>CDYM01005648.1_pt1 | contig 150384 bp, 115 predicted proteins | sample 554981 | NCBI WGS metagenome assembly CDYM01 (sample SAMEA3182081, study PRJEB8094) | gut metagenome | biome: human; feature: gut; material: Stool; isolation source: human stools | place: Canada | collected 2012-12-04 | reverse complement strand
ACATTCTTACGCCAGCATCAGCCAACACAACAAAAAATCCGTTTCCACAAAAGGAAAACGGATTTTTTGCGATATGTAATAAAAAATATTAGAGCGCAGCCTTCGACTCGACAACGGCGTCGGCGTTGACCTTCTTGACAAGACCCTGGAGCACCGTACCGGGGCCGAGTTCCGTAAATTCAGTTACACCGTCGGCAAGCATATTGCGGACGATCTGAGTCCAACGTACCGGAGCCGTCAACTGGGCAATAAGATTGTTCTTGATAACGGCAGGATCGGTCTGCGGTTTTGCGTCTACGTTCTGATATATCGGGCATACAGGCTCCGAGAAGTGAGCATCGGCAATTGCCTTCTCCAGCTCGACACGGGCCGGCTCCATCAGAGGCGAGTGGAATGCACCGCCTACGGGCAGGACAAGCGCACGGCGTGCACCGGCAGCCTTCAAGCGCTCGCAAGCCTCATTGACAGCCTCGACTGCTCCCGAAACAACCAGCTGACCCGGGCAGTTGTAATTGGCGGGGACAACCGTACCTTCGATTGCGGCACAAGCCTCCTCGACTACGGCATCTTCAAGACCGAGTATGGCAGCCATCGTTCCCGGCTGGGCCTCGCATGCGGCCTGCATGGCCATGGCACGCTTCGACACAAGGCGCAGGCCGTCCTCAAAAGACAACGCGCCCGATACGACCAACGCCGAGAACTCACCGAGCGAGTGTCCGGCAACGGCATCGGGCTTTACACCCATTGCTTTTGCCAGAATCACCGAATGCAGAAATACCGCCGGCTGTGTAACTTTGGTCTGCTTGAGTTCGTCGGCCGAACCTTCGAACATTATGTCGGTAATGCGGAATCCGAGGATTTCGTTTGCCTTTTCAAACATCTCCTTGGCCTGCGGAACATTTTCATACAGGTCCTTACCCATGCCCGAGAACTGTGCACCCTGTCCCGGGAAGATATAAGCATGTTTCATCAGAATAAAATTTTAATTTTCATGAATACGGCCGCAAATATACGTAAATTTTCAATATTTTACGTAACCAGGCTCCGTATAACACGCATGGCCGCCGTTTAATCGCATCTTAACAACAATATATCATATTATTCTTGCATAATGTATTTATATATAGTAATTTTGTTGTTCAATGCAGATGTTCGAAACATTTTACATAACCCATAAAATCTAAATTATGAAAAAAATTGCTGGAACAACAATGAAACGGGGGGGGGTCAGCACCTACACCTCTCCGGCGATCGAGCGGTTCGACGTTGAGATCGAATCGGGATTCGCACAAAGCAACACTGGGGTTGTCGACGACCTCGATGAAAAGGATTACGGAACTTACTAAAATCGAGCGACACCCATGAGAAACCTTTTTAAATCGAGCATGTTCATTGCCGTAGCAGCAATGGCATTCGCAGGTTGCACCAAGGAGGATACCGGCAACGTATCCGAAGCAACCGGTAACAAAATCACGGTAAACGCCAATGCATACGCTCCGGAAACGGAGACCCGTACCGTAATCGGCGACAAGACCGAACAGGGAACATACCCCGTATACTGGAGTGCCGAAAACGAGGCCCTCGCCATCGTTGAAGTAGCAGACGGAAAAGCTGCAGACGCCGTCAAAACCGGCGAATACACACTCTCCGAGGACAAGAAGAAAGCCAACTTCCAGTTCGAACTCACAGAGAACACATCCGCTACTGCATTCGACTACTATGCATTATATCCATATTCCGTATGGTCAGAGGATAATGTGACAACAAAGGAGTACATCACACTAAGATTCCCATCAGCCCAGACACCGAGCGCCGCGTCAGCCGACCCCAACGCATCGGTTCTTTTCGCCAAGGATATGGGACACAGCGTACAGCCGACGACTATGAACTTCTCGTTCCAGCATGTAGCGGCATACGGCAAGATGACCATAACGGGACTCCCTATGGGATCGGGAGAGGCTGTAAAGAGCGTTACATTCTCTTCGCCGGACAAAGATCTCGCCGGTACATACAGGTACTACCATGAAACGCTGGAATCCAATTCTGTTGTAGGTTCCAAATCCAATTCCATTACGGCAAATGTAGAAGCCCTCGCAATCGACGGCACGCAGGATTTCACCGTATGGTTCGCCTGCCTGCCGACGACGATCGACGCTACGTTCAGCGTAAGCGTACAAACCGATGCCAATATCTACACCCGTGAAGTAACCGTACCGAGCGACAGACCTCTCGAGTTCGTTGCAGGGCAGGTATCGACCTTCGGAGTGGATATGAGCAGCGCAGGTCTGGTTGAGGATTATTCCGGTGATTATATAATTCTGGCCGAACAGTCTGGAAAGTATTATGCATTGGCCAATACTTATGAAGTCGACAACAAAAAGAAAGAGCGTCTTGACGCTGTACTTTTCGAATACAACGGGACAGATGAATCCATATTAACAGATAATAGCAATGTAGTATGGACCGTATCCAAAACAGGAAGTAACTATACATTTGCCAAGGACGGGAAATATCTTTCATGGGACGGAAGCGACAATGTTGCATTGCTCAGCGATACGGAATATGAATTGGTCATAACGAAAAACAGCAACAACACATATGCGATTTCACCGGCAACTGATTCGGGACGCAAATTGGCAAAGAACAATTCAATGGCATATTTCGCCTTCTACAGTGGATCCGGAACAAACGAACTTCTTCTCATACCTGCAACACAGATCGTATTACCGACCATAGTCACAGACGCTACAACACTTTCTATAGAATACAACGACGAGACGGCACACGAATTCAATGTAACAGTAAATGATGCGACTTCGATTTCGACCGCAGCATACGACGATGCCGAGGGTACTACCGAGTGCAGCTGGCTGATTGCAGAGTATGCTGAAGGCAAGGTTACATACATGGCAGAAGTAAACGACACAACAGCTCCGCGTACAGCATACATTGTTATAAATGCCACAAATGAAAACGGATCGAAGAAAGCAGTTGTTGCAGTAAGCCAAACCGTAAATCCGTCATTGGCGACATCCATAACCGCAACAATGGATACGTTTACATCAACCTCATCGAACAACATTGCAGGAGACTACAATGTATCTTATTCGTGTGCAAAAGGTGGAGGAACAAGCAATCCGGCCATAAACGGAGGCGTAATAAGACTGTACCAGGGCAATCCGGGCGGCAATATTAAGATAAGTGCAGTTGCTGGTTACAAAATACAATCTGTCACCATTGGAACTGACATGAATACTTCTATCAAATACGAAGTAGACGGCAACGGCACTCATCTGCCTGATACCGCAATAAGTATGGCGAAAGGAGAAACATATACCTTAAGTGACCAGAGCGCAAGTTCAGTCACATTCCACTGTTACGGTTCAGATAAGAACAGCAGATTATATGTAAACTACTTGAGCGTAACATATGTTAAAGAGTAACAATCTTTAATAATACCAATCAAAAAAGGCTGTCTCCAAATCGGAGACAGCCTTTTTTAATAATATAATCACTACATTATTATCTCTCCGTCGACCGTGCCCTGATCGCCCCAGCCGTCAATCTCGGCATCTCCGATCTCGATCTTGTCGGCCTTGACAGTAAGAGTCAGAGTCAACTGTTTGCCGCTTTCGAGATTCTCGTATGCATCGGTCTTCTCGTCGACGGTAAACGTCGTTGAGGCTTCTCCGGCCTTTACCGAGATCTCTACATCGGAACAAGCCTGCGGAACAAGCATAAACGATACGTTCCCTCCTTCAGCCTCGAACTGCGACTTCGAAGATTCGCTGCTGTCAAGGCTGCCGGAAAGCATATCCACCTTGCACGACGATTTGGCATTGCATACGGTCACGATATCCGCAGCAGTAACAGTCGATGAGGCATCAATCGAATACTTGATCACAAGACGGTGCATAGCATGACCGAACTTCAACTTAACGGGATCTGAAGAGCCTACAGCAACGTCTTTTACCGAAGCCAACAGCAGATCCTTGTATTTGGCTGTCGACAGGTCAAAGGAAAACAAACCGTTGGAAATCTCCTGAACAGGATAGCAGGCCGCAAACGAGACCTTGCCATCGGCCGCAACATTCTCCACATCATTCCAATACAGATCGGTATAACCTACGCTATAACCGAACTCTGCCGATTTGCCGGTCGTCCCGAATGCCACAAGGGTGAATGCGTCTCCATCGGCAAACGACCCGCTGCCGTCCTCGCCGAGTTGCGGAACCCGCGTCTCAATAGGATCAATTCCGGTTACAATCTTTATTTTCCCATCGGAAACGGTTGTCTTGTTGTCATTCTTGTTGCAACCGACAATTCCTGCAACTGCCGCAATGGCCAATATCACAAAAAATTTTCTGTTCATAGTCTTATTTTTATAAATTTTACAATTTTATTCAGCTACCACAGCCGGATACTTCTTTTTCCATATATCGCGACGCAAATCCACGGAGCACAAAGACGTAATCATGAATTTACCGACAGGATTTCCGTCTTTGTTGTCCAAAGACTTGAGATATGTATATTCGTATCCATTCTCCTCAATATATACAACCTGACTACGACGCATCATTGCTCCATTAGCATCTTGATCAGCCATATTGTTATCACAATAATATACATGCGATACACGACCGGATTCATCGAACTCTGCGCCCCAAAATACCATGGCATGGTTGCCAGTAGACGGGCCGGCAATATCAAACACATTAAATCCTAAAGCCTTTCCATTCAACAGCGCGTCTATAACAAACTCGTTGAATGTTTCACAGTTCGGTTGACGAGGCGAATCCTTAGCAATAATATCCGTTTTATCAAATACATTGAAGAAGAACCCCGGGAATCCCTTGATGTTAGGAGTAAGAAGATTCTTGGTATTACCCGCAATGAACCAGTTGACACCGGCAGAATTCCAACTTCCCCTATCCGGAAAATTACTTTTGAAAAACTCGAAAACAGGAGCCCGGTTCAACGTTCCGTTATAATATAAGGGCAGGAATTCATACGATGGACGATCAAAAGCCAAACCCTCAACCACAGTAGAACTTACACTCGACCCGTACTCTTCATCATAGGCTTCAATATACGCCTTGTTATTGTTAAGCCACCACAGCAACAGATTCGAAGCCGAAGCCGCCCAACATAGATTTTTGTCATTTTCGTCATAATTTACAGATTTGTTGCAGTCGTACCAGCCACACCCTTCTTTCCATGTAAGACATTGGCTTTCGTATACGGTAGCATCAGCTCTGAACCACTCTCCCTCGGGATATTTACCCTGATACGACGGAGATATCGACGGAATATTCTCCTCTCCCGGGAAGGCGGGAGCATTGACACCGCGCACCCAAAGCGTTTTATTGGCCACATCTTGATCAACGACACGTATCGACAACCTCATCGTTGTTTGCTTACCGTGCTCAAAGGCAGTCAGCGGCTCTCCTTCGGAGGTAGATTCCGGAGCATTGAACGACACCTCTTTCTCAGTCGATTTTACACGAACCAACCCGTCGCCTTCACGATAGGGGTCAACAGGCTGGGGAACGACCAAAGCCTCATAGCTTCCTTCAGATATTTTTCGCGGAGTTATCCATACAGGCTTCTCCATGGACACCGCAACCGAACCTTCGAGCAAATTTACCGAACCACCCGCGATCGTCCGCACTGACAGCTCGATGCCGTCGATTTCGCCTGTAATAGAGATCCGCAGACGATGCATAAGATGAGTGAAACGGAAATTGGCCCTATAGTCGTTTTCACCGAGCGAGACCTTGGAAAACAAAAGGTCGGACGAGGCAAAACCGTCTCCCGACTGGTCGGTGTCGACACGGCATGTATAAGCTTCAGGAGCCGCATCAGCGGAATTACCGGCAGCAGGATAATGCGCAGACAGAACAAGCTCCCCGAATCCGAACTCACTGCGTTCAAGCCGAGGCAACCACTCCGAACCGTCGTATGTAAGTTCTCTGTACTCCACATTGTCGCCATTGTCGATATATAGGCCTACGACATCACCTGCCGAGAATGACCCGGATCCGTCATTCCCTATGTCGGCACGCGTCATGTCCCTTGAAAACTCAAGTTGCAGATAACCGTCATTACGATCGTCGGAGACAGCAACTGATGAATCGGCGTCACATGAAACTGAAAGCACTGAAACAAGACATACCAACAAAGAGAATCCTGTTTTGGCAAATCTGTTCAATACATCAATAGTCATAATACATTTATTAATTTTCAAAAGGGCAACATACATTTATTTTATGTCTACCGCAAAAGTCCCCGCAAAAATACATTGTTTATCACAATTTTTGCAAATACATTCCCATATAGATGCTTTAGCAATACCATTACGACATTTGCATGTGCCATGTTTTCGGAGAATAGAACGTGCAGCACGATTTCATATTGCATATCGCAATTTCATGACATGCGAGAAAAACAACTATAACACATGCCATACAGCAACTCCAGAGGCTGTTGTCGCATACAAATTTGCCTTTTTAGAGCATATTATAACCCATTAAGACATATCCGCCATAGTAATTTTCAATATGCCAGCATTATGAAACAAAATGAAATATATTTCCTTTCTTTTTATTTGTTTTCACGGAATAAAACATTAATTTTGTATGAAAAATAATGCGATTAACATGAATAATACATACGATGTCATCATAATCGGCGGCGGAGCCACCGGAGCCGGCATTGCCCGAGACTGCTCGCTTCGTGGAATCAAGGCCCTGCTGCTCGAACGTTCGGACATCTCAACCGGTGCCACCGGCCGCAACCACGGCCTGCTGCACAGCGGTGCACGATACGCCGTAACCGACCATGAATCGGCCGAAGAGTGTATCAAGGAGAACATGATCCTGCGCAAAATCGCAGCGCACTGTGTGGAAGAGACCGACGGTCTCTTCATTTCATTACCCGAGGACGATCTGGCCTACCAGTCGTTGTTTGTCGAGTCGTGCCGCAAGGCGGGTATCCGCGCAGACATAATAGACCCCGCCGAGGCCCGGCTGATAGAGCCGGCTGTCAACCCGGCCCTCACAGGAGCCGTACGTGTTCCGGACGGCGCGGTGGACCCGTTCCGTCTCACGTCGTCCAACATAATCGACGCAAAGGCACACGGAGCCGAGATACGCACATATGTCGAGGTTACGGAGCTGATCAGGGAGCAGGACCGCATCATAGGCGTCAAGGCATACGACTACCGCATGCGGTGCGAGCAAACCTTCTATGCACAAATAGTAATCAATGCAGGAGGAATATGGGGACACGGCATAGCCGCAAAAGTCGGCATCACGATCAACATGCTGCCGGCAAAGGGAGCCCTGCTGATCTTCGGGCACCGCGTGAACAACCACGTGCTGAACCGATGCCGCAAGCCGGCCGATGCCGACATTCTGGTTCCCGGCGATACGATCTCGCTCATCGGCACAACGTCGAGCAAGGTCCCGTTCGACCAGATTGACAACATGATAGTCACACCCGAGGAGGTAGATCTGCTGTTGCGGGAAGGTGAAAAACTGTCACCGAGACTTGCATACACGCGTATTCTCCGTGCATATGCAGGCGTGCGCCCGCTGGTAGCCTCGGACGATGACCCGAGCGGCCGCACGGTAAGCCGCGGAATCGTACTGCTGGACCATGCCAAACGTGACGGAATGGAGGGTTTCATCACCATCACAGGAGGCAAACTGATGACATACAGACTTATGGCCGAATGGGCAACCGACCTTGCCTGCACAAAGTTGGGTATAGATGCAAAATGCCAAACGGCCACTACCCCGCTCCCCGGTTCGACCGAAAGCAAAAAGGAGACCGACAGGAAGACACGCAACCGCCCGATAGCGCAACGACGTTCGATGATTGCACGCCACGGCGACATGGCAACGCTGATCGACAGCCGCGGTTCGGACAAGAGCAGCCTCGTATGCGAATGCGAGGAGGTGTCGACCGGAGAGGTGGAATACGCTTTGGAGAACCTTGCCGTAACCAATCTCGTCGACCTGCGCCGCAGAACACGTGTCGGCATGGGCACATGCCAGGGTGAGCTGTGCGCCTGCCGCGCCGCAGGCATAATGGGAAAAAAGAGTCCCGTATGTGCGAAAAAGGCCAAGGCGGATCTGGCATCGTTCCTGAACGAGCGCTGGAAAGGAATGCAACCCATAGCATGGGGAGATACGCTGCGCGAAAGCGAATATACGACATGGGTATACGAAGGCGTATGCGGATTGTCTGACGAAATCGAGAAAACATCGGCACAATGAGATTCGATACAGTAATAATCGGCGGAGGACTCGCCGGAATGATTTGCGGCATTCGCCTTGTCGAGGCAGGCATGAGTTGCGCCATAGTTTCACAAGGACAGAGCGCCATACACTTCTCGTCGGGGTCGTTCGACCTGTTGGGCAAGATGCCCGACGGAAGCCCGGTAACCGACCCTGCGGCAGCGATTGCCAAACTCGCAGAGACACAGCCCGGGCACCCGTATGCATTAATCGGAAGCGAAGCCTGCATAAAACATGCTGAAGAGGCGCCCGCCATTCTCCAGGCCGCCGGCATACCAGTTACCGGGGACTGCCACAAAAACCATTTCCGCATTACCCCGATGGGCAAGGCTGTCCCGACATGGCTTACGATCAAGGGCTATCTCACGGCCGACGATTCCGAGACGCTGCCTTTCAAAAAGGCATGCATCATAAACGTAGAGGGTTTTCTCGATTTTTACCCGGAATTCATAGCCGAAGAGTTCGGCAGGCATGGGGTCACATGCCGGTTCGGACTGATAACGCTGCCCGACCTTGAGCGCATAAGGGAGAACCCGAGCGAGATGCGTTCGGCAAACATCGCGAGAGTTTTCGACCATGACAAGAACATCGAGGCACTTGCCGACGGTATCCGCGAATACGGCAAGGAGTGCGACGCGCTGATCCTCCCGGCCATCATGGGACTCAACCGCAACGACTCGCTGGAGATACTGAAGTCAAAAATCGACAAGCCCATATACCTGCTGCCTACGCTGCCGCCGTCGATCCCCGGCATCAAGGCACAACAGGCCCTTCAACACCGTTTCCGCTCGCTGGGAGGCGAATATTTTCTCGGTGACACGGTACTCGCGGCAGAGATGGACGAAGGTCGCGTAAAACAGATCTTCACGGCCAACCACGGCAACATACCGTTCCGCGCCGACAACTTCGTGCTCGCCACGGGAAGCTTCTTCAGCCGCGGGCTCATCGCCACGCCCGACTCGGTACGTGAACCCGTATTCGGACTCGACACCGCATATGTCGCCGACCGTCGGGAGTGGTATTCGCTGAGGTTCTTCGACCGGCACAACTACCAGTCCTTCGGCGTGCGTACGGACAAGTCGCTGCACGCAATCAAGAATGGCAACGCGATCGAAAATCTTTATTGCGCCGGAGCAGGCCTCGCAGGGTTCAACCCCGTACACGACGGTTGCGGAGCCGGTGTTTCGATTTTGTCGGCGCTGCACGTGGCCGACAGCATACTAAAAGGCAAAAGATCATGAACATACAACAGAATACAGTAAGCGAGAACAATTTCGAGCAGTGCATCAAATGCACCGTATGTACGGTCTACTGCCCCGTAGCGGCCGTCAATCCCGATTACCCGGGACCGAAACAGGCCGGCCCAGACGGTGAGCGCCTGCGTCTGAAGCAACCCGATTTCTACGACAACGCCCTGAAATATTGCCTCAACTGCAAACGGTGTGAAGTGGCCTGCCCGTCGAACGTACGCATCGGCGACATAATACAGGCGGCCCGCATCAAATACGGACCGAAAAACAAATCGGTCCGCAACTACATACTGGCCAATACCGACCTTGTAGGCTCGCTCGCATCGCCGTTTGCGCCGATAGTAAATACGGCGGTATCGCTGAAACCCGTACGCTACATGATGGACAAGGTCATGGCTATAGACCACCGCAGGATATTCCCCAAATATTCGCACGGAACCTTCACGTCGTGGTACAGAAAACACGCTGCCGCGGAACAGGCTGCATATGACAGACAGGTATCATATTTCCACGGCTGCTACGTCAACTACAACAACCCGCAGCTCGGCAAGGATCTGATACGCGTAATGAACGCCGCCGGATACGGTGTACGGCTGCTTGACAAGGAGAAATGCTGCGGCGTAGCCCTCATATCGAACGGGCTCTACGGACAGGCCCTGAAACAGGCACGTACGAACATGGAGTCGATACGCAGGGCCGTAAAGGAGAACGGCACCGACATAATAGCCACATCGTCGACATGCACATTCACCATCAGGGACGAATATCCGCATCTGCTCGATATCGACAACAACGACGTCCGTGACAATATAGAACTGGCCACACGCTACATCTACCGATTGATAAAATCGGAGGGCGTACAGTTGAAATTCAAAAAGAATGCAGAGCCGCTGAAAGTGGCGTACCATACGCCCTGCCACATGGAGAAGATGGGTTGGGCCTACTATTCGATCGAACTGCTGAGAATGATTCCCGGTGTGGAGGTCACGGTGCTCGACTCGCAATGCTGCGGCATAGCCGGTACGTACGGCTTCAAAAAGGAGAACTACGCGACATCGCAGGCCATAGGAGAACCGCTCTTCAGACAGATCGAGGAGTCGGGTGCCGACATCGTGGCAACCGACTGCGAGACCTGCAAATGGCAAATAGAGATGTCGACGAGCAAACCGTGCGAACACCCTCTGAGCATTCTCGCTTCGAGACTTGAATAGACCGCAAAACAGACCTTAACAAACTTCAATACAACCAACCTATGAAACAGTATATTCTTGCACTCGACCAAGGCACAAGCAGTTCGCGGGCCATTGTCTTCGATGAGAAAGGCTCGATCTGTTCCGTAGCGCAACGCGAGTTCCGCCAGATATTTCCCAAATCGGGGTGGGTGGAACACGACCCTCATGAAATATGGTCCTCACAGGCTTCGGTCATTGCCGAAGCCATCACGATGATGGACATCAACGGCCTCAACATAGCAGGAATAGGAATCACAAACCAGCGAGAAACCACCATAGTCTGGGATACCGACACAGAGGAGCCAATATACAATGCCATCGTATGGCAGGACAGAAGGACCTCCGACTACTGCGACGAACTCAAGAAACAGGGGCTCACCGAGATGATCAGGCAAAAAACGGGCCTCATCATCGACGCCTATTTCAGCGCCACGAAGATCAAGTGGATACTCGACAACGTCCCCGGCGCACGCAAACGCGCCGAAAAGGGCAAGTTGATGTTCGGAACGGTCGACACATGGCTCATATGGCGTCTTACAAGGGGTGAGGTACATGTTACGGACGTAAGCAATGCCTCGCGCACGATGCTGTTCAACATCAATACGCTGGAATGGGACAAGGAGTTGCTCGAACTGTTCGGCATACCCGAGTCGATGATGCCCGAAGTCAAGTCGTCGAGTGAGGTTTACGGACACACCAAAACCACGATATTCGCCCACAAGGTGCCTATCGCAGGTATAGCCGGCGACCAGCAGGCCGCACTGTTCGGACAAATGTGCACCGAGCCGGGAATGGTCAAGAACACATACGGCACGGGCTGTTTCCTGCTGATGAACAGCGGCGACAAACCAATATTGTCGAAAAACAACCTGCTGACCACCGTGGCTTGGAAAATAGGCGACCGTGTAAACTATGCGCTCGAAGGCAGCATATTTGTCGGCGGGTCAGTCGTACAATGGCTGCGCGACGGCCTTGGGGCGATAAAGTCGTCGGCCGAAGTCGAAGAACTCGCATCACGCGTACCGGACACCAACGGCGTATATTTCGTTCCGGCCATGACCGGCCTCGGAGCGCCATGGTGGGATCAGTATGCACGCGGCACCATCGTCGGAATAAGCCGCGGTACAACCACTGCACACATAGCCCGTGCCGCTCTCGAAGGCATTGCGTTCCAGACAATGGACATAACCGACGCCATGTCACGCGACGCCGGCATACCACTCAAGGAGCTCAAGGTAGACGGCGGCGCCTCGCGCAACAACCTGCTCATGCAGTTCCAGGCCGACATTCTCGGCACACGGGTGATCCGTCCGCAAACGGTCGAGACCACGGCAATGGGTGCAGCCTACCTGGCCGGCCTGGCCGTAGGATACTGGTCGGGAACCGACGAAATCAGAAGGCAGTGGCAGATCGACCGCATTTTCGAGCCCTCAATGGAGGCCGAAAAGGTCGCAACCGAAAAAGCCGGCTGGGCCGACGCCATCAAACGCACGTTGAGCGGATACACAAAATAACGCCTAACCGCAAACAGTAATGCCATGAACGAAATCATTACGAAATGCCTGTTCGAATTTGTCGGCACGGCAATTCTGGTACTGTTCGGCGACGGCGTCGTCGCTTCGACCGTATTGAAGAAGTCAAAGGGCGAAAACGGCGGTTGGGTCGTAATCACCATAGCCTGGGGTCTGGCCGTAATGCTCGGCGTATTCATTGCCGGCCCCTATTCGGGAGCACACCTAAATCCGGCCGTAACACTCGGGCTGGCTGCAGCCGGCACATTCGGCTGGAATCTGGTCCTGCCCTACATAGTTGCCCAGATGTGCGGAGGTTTTGTCGGTGCCGTACTCGTGTATGCCTATTACAAGGACCATTACGACATCACCGATGACCCGACGACCAAACTCTCGACATTCTGCACAATACCGGCCATCAGGAACTACGGCCGCAACCTGCTCAGTGAGGTCATCGGAACCTGCGTGCTGGTTTTCGTAATCCTCGCCCTGTCTACCGACAGCAACACGCCCGAAGTGGGAATGGGCTCGCTCGGAGCCTTTCCCGTTGCAATGCTCATAGTTGCGCTGGGTATGTCCCTGGGTGGAACCACCGGTTATGCCATAAACCCTGCACGGGACCTCGCACCACGACTGGCGCATGCAGTACTTCCGATCAAAGGAAAAGGATCGAGCGACTGGGCATATTCATGGATACCGGTCATTGGTCCGATAATCGGAGGTTTTCTGGCCGCAGCACTCTATTGTCTGATCCTGTGCTGACGGACTTCTGCCCAAAGAATAAAATACATACATAATAAGACAACGTTTCGTTCCGGCCGCGATATTCGGCCGGAACGAAATGTTTTACATATCCTGTCCAAACCAAGACAAAAGTTGCATAATATGATGAAACATATGGATTCACATCTAATTAGCATCTTTAACCCGCGCCAACGATAAAGGTAGATGCGGCGGGTCTACTCGAATATCGGCATAAGCGGAATTGCATGCAAAATGCTTTTCGCCGCAATCCTGTTTTGCGGGATTACGGGGCATTCCCATGCCCAAAAATGGGCCTTGAAAACGAACACGTTGTCTTGGGCGGTGCTTGCGCCCAATATCGGAGCGGAGTTGGGATTGTCGGGAAAAGTATCGATGGAGCTGTCGGGATCATACAAGCCGTGGACCGTACTCGACAAATCCAACATACGTCTGTGGCTTGTACAACCGGAGGTCCGGTACTGGCTGTGCGAGACTTTCGAAGGGCACTTCTTCGGGATACACATGCACGGGGCACAATACTACGCCAGGACCGGCGGAAAGATATACGACGGCTACCTGGCCGGAGGAGGAGTAACCTATGGCCATGCTTGGATTCTGTCGCCGAGGTGGAATCTCGAAGCCGTAATAGGTGTCGGATATGCACGCCTGTGGTACAAGAAGCGGCCGGACCTGCCATGCGCAAAGTGCTCGGTCGACAAGACACGCAATTACTTCGGGCCGACAAAGATATCCCTCTCCGTATCATATCTGTTCTAAATGACCGTGTACCATGACAACACCTAAACATATTCGAGTACTTGCCGGATATATGCTGGCAGCATTGGCCGTCGGATGCGCCACCACACGCACCGGCACCATCGTGAGCGTATCGCCCGTTGCATACCTGCAGCCGGACAGCTCCATGGCAGTCGGCATGGACACGGAGATAATCGTCCCGGGCGTGCACTGCCTTGCCGAACGAGGCTTGTCATGCAGCCGTACCTCGAGTGCGACGGCCGGGTGACGGCACGGTACTGCAGCGTGGTACTCGACGGAAAGGTGTATTCGAAAAAAGCGGAAAGAAAAAGGATATTGAACGGAGAGACCGATTCGCTCTCATCTCGCGCCCGTACAGTACACACAAGAGAGACGATACCATACTCCGCGACAATCATGCTGCCCGAGAATACGTGTACGGCAAAAATCTCGGCCGCAATTGCGACATACGGCTGCGGCAAGTGCATCGCTACGGATACGGTTGACATGGCATACGTCTCCGATCTCTCGACATTGGCCGACATTTCGTTCCTGCTGGCATGTTCGAGGCCGGAATTTGCCATAAGGCCGAAGAAAATGAGAGGACAGGGCGAAGCCATGCTCCATTTCGAGATCAACAGCGACGACATCGACCTTTCGCTCGGCAACAACCGCCACGAAATGAACCGCATGCTCGAGACCCTGCAGAGAATTGCCGACGACTATTTGGCCGTCATTGAGAAGGTAATCATCTGCGGCGCGGCCTCGGCCGACGGGCCTTACGCTTTCAACCGCGATCTGGCACACCGGCGGGCTGAATCGGCCAAAAGATGGCTGGCCGCACGCTCTGGCCTTGCGGAACGAATTGAAACGGAAGCCGAGCCCGAGGGGTGGCGGCCGGTTCTGGAGGCAATGGTGACCGACGGCAACCCCGATTCGACAAAAGTAAGGATTCTGATCGACAGGTACGGCGATAACGACGATGCGGCAGAACGTCACATACGGAGACTGGCCTGCTGGCCGGAGATCAGGAGCAAATATCTTCCAAGCGACCGCAGGGTACGATACGAATACACGTACACGGTAAGGAGCTTTACGACCGACGAGGAACTTGCCTTCATGTATGACCTGCGCCCCGACGCTTTCAACGAAGAAGAACTTTTGCGGGTTGCGGAGCTCACGCACGATCCCGCCAGGAATGAGTCTGTATATGCCAGGACACTTGCAATGTATCCACAGTCGCAGGTGGCGGCAAACAACCTTGCAATCCTGCTGCTGTGCGACAACCGCCCGGACGAAGCGCTGGCGGCAGTCGAAAATGCGGGGAATCCCGCCCCCGAACTGCTCAACACCGAAGCCGTCGCTCTTGCATACACCGGGAAATACGCGGAAGCCGCCGAAACGTTCAGAAAGGCAGCCGGTTTGTCAGAGGCCCGGTACAATATCGGGCTCATCATGCTCTCCCGCCGTCGTTTCGCCGAGGCATACGGACTGATGTACGGGTTCTGCGACACCAACACGGCAATAGCCGCAATCGGAGCCGGCCATTATGACGAGGCCGGTAAAATCATGGCGTCGTGCAGCGACACGACACCTCGAGCCGAATATGTCCGGGCCATGATCTGCGCCCATGCCGGCGATTACGGGCAAATGGTCTCCCATCTTTCAAACGCACTGGCCGACAAGCGTCTTGCAGACAGGATAGCGTATGAAACAGTCTTTGCGCCATACATTGCCAATGCGGAGTCAGCCGACCTTGCCAATGAAATGAAACAGCCATGAACAGAGATGTCGAAATATTGCTGTTTGCCATATCGGCGTCCGTTGCTGTGCTGAGCAGTTGCATACGCGAACAACTGCCGGCATGTCCGCCCCTGACCATAACTGTTACGGTCAAGGACGTCAACTATTTCAACATCGACGATGCCGTAAAGCTGGGCATGATGGAACGTACCGAGGCCGATCTTCCTTTCAGGTCCTAGGTACATTCGCTATACTACATTATATATATATGACGAGAACGGGAGCATGGTGGCCGAGCGTAGAAACATAGCGGTGGACAATGACGACAAGGCGCAGACCATAACAATGCCGGCATCGCTCCCATACGGCAAATACACGATCACCGTTTGGGGAAACATGGACAACGAGGAGTCTTTGGGCGACGGCTCGACCGAGGCCTTCGACGTAGTGAAAACCGAAGGTTTCAAACGCACCATCGTATTGAACCGTCAGGTAGCCGGCGTCTATGTCTACGCAAACGAGATACCCTACATAGCCGGTGGCACGCAACTCAGGCTGGTATCTTCCGACGAGAACAACAACCTGATTCTCGGCCAGTTCGCCAATGCCGACATGACGGACAACGGTACAGGCAGCGGTATCACTACGGCCGTGGTGAACGGAGCTTCGTCCGGATCTGAATTCGACAATGTCCTGGCGACGATAGACCTCGGGGAGTGGTTCATCACGCTTCAGGATAACGACGGCGACAACCTAATAGACACCGGGACTGCCTATGACAACTGGCATAAGCCGGCCAAATACAATGGCTCCGCCACATTCGAAAAGGGCGCTGTTTTCAGCGGCGAGTTCGTCATTCCGTTCGCAAAGGTTGACGGTGCACAGACACTCAAGCTGCAACTGACGACGTCCGTCGGCGAAGTGAAGCGCGAATGGAACGTCAATCTTCCGCAGACAGACAGCTACACGTTGTACACATGGAACGGCAGCGATTTCGGATCGGGTGAATCCGTAACCGAAGACAGCCATATATACAATATTGTACGCAACCACCTCTACGGGCTCGGTACGCGTACGACCAACGACCCGGGAGACGGCACAGACCCCGAACCGGGAGGTGGTGACGATGACGACCCGATCTCGTTGAACAACAAGCACGAACTGAAACTCATCGTCAACGACAACTGGGAGGTGATACACGACATGGAACTTGATTGACAACAATGCCCGGACAAACAGATGCCCTTTATTACGGACATCTGTTTGTCCTTTACCAGTTGCTTCGGCATAAACAGGCATATTTTTATCGTATGAACAGAGTCGGACTCATATTCATGGCCATTGCGGCAATGGCGTCATTCGCGTCCTGCGACCTTTCGTCGCATAAAGAGATGGCGGCACAGAGCGACACGGCGGCAACACAACAGTTTCTCGTAGCCGTAGAGAGCAAGGGCGAACTCTTCACGGGAGGAGAGGGCGTCCTGTCGCAGGAGGCGACACGCAAACCGATATCGAGCGTTGCCCCCTCACAGACATTCGACAAACTGGGCATCATAATCGTCGAGTACCAGAACCCGAGCAAGGTCGTGTACAAAACCACCATAGACAACTGGAGCAGCCCCGACAACATGGCAAGTATTCCATGGAGCACGTCGAGCGGCCAGGGCCGTTATACTACGGTCACACTGGGCGACGGCGAGCATCTATCCGAAGGAAAATTGTATATGGCATACGTCATCGGCTGGCAATCGGGAACATACGGGCAGTACGAACCGTTCAGCGGCATAGAGGCCGGCGACACCTATAACCGTACCGAAACAGCCAATGTACCCGTCGGAGGTTCGGCCGAAGAGATATTCGCAGGCGCCGAGATGTTCTTCGTCAAGGAGGGCATCATCACCTCCGGAAGCGGCAATGCATCGGCAAACGGCGACGGCGTAATCGTGGCACGCAGGCAGGTTGCCGGCACATTCGGATATTTCACACGCATACCGACAGCCGTCGGCGGGTTCAATGTGGCCAAACTCAGGCTTGTAGCCACAAGGCGCAACCGCACCGTGATATTCGGCGGATTCCGGGGAGTGGACGACTCATTCAACTTCGACAAGGACAACGTGATAAACGGAATGAACCCGCGCACGGACTACGATGCGAGGCTGGCAGGCTCAACCGCAAACGATGCCTTCATTGTATATGAAATAGACCTGCACAAATGGTTCCCGGGCAATACTGAAAATCCGCTGCTGCCGCTCGATTTGAACGGTGACGGATATCTCGACAGCGGCGACAGCCGTCGGACGGAAATGCACGACACGGAGATCGAGTTCGTACTGGGCACTACGCAGACGGGGACACGCAGCACCGTATACGGGCATACCTTCGTACCCGACGGGGCGCTTATCCCGCAAAACGAACCGCCGAGGATCGTTTTGAGCAGCAACAACTGGCAGCAAGTCAACGACGTACGGATTTACGTCTTCAAGAGGAACAGCACAGGCCATTTCACATACTACAAGCCGCTGAATGCCGACCGGGTAAAACAGGATTATATCCGGGCCGATGAGTTCCTCGACAAGTTCGACATCAGCCCGTACGCCGTATGGTGGGGAGGGACCGACGACATGGACGAGACTCACTCGTTCACAGGCAGCATGGTTCTCGAAAGCGGCGAATACCGATTTCTCGCCGTGGCGAGAGACGACTGCAACGTTCCCGCGGACAGGCGTCTGACAGATCCGAATGTCCCGGCAGGCGAATGGCTGGCCTGGACAGAGGCAACTACCATATTGGAAGAGGCCACATTGTCATGCACCGGCCGTCCCGAAGTCTCTGTCACCGAATTGTTCAGCGGGCATACCGGGGAATCTGTCACGATAGATGGATCCGGCAGCCACATATACCGTACAATCACATTGCACCGGGCCGTGGCCGGCATACTCATGTATGTTGAACATGTACCGGCGACAATAAAGGCATTCGTACGTGACGCCTCGGGTAAAATACGGAAACAGGACGTGGCCGTAAAAAGCCTGGCCATAGTTCATGGACAAACCATATCGGACCGTGTGCTGTTGTCAAGCCGTGAAGCCGTAGAAGGCACATTGACCGTATCAGAAACAAATTTGTCTTCGTCCGGATCCGGCAGCTCCTCCGGGCAATCAAACCCGCCAATGCCGGCATACTGGCTTTTGCGTGCCGACATTCCGTCAAACACCGCAGTCAGAAACGGGACATACGTAAATACGAGCCCGGAAAACACGGAACACCCCGATGCGATACTGAAAGGTGCGTTCGTCATGCCTCAACAGGCAAACGACAGCAAGGCCGACAAGGGCAAGACGTATGACAACAGTCTCTACCTGGTATTTATCGGGTATGACAGCTACCTGAAAAAGGAGATCGCATTGGAATGGCGGCCTGTCAGGCTCGTTTCCGACACAGAATCATGCGACCCGTTGTACTACCCTATTCTGGCAAATCACTTCTACAGCATCGGGAGCCGCCTGTTCGCCGAGGACGGCAGCTGTCTTGCATACGACACGCCCATCGACCTGCAGGAAGAGGGCAAGGTTGAGATAACGGTATGCATCGATGACTGCTGGAACGAATACTACGGAGGTGCAATAGGCTCGCCATGTCCAGGGCTGTGGGTCGATCCCGAATGGGGAGAACATGACGCAGGAGAGTTACAATAACAAATACCCGGAACCATGAAAAACAGATTTTTACCAATCATATCTCTTTGTATCTGCATTGTCTGCATGATATCCTCATGCGGGAAGACGGACGACGGAACCGGTCTGTCGGCAAGCATCGATTTCAGCATGGAGTTTCTGTCACAGACGCGTGCTCCCGAAGCCCTTGACACAAATTCATATACGGCAAAGGTATACATGTTCAAGGAGGAGTCATCGGGAAGCAACCGTTTTGTCTACCATGGAGAACAAACCATAACAAGCAGCAATCTTACCGTCGGAGGCCTTGTCTCCGGGACAAAATACAGATTCGTATTTCTGGCCATACCGAAAAGGCAGCAGCCGTCGCTCCCGACATTCACATCGACCAGGCCCGAGTATATCAACGCCGTCGCAACATACCTGTCAGGCACACAGACCGGCAATGAGATCTTCAGGAATATTTTCACGTTCACGGCGTCTGTAAATCTCAGCCGCTACAGCATTGTCCTAACCCGCCAGAACGGTGCCCTGCAAATAAGGATAAACAACAGCGACGGATTCATACGGAGTGTGAAACTCGAGGTTGCAAGCCAGTCAGCAATGTATCTGAATGACGGGACAGGCGGACAAGTCATAACCTCCGGCAACGCAATATCGTTATCGAAGAGCGCCCAGCCCTACTGGACCTCGGATTATCGCATAAGCATAAACGTCCTGCCCACAGAGGACATTACCGGAAAAGGCCAACTGACCCTGACGTATTATAACGGCCGTTCGGCCGTATATTCATTAAAATCGACTTCCGGCCGCATTCCGATATACCCCAACCAGATAACATGGCTTGTAATGGGACGTGACTGCCATTACGGCGGGAATGACAACAATTCCGAAGCAGAGAGCCGCATAATCTTCGGGGATATGCAAAAATCAGATATGAATACGAGTATCGGCCATGACGAAGATAGTTGCATTGAGTTTTAATTTCAGAGCGATAATCGTCGATACATAAAACAAAAAAGGAGAACCGATTGGTCCTCCTGTCCTGGAGCGGAAAACGAGACTCGAACCCACGCTGCGCGTGGATATGCGCCTTTTTTATTTACACCCCCGACCCCTGAAAGGGGTGGATTGGGCTCGCTCGCCGAGTCTCGGAAATACATGAAACAAAAAAGGAGAACCCAATCGGTTCTCCTGTCCTGGAGCGGAAAACGAGACTCGAACTCGCGACCCCAACCTTGGCAAGGTTGTGCTCTACCAACTGAGCTATTTCCGCATTATGTCCTCCGTTGCCGGAGCCTTTAAGAACTTTGCAACCCCTGTGGCGGTTTTGCGAGTGCAAATATAAAGCGATTTTTTTCATTCTGCAAAACTTTTTTACAAAAAAGTGCAACTTTATTTAAACATATGCTAATAATCAACACTTTACATTATAAAAATTTTTCAACAACAATTTCAGAGTCTCTGCATTCCGAAAAATCATCGTAAAAATTATGCCCGACGGCCCGATTGTTGGGCAATATGCATAATACGGCCGAAATATTTTGACAATCGCCCATAATAACATATATTTGTTGTATCAAACAGATACAAACGAAATTTGATTTATGAACAGTCTGAAAACCTCTTTTGCGGGACTCGAGCTCAAGAATCCCATAATCATAAGCAGTTGCGGCCGTACCGGCGTGGCACAGAACAACAAAGCACTCGAAGACGCCGGAGCTGCAGCCATCGTACTCAAATCGATGTTTGAAGAGAACATCGTGCTGCAGACCGAGAGCATGACTTCGGAATCGGCTCACAGCGAAGAAGCAGACTATCTTCAGGGATACCTCCGCCAACAGATGTTGCAGGAGTATATCGACCTGATCAAGGAGAGCAAACGGCTTTGCACGATACCCATAATCGCAAGCATCAACTGCTACGGCAACGGCGAATGGGCCGCATTCGCCGAACTCATCGAAAAGGCCGGTGCTGACGCCCTCGAACTCAACGTCATGAGCATTCGCACATCGGTAGAATACAATGACGGCGATTTCGAGAACCAGCACATAGACATACTGCGCTCTGTCAAGAGCAGAATCAAGATTCCCGTAATCGTAAAACTTGGCTCGAACCTCTCGAATCCCGTAAGTCTGATCAACAGGCTGCATGCATACGGTGCTGCCGGAGTAGTTCTCTTCAACAGGTTCTATCAGCCCGATATCGATATCGACAAGATGGAATACACATCGGGCCACGTATTCAGCAGCGAAGCGGATCTTGCACCCTCGTTGCGCTGGACGGGAATAGCCTCCGCTGCCGTAAAGCAGTTGGATTATGCCGTCTCGGGCGGCGTACACGGCGGCAACGACATCGTCAAGTCCATTCTTGTCGGAGCCTCAGCCGTCGAGGTATGCAGCGCAATATACCTTAAGGGTGAAGCATGGATCAAGCCTGCACTCGAGTGCGTACGCACATGGCAGGAACAGCATGGATATTCATCGCCCGCAGACTATCGCGGAAAGATGAATGCACGCGACACCGAACATGCCGTAAAACTTGACCGCACACAATTCCTCAAATATTTCGAGGTACACAAATAACGACAACAACACCTCTAAAACATCACAGAGTCATGAAAAAGTACAAATGCAATGTATGCGAATGGGTTTATGACCCCGCAATCGGCGATCCCGAATCGGGCATCGCTCCCGGAACAGCTTTCGAAGATCTGCCCGAAGACTGGGTATGCCCCGTATGCGGTGTAGGCAAGGAGGATTTCGAGGAGGTGAACGAATAGTCACACCCCACAATTAAACAGAAACAGCCGGACACGATGTGTCCGGCTGTTTCTGTTTGACTCAAGACCTATTTAAAGAATTTGTACTGGAATATCAACAGATAAACCACCGCTACCGATATATACGCATCGGCCAGGTTGAATATCGCTCCGAAGAAGTAATTGTTGCTGTCTACCAGAAAGCTCAGGAACGATGGGACACTGTTCCACTGGAAAAGCGGGAAATAGAACATGTCCACAACCTTGCCCATCATGAAGCCGGCATAGCTGCCGCCGAAATGCGCAACACTCATGGGCGTCGAAGCCGAAAACAGAAGACCGTAGAATGCACTGTCGATCATGTTGCCTATGGCACCGGCAAGGATCAGCGACAACCCCACCATCACACCTTTAGGTGTATCGCCCTTCTTGAGCAGATAGTGTATGAAATATATCAGGAAGCCGATCATGCCCACACGGAAAAGGCTCAACAGGAGTTTGCCCCAGTCAAGGCTGCCACTCGATGCTATGTGCATGCCGAATGCCGCACCGTTGTTCTCTATGAACCGCAACTGGAACCAGTCGGGAAAGACTATTATGGCTTCATCGAGACACATGTGCGTCTTGATCCATATTTTCAGCAGCTGGTCGGCAACGAGCAGCAATACGACGAGTATGGTAATGCGTTTGGCGTTCATTTTCAGTCAATTTATTATCGCACACGGCCATATGGCCGCCTGTCACGATTGCAAAGATAGACAAAAAACTCTATTATCCCACATACGGCACATGTCATTATGCGGATTGTCGGGCTGTTGCATACCCTTCTGAAGCGATGTCAGCAAAATGTCGATTAAAAATTGCCGCTCTTCACTTGCATAATCGGCAATAATCTCTACATTTGCAACAGCGATGGGGTTTCCGTCGGCAGCAGCCGGCAGGGAATCAAAAGGGAACTCCTGTGAAAATCAGGGGCTATACCCGTAGCTGTAAGCTCCGTAAAGGTCCGCATACTCTTGGCCACTGTATCGAGTACGGGAAGGCGTGCGGACGGAGCAAGCCAGAAGACCTGCCTCATCGGAATACGTACCGCCTTCGGGATTTAGGGTTGTACGGGAAACTGAATATTTTACCGTTGATGAATTGTTGCGGCTGTCCGGGCGTGTGTCCGGAGGTCGGATTCATACACACTTAACCGCTAATATTATTTATGGGTATTTCAGAACTACGCATCGTAAAGCGCGACGGGAAACGCGAACCTTTCTCGGTCGACAAAATCAAACGCGCCATAAGCAAGGCGTTTCTCTCGGTAGGCAGCTATGCCACCGACGATGACCTGACATCGGTATTGAGCCGCGTACACATCGCCGACGGAATGAATGTCGAGGAGATACAGAACCAGGTTGAAGTGGCGCTGATGGCCGAGCACTATTTCGCAGTGGCAAAGAGTTACATGCTCTACCGGCAGAAGCACTCCGAAGACCGCGAGGACCGCGAGAAGCTCAACTTCCTGATCGACTATTGCGACGCGTCGAACCCGGCCACAGGCAGCAAATACGACGCCAATGCGAATGTCGAGAACAAGAACATAGCCACTCTCATAGGCGAGCTCCCCAAACGCAACTTCATCAGGCTCAACCGCCGCCTGCTGACCGACCGCATCAGGGAGATGTACGGCAAGGAGCTGGCCGACAAGTACCTGCGCCTGCTCAACGACCACTTCATCTACAAGAACGACGAGACGTCGATGGCCAATTACTGCGCCTCGATAACGATGTACCCGTGGCTGCTCAACGGCACCATGTCGATAGGCGGCAACTCCACGCGCCCGACAAACCTCAAATCGTTCTGCGGCGGCTTTGTCAACATGGTATTCATCGTGTCGAGCATGTTGAGCGGTGCATGCGCCACGCCCGAATTCCTCATGTACATGAACTATTTCATCGAGAAGGAGTACGGCGAAGACTACTACAAGCGCGCCGACGAGGTGGTCGACCTCTCGCTCAAGCGCCGCACCATCGACAAGGTCATCACAGACTGTTTCGAGCAGATAGTATACTCGATAAACCAGCCGACCGGCGCACGCAACTTCCAGGCCGTGTTCTGGAACGTCGCCTATTACGACCGCTGCTACTTCGAGAGTCTCTTCGGCGAATTTCTCTTTCCGGACGGTTCACGTCCGCACTGGGAGTCGCTCTCGTGGCTGCAGAAGCGGTTCATGAAGTGGTTCAACCACGAACGCACGAGAACGGTGCTGACATTCCCGGTCGAGACCATGGCCCTGCTCACCGAGAACGGAGACGTCAAGGACAAGGAGTGGGGAGATTTCACGGCCGAGATGTACGCCGAAGGACACTCTTTCTTCACATACATCAGCGACAACGCCGACTCGCTGTCGAGCTGCTGCCGTCTGCGCAACGAGATACAGGACAACGGCTTCAGCTATACGCTCGGAGCCGGCGGCGTGTCGACGGGATCGAAGAGCGTGCTGACCATCAACCTCAACCGCTGCATACAGCACGCCTCGAAGAACGGCATGCACTACATGACGTTCCTCGAAGAGGTAGTCGATCTGGTGCACAAGGTGCAGACCGCATACAACGAGAACCTCAAGCACCTGCAGGCCAAAGGCATGCTGCCGCTCTTCGACGCCGGGTACATCAACCTGTCACGCCAATACCTCACCATCGGTGTCAACGGACTGGTCGAGGCGGCCGAATTCCTCGGCATCGAGATCAACGATAATGACCGCTATGCCTCGTTCGTGCAGGAGGTGCTGGGACTGATCGAACGCTACAACAAGAAATACCGCAGCAAGGAGCTGATGTTCAACTGCGAGATGATACCGGCCGAGAACGTGGGCGTAAAGCACGCCAAATGGGACCGCGAAGACGGCTATGCCGTGCCGCGCGACTGCTATAACTCATACTTCTATGTTGTGGAAGACGACTCGCTCAATGTTCTCGACAAGTTCCGTCTGCACGGCCGCCGCTATATCGAACATCTCACCGGAGGTTCGGCCCTGCACATGAACCTCGAAGACCACCTCTCGAAGGAACAGTACCGCCATCTGTTGCGTGTGGCTGCTGCCGAGGGCTGCAACTATTTCACGTTCAACATACCCAACACTGTATGCAACAGCTGCGGCCACATCGACAAACGCTATCTCAAGGAGTGTCCGCACTGCCACGGCACAGATCTCGACTATCTGACGCGCGTAATAGGCTACATGAAGCGTGTCTCGAACTTCTCGGCGGCACGCCAGAAGGAGGCGGCACGGCGCTACTACGCCAAAGCATAGGCATATGGTCCGGTTCTACAACTTCGACATCGTCTTTGCCGAGATACCCGACGAGGTGACGCTGGCGATAAACATCACCGGCTGCCCCTACCGATGCCCCGGGTGCCACAGCCCGCATCTGCAGACCGACTGCGGCGACATGCTCGACGACTCGGCATTGCAGGCGCTGCTCGAAAGGTACGGGGCAGGCATAACATGCGTATGCTTCATGGGCGGCGATGCCGCCCCGCACGAGATCGCGCGGCTTTCGGACAAGGTGCGTGAACTGAGACCCGCATTGCGCACCGGCTGGTACTCCGGGCGCGACACGCTGCCCGAAGGTATCGACGCCGCAACATTCGACTATGTAAAACTGGGCGGATACATGCAGGCATACGGCGGGCTCGACTCCCCCACGACCAACCAGCGAATGTATGCGGTCTCGCGCGACGGTACGATGACAGACATTACGGCAAGGTTCAGAAAACACTGATCTCCCAATAATAAAGCCTCCCTTTTCGGGAGGCTTTATTATTCAATCCAGCGAGAAGAAGAGAGTGAACTGCCAGCGTTCCGGGTGCAGCACGTACTTGTCGAGCGGGCGCGGACCGCAACTTTCGTTACCGACGGGGGCCATGCGGTGGTTGACGCTCATTACGACACGGCCGCTGCGCTGCAAGCGGTCGGTATGGCGAGCCTGTGCTATCTCCATGTTCGTATAGTGCTTTACCGACACCTCGGCCGGCGCCGATCCGCACACACCCACACCGTTGCCGTCGGACCGGCGCAATTTCGCCCAACGTACGCCGTATTTGTTGCCGTTCTCCTGAGGATATATGTAATTTACCCACTGTTCCGCGACGGTACCGCCCCATACGCCGTAACGGGCCCCGTCCTGCTTGTCGGAGTAGGCTTCGCACGGGCCCTTGCCATACCAGTCGAAACGGTCGAAATCATCGGGAAGCACGACATCGTATCCGATACGAGCCACTTCGGGATTCTTGTCCGAGGGGGTTATGTCGGCGGTCAGGGAGAACTCCCCATCGTCATTGAAGCGGTACGACTCCCCGACATCGAAATAGATGCTGTCGGCACCGGTCAGGCGGTAATCGACATCTATGACATACGTATCGCCGTCCCAACGGCCCGCAACACTCCGCACCTCGCGTTTCATGTCGTGATAACCGGCATTGGCCCACAGTTTCGTAAGACGACCGCCGCGGGCATCGGGATAGAAGCGCCCGTCGATGAAGTGGCCTATACGCCCCGTACCGTCATTGTCGAGCGGGGCACGCCAGAAATCGAGCGCAGGGCCATCGGAGAAGACGGTGCGCCGGCGACTGTCATACGCTCCCGATATTTTACCCATGGCCTTGTCAAATACGAACTCCACACCGTCGCTGCAGACCTTGATTTCGGATACATCCTCCGATACCACCGGTTTGGACGCCGACCGGGCGAGCTTCTGCGCAGAGAAGTTCCACGGCTGCAATACGAACTGCTCCCAAGCAATGCGGTAACCGGCATCGCACCACGACGTCGGGGCAGACCTGTGGAGCGATACGACGGCCACGTACTCCTTACCGTCGGCCATAACTGTCTTGTCCAGCGGCAACTGCAGAATGCCGCGGCTGCGCGGGGCGATATCCAAACGCGGCAACCGCTCGCGACGTACCTCCATACCGTTCTCCAACAGCGACCAATAAATGTCAAAATCGCCTAAAGACGTAAAGAAGAACTTGTTCCACACCTCGATGCGTCCCTCCGACAACTCTTCGGCGTAGAATTCGACGTCCTGATATACCTTGCGTACCTCGTTGAGTTTCGACGACGACGGCGAAAGGTCGGGCGCCATGACCCCGTTGTTGCAGAAATTCGAGTCGTTGGGTTTGTCGCCGAAATCGCCGCCATAAGCCCAGAAATAGTCGCCACCGGGTTTGTTGCACTCGGCTATGGCACGGTCGCGTTCCTCTTCAGGAATCAGCATGCCATAGACCGAATGGTCTTTGGCACTCATGACCACACCCTGGTCCACCCAGTCCCATATAGTTCCGCCGGATATGCGGTCGTACTTGTCGAACTCAATCCAGTAATCCTTCAGGCTGCCCATTCCGTTACCCATGGCATGCGCATACTCGTTGATCATGATCGGGCGCGGGTCTTCGGCCTCGGCAAGAACCGCAATGCGGTCGGGCGAGTGGTAGCGTGCCGAAACGCTCGGCCGTGCACTGCGCAGCACGCCGCCGCCGAGAACGTCGCACGAAACGGGCTCGTTCGAGAAGTGGTAATGGGTAAAACGCGTGGGGTCGAGCGCCTTGGCGGCATTGTGCATGGCCAGCATGTTCACACCGTTGTCGCTCTCGTTGCCGAGCGACCACTGCACAACGCACGGGTGGTTCTTGTCACGCTCGACCATGCGTACCATACGGGCCACATGGGCATCATGCCATGTCGTATCGCGCGCCGGCGTACCCTCACGGTACCCGAAACCATGGGCCTCGCAGTCGGCCTCGTCGATCACCATCAACCCGTACTCGTCGCAATAGTCATAGAGCCACTCCACGGCAGGCATATGCGCCGTACGCACGGTATTTATGTTGTTGCGCTTCATGAGCAGCACCTCCTGCAGCACCCGCTCGCGGGTTACGTACTTCGCGCCGAACGGGTCTGTCTCGACACGGCATACGCCCTTCATCTTCACGGCACAGCCGTTCAACAGGAAACAGCCGTTGCGTATTTCGAGCTTGCGGAATCCGGTGCGCGTACTTGCCACATCGACAACCTTCCCGGCGCTGTCCTTCAATACAAAAACAACGGTATAGAGATACGGCGACTCGGCAGACCATTTTTCGGGATTTTCCACATCGGCCGCAAGCGTCACTTCCGATGTTCCGCCGGCCGCCACACGGAAGCGTCCCGACGACATGCGCGCAATCTCGCGTCGCCCGTCATATACGACGGCTTCGAGCGACACGGAGCCCCGGCGTCCGGACCTGTTGTTGATCCTGGCATCTATCGAAAGGCTTCCGTTACGGTATTCGGCATCGAGATCGGGCTTCACGAAGAAATCGGCTATGTATGTTCCGGGCGTCGAGAACAACGTCACGTCGCGTATGATACCGCTCACGCGCCAGCCGTCCTGATCCTCAAGATACGAGCCGTCGGACCAGCGGAAGACCTGTACCGACACGCTGTTCTCCCCTTCCCGGAGATATGGTGTTATGTCGAACTCTGACGGAAGATACGAATCCTCGGCATACCCGACCTTCTGTCCGTTGATCCACACGTAATATGCCGAGCAGACGCCGCCGAACCGGATAAATACCTCGCGTCCGGCCCACCCCTCGGGAAGCGTAAACACGGTTTTGTACGACCCTACGGGCGACCCGTTGTCGAAAAGGCCCTTGATATACGGCGGATTGCGCTCGAACGGATACTTTATATTGGTATATATCGGTTTGCCGAAGCCCTGCATGTCCCACGGTCCCGGAACCCGTATGTCGTCCCATGACGACACATCGAAGCCGTCGGCATGGAAATCGGTCGGGCGTTCCGAAGCCTCATGCACATACTTGAACTTCCATACACCGTTCAGGCTCATGGTCCACCGAGACTCCTGCCCGTACGGGAGAGCCTCCCCGACATCGGAATAATGTTCGAAAGTGGCACGCATGGGTTCACGGCCATATGCAACGACCCGCTGGTCCTCCCAGTCGTTCGCTGCATGCACGTCGGCAAAGATGCATGCCGACAGCATCAGACAGAGAAATTTCTTCATAAAAAGTCAGTAGCGGTTTTTCATTATGCAAGAAGGCAAATGTCCGGCATGAGCAATAGTCCGTCGGACGAAACACTTCTCTTACGGATATAAGACGTAAAAGACGGCGTTTCCGACAGGTGCAATCGCAATTTTTTCAGTTCCGGATCTATTCGGGCAACTCCTGTACGGCGTCAGGGGCGTCAACCGGTTCGTCATGCAGCGACGCCTCCTCGAGGGCCTTGTCCGACTGGCGCCGTTTCGACTGGAGGCCCATTCCGCGCATGCGCTCTCCGAGGCGTATCACGTTGTTGTTGCCCTGGCACATGCGTTTGTACGCCTGGCCGTATGCCTTGGCGGCATTGTCTATCGCACTGCCGACCTTCTCGAGTTCCGAGACGAACATGCACAGCTGGTCGTAAAGGTCCGTGGCGGTCTTTACGATCCGGGCCGTATTCTTGTCCTGCGCATCGCGTTTCCACAGGTCGACAACCAGTTTCAGCACGGCAAAGAGGTTGGTCGGCGACGAAATTATCACCTTTTTCGAGTAGGCGTAGTTCCACAGCGTACTGTCCTCCTTCAAAGCCGCAAGGAATGCCGGCTCGGTCGGCATGAACATTATGACGAAATCGGGAGAATCGGCAAAATACTGCTGGTAGTTCTTCGACGCAAGCTCATCGACATGACGGCGCACCGAGGCCACATGCTCGCGCAGGGCCGCGGACGACGAAGGTCCGTCATCGTGCGAATAGCGTTCGTATGCCGTAAGCGACACCTTCGAGTCTATGACCACATGTTTGCCGCCGGGCAGGTGCAGGACCACATCGGGACGCAGGTTGCGGGCGCTGTCCTGGTCCTTGACGTTGTACTGTATCTCGTAGTTGTCGCCTTCACGCAATCCCGAGTTTTCGAGCATGGTCTTGAGAATCACCTCGCCCCAGTCGCCCTGTACCTTCGAGTTGCCCTTGAGGGCATTGGTCAGGTTGGCCGTCTCGGTGGTGATGCGGTCGTTGAGTTCCTTCAGGTTCTTCAACTCGTTGCGGAGAGCACCGCGCTGCTCGTTTTCCGACGAATAGATATGCTCGACACGCTCGCGAAACTCCTTGATATTGTCACGGAAAGGCTTCAGCAACAGATCAAGTTCGGATTTGTTGGTTTCACGGAACTGGCGCGTCTGCTCGCCGAAGATGTCGTTCGCCAGATTACGGAACTGCGCCTTCAGCTGCTCCTCCATCTTCTTGCGTTCGGCACGGCCCTCCTCGATCTTCGAACGCAGAGACTCCACGTCCTTGCGGGCAAGGGCCTCGGCCACCTCCGTCTCGTGCAGGCGCAGCGAGACCTCCGAAAGCCGCTGCTCGGAATCGTTCAGCCGCTGACCGGCAAGCTCCTTCTCGGCAGCAAGGCGTGCCGACTCGCGCCTCGATACGAAATACAACACCGCAAACACGACAAAGCCGACAAGCGCGACGGCAAATCCGACCATAAGAAGAGTTTCCATAATTGACGAGCGTATGTTTACGCAAATGTACGATTTTAATTTTTCAATTCTGATAAAATCCGTTACTTTTGTAAAATATAACAATGCAGAGTTTCATATGAGGATAATAGCTCCATCGATGTTGTCGGCCGACTTCGGCAACCTCGAACGCGACACCCGCATGATCGACGGCAGCGCCGCCGAATGGATACATATCGACGTCATGGACGGCGTCTTCGTGCCGAACATATCGTTCGGTTTCCCGGTGTTCAAGTCCATACGCAAGGCATCGCCCAAATTCATGGACGTACACCTCATGATCGTCGAACCCGAACGCTACATCGAACGCTTCGCACAGGCCGGCGCCGACATGGTGACCTTCCACATCGAAGCCACCGAACATATCGGCGAGTGCATTGCAGCAGCCCGCAAGGCGGGAGTCAAGGTCGGCATATCCATAAAGCCGAATACCCCGGTATCGGTTCTCGAGGAGTGGTTGCCGCAAGTGGACATGGTGCTGGTTATGAGCGTCGAGCCGGGATTCGGCGGGCAATCGTTCATGCCCCACTCGGTAGACAAGATCCGCGAGCTTCGCGCCATGGCCGACAGATGCAAACCCGACCTCATAATCGAGGTCGACGGCGGAATATCGGCCGCCAACGCCGGCGTGCTGTTCGCTGCCGGGGCCGAGGTGCTGGTAGCCGGAAGTTCAGTATTCGGGGCGGACGACCCGTGTGAAGCCATCGACAAAATGCTTGCAGCGCAATGATTTCGATCGACAACCTTACGGTCAGCTACGGAGGCTGGACCCTTTTCGACAACATATCGTTCCTGATAAACCCCAAGGACCGCATAGGCCTCGTCGGCAAGAACGGGGCCGGGAAGACAACGCTCCTGCGGCTCATAGTCGGCGAACAGCAGCCAACGTCGGGAGCTGTGACCAAAAACGGCGAATGCACGATAGGCTACCTGCCGCAGCAGATGAAGGTTGCGGATACAACCACGCTGCTGGAGGAAACCGAGACGGCATTTGCCGAAGTGCTGCAACTGGAAGCCGAAATCGAGCGGCTCACACGCGAGATAGCCGAACGCACCGATTACGAAAGCGAAGAGTACGGCGAGTTGCTCCACAGACTGAACGTAGCGAATGACCACTACCATATCCTCGGAGGCGAGACCCGCGACGCCGACATCGAGAAGACACTGCTCGGCCTCGGCTTCAAGCGCGAGGATTTCAACCGTGCGACAAGCGAGTTCTCCGGAGGCTGGCGCATGCGTATCGAGCTGGCCAAGCTGTTGTTGCGCCGTCCGTCGGTCTTCCTGCTCGACGAGCCGACGAACCACCTCGACATCGAGAGCATACAGTGGCTCGAAGAGTACCTGCGCAACTACAACGGTGCAGTGCTGGTCATATCGCACGACCGCGCGTTCCTCGACAACGTCACCAACCGCACCATCGAGTTGTCGCTGGGCAAGATCTACGACTACAAACTGCCCTACTCGAAATTCGTCGTGGCGCGGGCTGAGCGTCGCGCCCAACTGCTGGCCGCATACCAGAACCAGCAGCGAATGATCGAGAAGAGCGAGGAGTTCATCGAGAAGTTCCGGTACAAACCGACCAAATCGAACCAGGTGCAGTCGCGAATAAAACAACTCGACAAACTCGAACGCATCGAGGTCGAGGAGGAGGATCTGGCTACGCTCAACATAAAGTTCCCGCCAGCCCCGAGATCGGGTCAGATCGTGGCCGAGATCAAGGAGGTGGGCAAGTCGTTCGGGAACAAGCACATATTCAGCGGCGCCAACTTCACCATAACCAAAGGCGACCGCATCGCCCTCGTCGGGCGCAACGGCGAGGGAAAGACCACATTCGCACGCATGCTGATAGGGGAACTCGAACCGACCGAAGGCAGCATCAGGATCGGCGCGAACGTGAACATCGGATACTACGCCCAGAATCAGGACGACCTGATGGAGGGTGAATTTACCGTTTACGACACGCTCGACCGCGTAGCCGTCGGAGACATACGCACCCGCCTGCGCGATATTCTGGGCGCGTTTCTGTTCCGCGGCGAGGACATCGACAAGAAGGTGAAGGTCCTCTCCGGAGGAGAGCGGTCACGGCTGGCCATGGCTCGCATGATGCTCGAACCGCACAACCTGCTGGTACTCGACGAGCCGACGAACCACATGGACATGCGTTCGAAGGATATTCTCAAGAATGCCATCATGAAATACGACGGCACCGTAGTAGTGGTATCGCACGACCGTGAATTCCTCGACGGCATGGTCGACAAGGTCTACGAATTCCGCGATGGCGGCGTACGCGAATATCTCGGCGGCATATACTATTTCCTCGAGAAGCGCAAGCTGGAGTCGCTGCGCGACGTGGAGCGCCGCACTGCTCCCGTACAGAGCAGCGAGCCCAAGGAGGCCTCGGCCGGCAAACTCTCCTACGAGCAGAAAAAGGAGCAGGAGAAGCAGATACGCAAACTGCGCAAGGCCGTTGACGAGATCGAGGCCGAACTGGCCGAGATCGAGAAGCAGATAGCCGAATACGACACCCGTTTCGCCTCGGCCGGGGAGTACAACGCCGACGACTACAAGGCGTACGACGAACTGAAGAAACGTTACGACCACATGATGCACGAATGGGAGAAGGCATCGTACGAACTCGACATAGTTGAAAACAATTAAATCCGTCCCGACAATGGATAACATCATATTCGGCATACGACCGGTAGTCGAAGCCATCGAATCGCACAAACAGATCGAAAAGCTCTACATCAAACGTGGCGCAGAAGGCCAGCTGATGAATGAACTCAAGGACCTTTGCCTGCGCCATCACATACACACGCAGGAGGTTCCCGTCGAGAAGCTCAACCGCCTCACGCGCGGCAACCATCAGGGTGTGGTTGCACAGATAGCGGCAATCGAATATGTCGGGCTCGACGACATACTCGAGCGTGTTCCCGAAGACGAGACTCCGCTCATTGTCGTATTCGACGGTGTTACCGACGTACGCAACTTCGGCGGCATAGCCCGTTCGGCGGAGTGTGCTGGTGCACACGGGCTTATCACCTCGCTCAAGAGTTCGGCCCCGGTGAATGCCGATGCGGTAAAGGCTTCGGCCGGTGCGCTCAATGTCATTCCCGTATGCCGTGTAGGTTCGATACGCAACACGCTCAAGACACTGCAGGCTCAGGGCTTCCAGATCGTGGCAGCTACCGAGAAGAGCCGCAAGCTGCTGTATGATGCCGACTTCCGCCGCCCGACAGCCATAGTCATGGGCGCCGAGGACAAGGGCATATCGAAAGAGGTGCTCAAACTGTGCGACGAACAACTTGCCATACCTCTCATCGGCCATATCGAATCGCTCAACGTCGCAGCGGCGGCAGCCATAATGCTCTTCGAAGTGGTAAGGCAGAGAATAGGCGACTGACAAAACCAATAAAACATACTTCCCATGAAAAGGAATCTGTACGGCAAACTGTGCGGAGTAGCGGACGACCTGCGCATGTCCGTGGTACGCTATCCGGTTGAACTGCTAATAATCCTCTACGCCGTGGTCGGAACGGCCCTGGCCTATCACGGTGTCAAATGCGAGTGGTACATGCACGGCATGATTCTCGCCCCGTTCGTATTCACGCTCGCATATATACTCAACACGTTGCGCTGCCCGCGCATGGCGTATCTTCTGTCATGGGTCATAATAATACCGCTGTCGTTCATCGGCGGGCTCGAAGAGTGGATCGAAACATCTCAATACTGGATCTCGGCCGGCATACTCTGCCCGCTTGCCGTGCTGATAAGCCTGCGGCGACGCGACAACGGCGACTTCACTGACGCGATAATAGCCTACGCCGCATCATTCGGTGTGGCCTTCGTTTTCGCTCTGACGATACATCTGCTCGTGATGGCAATATTCGGCTCGACGGCATATATCTTCGACCTGAAGGTCCCGGAAGCGTTGTGGTTTTACGTGACACTTGTTGCCTACGGCATTGTTGCACCGGTGATGTTCCTGTCGCTGCAGCACCGGCTTCTCGGCCGCAGTTTCAGGATCGGGCGGACCGTTACGGCTCTCGTCAACTACGTAATCATGCCTGCCGTACTCATCTATACGGTCATTCTGTACCTCTATGCCGCCAAGATAACGGTCATGTGGGAACTGCCCAAAGGCGGCATCGCCTATATGGTATTCGCTTTCACGATAATCACCGTGGCAGTCGGGGCCATACAATATACGCTCGAAAGGCGTTTATACGACAAATATTTCAAATATTTCAGTTTCATAGCCATACCGGCCCTGATACTGTTCTGGACAGGTGTCGTGCGCAGGATCGGCGAATACGGGTTGAGCGAGCCGCGAGTCTACCTTGTCGTATGCGGGGCAATCATGACACTGACCCTTGCCCTGCTGCCGTCACGCCGTGCGGGACGCTACGTCAATGTGGCAATCATATCGTTCGTACTGTTCGCAGCCGTGGCATGGATTCCGTTCCTGTCAGCCGAAAAGCTCGCCATGGATTCACAATGCCGGCGAATACGCATGGCCGCAGCTGAGGCAAACGTCCTCTCCGAAGATGGGAAACTGATAATCGGCAACGGATCTGCCGCCGATACGGTGTACAGGAAACAGCACAGGCAGATATACGAATCGCTCTGTTACATAGAGAAAGACTCGGCACGCATCGCCGTGTTCGGTATCAGGCAAGCCGAGGATTACCGGGACGGATTGTCGGCCGTTACCGCCGGATATGCCGATGCATACTCGGTCGAGGCCTATGAGCAGACCATATCCGACAACTGTTTCTACTTCTACGCGTCACGGGCCGCACAATCGGGGAGTCGCGCCTGCGACATTGCGGAGTTCAAGAGACTGTATGTCTCACCGGCCATAACCATATCCGCCGACTGCGAAACAATGACCGTCGAAGCCGACGGGCTGCATGTGGAACTTCAGTGCAACGACCTGTTGGAGGCCATGCTTGCAAATGCAGGGTGCACCAGGGAGGATATAACCTGCCGCGGCGACCTTGAACAGATCGAATCGGAACTGCTGGAATACCGTACGGACTCCATACTCGTGCTGTTTGACAACATCTCAATAGAGAAAAACGACGAACAGGGCCTGCATATAAACAACGCGGCAGCCACAGCAGTACTTGCCAGATAGACAGACACATTTGCTGAAGATGGCCGAAACAAGACACAACCACCCGGTATTGGGTGAAGTAACGCTGTCACAGACACGGCGGGCGACACGCATATCCATTGCCGTGCGCCCGTCGGGATCGGTCAGGCTGTCTTTTCCGATGTCCGTATCGGCACGCAGGGCGCTGTCGTTTCTCGAAACCAAAGTCAGTTGGATAGAGTCCGCACGGCAGCGTCTCTCCGAACGGTATGTACCGCAAACGCCTCTTTCGCCAGACGAGATCGAGGAGATGCGACGCAATGCCAAAGCCGACCTTCCAGCGAGGGTGGAACATTTCGCGCGGCTGTTCGGATTCAGATACGGACGTGTAACGATACGTGCCACACGGTCGAAGTGGGGCTCATGTTCGGCCGAAAACAACATCTCGCTGAGCCTCTATCTGATGAAGGTTCCGGAGCATCTGCGTGACTATGTCGTAATTCACGAGTTGTGCCACACGGTACATCACAACCACTCCGCGGAGTTTCACCGCCTGGCCGACAAGTGCATGGGCGGGAACGAAAAAAAACTGCGCAGCGAACTGCGCAGATACACGACTACGGGATAACCCGCATACGTCACTGTTTATGATTGCGGAAGTCTCCGGGTGTCATACCCGTATGACGCTTGAAATAGGTCCCGAAGAACGATGCTGTCGGGAAATTCAGCTGATATGCAATCTGCTGTACGCTCAAATCCGAATAGAGCAACAGCAGTTTGGCTTCCGATACGATTATGCCGTCGATCCAGTCCGACGCGCTCTTCCCGCTTGTCTGCTTTATCAATGACGAAAAATATTTCGGCGTAAGGCACAATTTGTCGGCATAGAAGGCTATGCGGTGTTCCGTACGGAAATTCTCGGTCAAGAGCCGTATGAACTCACACATCAATCTGCTGTTGCGATTATCTCCCGAATCAGATTTCTGCTTGCGCTCATTAAGATATTTCTCCATAATGCTGTTCATGAAGAAAAACAACGACGACAGCAGACCCCTCATTGCATTCACGTCATAATTATCGTTCTGCAACAGAGACCTCACCAGCTCGACATACTCGCCCAACACCATACCCGCGGATTCGCTGAACGTAAAACAAGGATTGTTGTACATCTGCAGCCCTATAGGCACCAGCGAACTGAACGATATGTTCATATCGGTACGAAGCATCGAAGACGACACGGCAAATATGAAACCTCGTGCATTTTCGCTGCATTCGACCTTGTAGATACTCGATGGAAGTAGCATCAGTGCCATGTTCTCATGCACGTCATAGTTGCGGGTATTTATATTTACACGCGCCTTACCATCATATAAGACAGCAATGCCTATGACATCGGCCCTGACGGGTCCGTAAAGATGCACGTTCATATCACGCGGCGATACTCCGCCATCGAAACTGTAAATCAGAAAATCATCATTCAAATTATCTTTGATATTCATCATACGTTTGACCTCAGCCAACGTAAAATGCAAGATACCACTGTTATCCATAATACTTCTTATTCTCCTTTGTTCATTCTCTATTTCCGATAAATATATACATATTCCCGGCTTTTATAAGCATTTCCACCTTTTTTTCAGTCCAAAAGAACATGGGACCACCTAAAAAAAACAGAGACCGCAATATATTGCGGTCTCTGTCAGTCTCAAAGGAGTCAGGAACTGCTATTTGTTCTCTTCCTTCTTCTTCATCAGGTCGTATGCGATAGGAGTTGCGATGAACACCGAAGAATACGTACCGATGATGATACCGAGCAACAGCGCGAAGATGAATCCGCGGATCGTCTCACCGCCGAATGCGAAGATTGCAATCAGCGTTACGAGAGTCGTACCCGAAGTATTGATCGTACGCGACAGCGTCGAGCAGATAGCGTTGTTGATATTCTCCTTGAACGGACGCTTCGGATAGAGACCGAGGTATTCGCGGATACGGTCGAAGATAATCACCGTATCGTTGATCGAATAACCGATGATGGTCAGGATCGCGGCAATGAATGCCTGGTCAACCTCCATCGAGAACGGCAGCAGACCGTAGAACATCGAGAAGATACCGATAACGATGAATGCATTCTGAGCAAGTGCCGCCGTAGCACCGGTAGCCCACTGCCACTTCTTGAATCGCAGTGCGATGTAGAGGCCGATAGCGATCAGCGAGAAGAGGACTGCATAGAAGGCATTGAAGATCATGTCGCGGGCGATGGCCGGGCCGATCTTGTTCGACGATATGATACCGTTCACGTCGTCCTGAGTATCCTTGAACTGATCGAAGGTGATGTCATACTTGTAGAGGTCCTTCACGGCATCGTAGATCAGACGGTCAACCTCGGCAGTCGTCTCCTCCGAAGTATCGTCATACTTGTACTGCGTGAAGATACGCATCTGGTTCTCGTCACCGAACTGCTTAACCTCGCAGCTGATATTCGAAGCATCTGCATTCTCGATCGAAGCGAATGTCTTGCTTACGGCATCGCGAACCTCCTCACTCGACACGTTGTGGTCGAAGCGTACAACATAGATACGGCCACCGGTGAAATCGACACCCATATTGAGGCCGCGTACGAAGAACGAGCCGATCGACAGCAGGATCAGTACAAGCATTACGATATACGAATACTTGCGCTTGCCTACGAAATCGAAATGTACGTTTGCCAGGAAGTTCTCCGAGAACTTGCGCGAGAAGGAGATGTGACCCCACTTGTCGGCAACCCATTCGATAAGCAGACGGGTGATGAAGATCGAACAGAAGAGCGAAGTGATGATACCTATGATCAGTGTGGTAGCGAAGCCCTGTACAGGACCGTTACCGAAGACATAGAGTACAAGACCCGTAATGATCGTGGTCAACTGACCGTCGATGATTGCCGAATATGCATTCGAGAAACCGTCCTTGATGGCCGATGCAAGGCCCTTGCCCGAACGGAGCTCCTCCTTGATACGTTCATATATGATGACGTTGGCGTCAACGGCCATACCCATTGTCAGGACGATACCTGCAATACCGGGAAGTGTAAGAACCGCACCGAACGATACCAGAACGCCCATCAACAGGAATACGTTGGTAACCAGCGCGACGTCAGCCAGCCAACCGGCCGTGCGGTAGAAGAGACCCATGTAGAGCAGCACCAGAATGAAGGCTATCAGGAACGAGATAAGACCTGCATTGATGGACTCCTGACCGAGCGACGGGCCGACAACCTCGTCCTGAATGATACGTGCCGGAGCGGGAACCTTACCCGACTTGAGCACGTTTGCAAGGTCCTGAGCCTCCTGAATGGTAAAGTTACCAGTAATTGCAGAATTACCACCCTCGATTTTGTTCTGGACAACCGGGGCCGAGTATACGTAACCGTCGAGGACGATGGCTATGCACTTGCCTACGTTGTCAGCGGTAAGACGAGCCCACTCGGATACGCCGTTCGAGTTCATCGACATCGAAACTTCGGCAGTGGCGCCACGCTGCGAATATGCCTCGCGGGCATCGGAAATGGCGCTTCCGTCCAGCGGAGCCTTGCCGTCGGGACGCTCAACCTTCAGGGCGTAGAGAGCGAACTTGTTGTCGAGAGCCGGATCAGCCTTGATACCCCACTTGAACATGACGTCGGCAGGGAAAGCGTCCTTTACGGCACTCATTTCAAGATATTTGTTTACAGTCGGGATATCGGCCGCATCAGATGCACCGATAACGGCACCTCCTGCATAGTAGGGGTCAAGAATTGCAAGCAAAGGATTCTCCTCGCGGGTATAGTGCTGCACGGTTGCAGTCTCAACCGTCGACTCGGTCTCGCCTACCTCGCTCAGAAGACCCTCGTCGGTGGTCTCCTCAGTCTGCCCGGCAACAACCGTTTCTGCTTCAGCAGCCTCAGCCTCAGCCTCAGCCTCAGCCTCACCTTCAGCCTTCAGCTGATCGCCAAGGATCGTCTTCAGGTCACGGTCAGCCTTTGCCAGCGAAGTCATGAGTTCCGATGCATTGTACGTAGTCCAGAACTCAAGCGAAGCGGTACCCTGGAGGAGTTTGCGCACACGCTCGGGCTCCTTGACACCCGGAAGCTCGACCAGAATACGGTTCGAGTTGGGCAGTCGCTGGATATTGGGCTGCATTACACCGAAATTGTCGATACGGCTGCGAATGATGTTGAACGAAGCGGCAATCGCGTCATCGGTCTCCTTACGCAGAACCTTGATCACCTCGGCATCGGTGCTGTTGGGCGTGATGTCCTTGCGATCGGGGCTGACAAAGATGGTTGCCAGCGGAGTTCCGTTGCTCGAAGCCTTATAAGCCTTCTCGAATGCACCGATGAAATCACCGGTACCCTGCTTTACCGCCTCTTTGGCAGCAGCTATGGCCTCAACGAATGCGGGATCGTTCTGGCTGTCGCCGGCAAGAGCCTTGACAACATCTTCAACCTCGATCTCAAGCATGACGTTCATACCGCCCTTGAGGTCCAGACCGAGGTTCACTTCACGCTCCTTGCACTCCAGATAGGTGTACTTGCGTACCAAAACATTGTAGACAGGTTTTGTGGCTACGGAATCGAGATAGTACTGTTCCATGGCCGCGCGCTCGTTTTCGGGGAAAGTGCTTGCATACTTTGCAGCAGCCTTCTCGACATAGTGTGTCTTCAGCGTAAACGAGAGCTGGAAAATACAAGCAATCGCAAGGCAGATTGCGAGTAATTTGATAGCGCCTTTACTTTGCATTTGAGTTAAAAATTTTGTTATAATTCGTAGTTTAATTATTTGTTTCAACATATACGTCCGCCGCACTCCCGCGCACCGGACGGCAATAAGCGTACAAAAGTACTAAAATAATCTTAATTACAGCAAAACATGACATGGAATATTGCGTTTACGGTACACTTTACATGCAAATAATGCCGGACGAAGGCAAAATATTCAAATACAGCAGGAGTACATGCGCAAATACAAAAAAAAAACGGTGCCGGAGACTTTGAAACGTCTCCGGCACCGCCGTTGTCACCATGACATGATGTCACGAGTGTCCGTTATTTCACTTCCTCGAACTCGACGTCCTCGGGCTGGTTGCTGTTGCTGCTGCCGTTCTGGGCACCTGCGTTGGCACCAGCGTTCTGCTGTGCGCCGCCCTGTGCCTGCTGGCCGGCCTGCTGCTGTGCATATATGTCCTGCGAAGCAGCCTGCCATGCAGCGTTAAGCTCGGCAATTGCCGTATCTATGGCCGCAACGTCGGCGTTCTTGTGAGCCTCCTTAAGTTTCGCGAGAGCAGCCTCGATTGCCGATTTCTTGTCGGCGGGCAACTTGTCGCCATACTCCTTGAGCTGCTTCTCGGTTGCGAAGATATTCGAGTCGGCCGCATTGATCTTCTCGATGCGCTCCTTCTCGGCCTTATCCTTCTCCTCGTTGGCTTTGGCCTCGTCACGCATACGCTGAATCTCCTGTTCGGTCAAGCCGCTCGAAGCCTCGATACGGATCTTCTGCTCCTTGCCGGTACCCTTGTCCTTGGCCGACACGTTCAATATACCGTTGGCATCGATATCGAACGTAACCTCGATCTGCGGCACGCCACGGGGTGCAGCCGGTATTCCGTCGAGGTGGAAGCGGCCGATGCTCTTGTTGTCACGCGCCATCGGACGTTCGCCCTGGCATACGTTGATCTCAACCGAAGGCTGGTTGTCGGCAGCCGTAGAGAATACCTCGCTCTTGCGGGTAGGAATCGTCGTGTTCGCCTCGATAAGTTTGGTGAACACACCACCCAGAGTCTCGATACCCAGCGACAGCGGCGTTACGTCCAACAGAAGCACGTCCTTGACATCGCCGGTGAGCACACCACCCTGAATTGCGGCACCGATAGCCACAACCTCATCGGGGTTCACGCTCTTGTTGGGTGCCTTGCCGAAGAACTTCTCGACAATCTGCTGGATTGCCGGGATACGGGTCGAACCGCCGACGAGAATAACCTCGTCTATCTGCGAAGCCTGCAGACCGGCATCACGCAATGCGAGTTTGCACGGCTCGATGGTCTTCTGGATAAGGTGGTCGCACAACTGCTCGAACTTCGAACGGGTGAGCTTCATCACCAGGTGCTGCGGAATGCCGTTGATAGGCATGATGTAAGGCAGGTTGATCTCGGTCTCCATCGAGGACGAAAGTTCGATCTTTGCCTTCTCGGCAGCCTCCTTCAAACGCTGCAGCGCCATCGGGTCCTCACGCAGGTCTACGCCATGCTCGGCCTTGAAAGCCTCGGCCATGTAGTCGATGAGCACGTGGTCGAAGTCATCACCGCCAAGGTGGGTATCGCCGTTGGTCGACTTAACCTCAAACACACCGTCACCGAGTTCGAGGATCGAGATATCGAACGTACCGCCACCGAGGTCGTATACGGCGATCTTCATGTCGCCCTTCTTCTTGTCAAGACCGTAAGCCAAAGCTGCGGCCGTAGGCTCGTTGATGATACGGCGTACCTTCAGGCCTGCGATTTCACCCGCCTCCTTGGTAGCCTGACGCTGCGAGTCGGAGAAGTATGCCGGCACAGTGATGACCGCTTCGGTGACTTCCGAACCGAGGTAGTCCTCGGCCGTCTTCTTCATCTTCTGGAGAATGATGGCCGAAATCTCCTGCGGAGTATACTGACGGCCGTCTATGTCGACACGCGGAGTGTTGTTGTCGCCCTTGACGATCGAATACGGAGCACGGGCTATGTCGGCCGTAACCTTGTCGTACTGTTCACCCATGAAACGCTTGATCGAGAAGACCGTACGTTTCGGGTTGGTGATAGCCTGACGCTTTGCCGGATCACCGACCTTACGCTCGTTGTTGTCCGTAAAAGCGACTATCGAAGGAGTGGTGCGATGTCCCTCGGAGTTGGGTATGACAACCGGTTCGTTGCCTTCCATCACTGCCACACAGGAATTAGTAGTTCCCAAGTCGATACCAATAATCTTTGCCATAGTTGTAATTTATTTTATTCGTTAATAATTTCGTTTACCATCTCTGTCCGCATTTCTGCCGGACGCCTCTATAATGAGCAAAGGTTGTACCAAAAGGAAAACACAGCAAAAATCGCGTTCCGGACTGACATTTGCGTAAAATTTACTGCCACAATGGCAGTCACGGCTGACATACGGCGGCCTTGGCCGTGGCAACCGTCAGTCAAACGGCAAAAATGCCGCACCCGCAAGGTGCGGCATAAACCGCTGCAGCATATCGGCACGGACACAGTCCTGCATATTCATGATCCGGCCATGACAACCGGCGATAAACACAAAACCCATAATGCCGTATTTATTCATGCAAAAAGGGCGGTACATTTGAGATGTACCGCCCCATAATGTTCGCCGACAGGCACGCTACTCTATACCGTAGCGTTTCAGCATCTTGACTATCTGCGGCTGGATCGAATCGGCCCAGCGCTTGTAACCCCACGACGACGGGTGGGTTCCGTCTGTCGAAGTATTGTGGTCATCACCCGTCTGGTCCGCCACGTTGATATAATATACATCATCATACTCCTTGACAATATCAGCCATCAGCTTCTCCACAAAGTCGATACGGCTCTGCTCGGCAGCCTCGACCTTGGTGTCGAAATTACGGCTTTCGCGGTATATCGTACGGAGGAAAATGATAGGAGCCGTCGGGTGCGTCTTGCGTATCTCCGCTATGAAGGGACGTATGCGGGCACCTATCTCCTCGATGGTCGGATTCGAGAAGGCGTCAACAACATAAGCCTCGGCATCGGTCGACGCCAGAATCTCTCCCATCACACGCTGCAGCTTGCTGTTGCCGCTCATGCCGAAACTGCAGAAATAGAGTCCGGTCTGGCGCTGCAGGAATGCAGGATAGGTCTGTCCGGCGCATGTGGCACCGTGGCCGTGCGTATAGCTCGAACCGAATATTGCGATCTTGTGACGGAACGGGTTGTCGATCGGGCGTATCGAGGCACCCTCGTCAACACCTATCTCCAGTGATTTCAACTCCGAGAACAGAGGGAGGTAAATCATGCAGCGCTTAGTCTCGCCGTCCATATGCGCGATAAGGCGCAGCGGTTTGTCAAGACGGTTGTTACCCTTCTCGTCCTTGCCGGCGGCATTCGACCGCGAGGCGGCCCAAAGCCACTCGCCTTCCTCCTCGATATAGAGGTTGAAGCCGCAGGCCGCATTCATCGTCATGCCGCCCGGACAACGGGAGATGCCGAACTCGGCCTTCACCCATATCGATTTGGAATCGGTCTCGAACAATATGGCCTCACCCGACGTATTGAGCAGCAGGTTGGCTTCGGTCTTCGTAAGTTCGGGATAGTCGGTCACCTCCACACGGTGGTACGGGTTTGTGGTTTTGCACATCTTTCCGAGATGTGTCAGTTTCTGAGCATCGACATACTTTATGTCGGCAGCCGATACATTGACGCAGAGCAATGCGCACAATGCAAGCAAAATAAGATTGAGTTTCTTCATAATTTGAAATCGAGGTTGTTTATCCATGAATATTTTCCGCAAAAAAGCCGAACACTGATGTCCGGCCTGTTGCAAAAAAAAGAATATCATTTTATTTGTTCTCGTTCAGGATACGCATTGCCGCATCGAGAATCGCTGTATCATCTAACGTAACGACACCGCCGTCAGGGCCCTGTTCGAAGTGGACACCTACCCCGTTCTTTGCGTCCAAATGCTGGCCGCCGAAATAATTGCGTACTGTTTCGACGTCTATGCCCAATTCATCTGCTATGCGCTGCGAGCTTCCGCTCGGCAATCTGTCCTTGATACGGCGCAGTTCATTAAATGTGATAATCATAGTACTATGGTTTAAAGTTTGAAGTTGCTTTTGTAATACTTATGCACTACTAAATTAACGTTTTTTTTTCATACGGCAAAATTTATACAGCACTTTTTATAAAAAAAGCCGAAGCATTGCTTCGGCCCATATGGCGTGATCACAGACGGATCAATCCTTCTCTTCGATATAGAACTGATACAATAACGGCGTATAGGGTTGTATCTCAGTTGTCACAGTCGTCGTTGTGGTCGTATCGTCGCTCGTATCGTAGTAATTGTTGTAATAATAGTTGTTGTAGTAGTTGTAGTAATAATTATCATAATAGTAATTGCCGTAATAACTGTTATAATAATTATAGTAGTTGTAGTAATTGTAATAGTTGTAATACGATGACGAGGACGACGAAGTCTCTGATGAACCGGACCGTCCCGATGCGCCATACGCGAAACTCGACGTGGTAACCACAGCAGCCCACTGTCCGTAACACAGTTTGGGGATTGTATAATACCATGCAGTCGTCTGGTCGTCCTTGTCGCTCTCGGGCGAGTAGCTTACCACCGATCCTTCAGACTCAACCTCTCCGTATATTATCTCCTTGACCTCGTCGATATTGGTTTCAATAATGAAGCCGTCAAGGAAACGGCATATATACCATATCTTTGCCGTATTGTCGGTGCCTATCGTATCGCCGTCCATTACACCCTGACCGAAACGTTCGACAAGAGCTTCATTGATTTTCTTGTCAAGTTCTGCAGGCCCGCCGGCATATACGTCACTGTCGGTATAAGGTACATTGGTACCGTAAACCGGCGTCTCGTCCTCCTCGCTCTTGAGGTAACGGAAACCGTATTCGAACGGGCGCTCTACATCGGGGACATAGGTAGGATTCACCAGCAAACCGGGAATGGTATCATACGCATGCTTCCATGCCAGCCCGTCGTCCGTACCGTCGGCACGTGTATACACGCGTCTCAACGAAGCCAGAGCCGCCGATTCGGTCGTATCGTCCTCATCATCCTTTACCGGAGTCACTCCGCCATTGCTCTCGCCGAAAGCATCGACCAGGTCACCCTCGAAAGCAAGCGGATTGTTTACACGGTTCATTATCTTGAAGTCCATGATCATCGGACGATTACCGTCGAGTTCGAATTCTCCCTCATAGCCGCCGGTACCGGATACGCCACTGGAACCGTTCACCACCGACGAAGGCAGATACAGACGCAACGACGTACCGTAGCGGACCTCGAATTCCGTACTGAGATTGTTGTCGGCTGCGTACTTTTCACCGAGTTTCAGCACACTCTTCATGGCGAGATACGTACCTTCCATCAGCGAAATGTTGACGTCGCCTATGTAGCGCAGATACGGCACATAGTGGGTATATTTGGTAAATGTACCCTGCATTTTTGCTATTGGCTCGCTGCGCGTCAGGCACACCTGTCCGTGGAGGTCACGGCCGGTCATGTCGAAAAACAGCCAGCAACTGCCCTGATCCTTGTCCTTGAGGATTTCGTTTATCGACATACTGTCCGCAACTCCCGGATCAAGAACCTCGACATAATATGCGCCGTCTTCCTGATAGTTTTCCACAAGTTCGGGTTTGTTTTTCAGCATCCATGCACGCAACGAACGATTTTCCACGTCGCTGTATGCCTCCTCGGGATCTTTAACACACGAAACCGATAACACACCTGCTAAAAGCGGAACCAGAAGGAACCGTAATACATATCTCATGACAAACCTAATTTTTCGTTACCTTTTCAATCGTAAAAAGCCAGGCTACCGGCGACTCCTTGGGGACAAGGCCCACAATTCCGCTGCCATACGCGGCGGCATAAGTCATGTAAACCTCGACGCTGTCACCCTCACGGCACCCGGTCAAGGCGCTGCGCAATCCCTCCATAAGGTCCGGATTGCCGGCTTCGAGCACCAGCGGGTCGGTTGTCCAGAATTCGGGATCCAACCCTCCGCCCGTCTCCTCAAGAGCCGCGATGGTCTCCTCACGGTTGGACCAATACGGCATCGTGTTGGCGAGCGACGAATAGTTGAAGACATAAGCATCAAAATATATCTCCACCTTGTCACCGGGCTCAACCAAGGTCCACGTATCGCGCCCCTCGGCATACATGGTTGCGACATAGCGATAAGTGTTGTTGCCGTATGAAGTATAATACTCCGGATTCTCGTCGATACTCTCCTCCGCCTCCTTTTCCGACATAAGCCTCGGAGTATGAGACGATTCGAGATAATTGACGATCGAAGTCTGCTGCGTGGTCAAGGTATCCTCGTCCTGCTTGCAGCCCGTCAACATCAATACTCCCGACAAAACGGTTATCGCAACTTTTACATTCATAGCCTATAAACGTACAAATTTAAGCATTTTATTGCATACGGGGCCAATTTTTCTTCGATAAATTCATCACAACCGCTTCAGGGCGTCGCGTACGGCCTCTTCGACCGAAATTGCAGGGTCGGCCTTAAGTATCTGACCCAGCACCTTTTCGGAGGCTGTTTTCGTAAAGCCGAGCATCATCAGTGCGGCCAGAGCCTCATCGTGCGTCTCATTGCCGCCAGCCACGGCCGTTACGGCCATGTCCGCATCGTTAAGGTCGAGCATCTTACCGCTCAACTCGACAATTATCTTCTGGGCCGTCTTCAGTCCGAGTCCCTTTACATTCTTCAGCAGCACGGCATTACCCGTGGCAATGATATTCTGCAGTTCCGATGTCGAGTAGGTCGAAAGGATCATGCGTGCCGTATTGCCGCCAACGCCGGAGACGCTTATCAACAGCCGGAAAAGGTCGCGTTCCTTCTTCGTGGCAAAGCCGAACAGCGTCTGTGCGTCCTCTCGGACAACATAATGCACGAAAAGCTTTGTTTCGTGCATGTTTTCGATCTGCGAGTATGTCTGCAGCGATATGTTTACGAAGTATCCGACACCGGCGGCCTCGACAACCGCATATGCAGGAGCGACCTCGGCTATCGTACCGCGTATATATTCATACATATCTTCAAAATTAACAATACGATTGACAAAAATAAATATAATTTTTCTACCTTTGTGGTCTAACGTGTAAATTTTACAAAAACGTCTGATATATACACTATGAAAAAAATTCTTTTCGCTGCGCTGTTAGCAGCAGTCTGCCTGTCCGCCTGCAAGGAGGGCGAGAAAAAAGAGTCGAGTGAAGCTGCCGAGACCACAACCGTCATCGAAGGCGGCGACATCGCCTATGTAAACACCGACAAGGTATTCACCGAAAGTGAGATGTACAAAAGCGAAGGCGTAGCCCTGAAGGACAAGACCGAAAAAGCCCAGAAGAGCTGGGACAAAAAGGCTCAGGACCTCCAGTACCAGGCAGCCCAGCTTCAGGAGAAATACCAGAAGGGCCTGATTACGACCCGCGACGCACAGGCACAGCAGGAGGCTCTCGAAAAGAAGGCCGCAAGCCATCAGACCGCAGTACAGAAAGAGGCTCAGACTCTCGACGAGGAGAATTTCGTTTTCTCCAACCGCATGAACGACCTTCTTCTGCGTTCGGTACAGGCTGTCAATGCCGACAAGAAATACAAGATGGTCATCAATGCCTCGGCCCTTCTCGATGCAGAGCAGGCTCTCGACATAACCGACCAGGTTCTTGCCAAGTTCAACGAGCTCTACGCCGCAGAGAAAAAATCGAAATAACGCCACAAAACCAGGCTTGATTAAAAAAGATACCGACATGTTGCAGTGTCGGTATCTTTTTTTACCTTTGTAGTCGATTAACGACTGGACAAGATGGGATTCATACCTTTTTCGATCATCGACTTCATCGACATTCTGCTGGTTACCACGCTGATGTTCGGCATCTACCGTGCAACCAAAGGTACGAATGCCCAATATATCCTTACGGGAATAATATTCGTATACCTGACCTGGGTTATCGTAAAGGCTCTGAACATGGAGCTTCTGTCGGGCATACTCGGTCAGATAATCAGTGTCGGAGTCATCGCGCTGTTCATAATATTCCAGCCGGAGATACGCCGGTTCCTCCAGATAATAGGCATGCGCCAGAAAGAGTTGGGCTTCATCACACGCATATTCAGCCAGCAGCACGGGGAGCAACTCGACACCGCTCCGATAGTAGCCGCATGCCGCGACATGGCCGAGACGAAGACCGGTGCGCTCATCGTCATCGGGCAGCGCAGCGACCTGACCCTTATAACCGAAGGAGGCATAGCACTGAACGCGACGGTTTCACAGTCGCTTCTCAAGAACATATTTTTCAAGAATGCTCCGCTGCACGACGGGGCTGTCGTCATCAACGACAACCGCATAGTTGCAGCGAAATGCATACTTCCGGTTACGCAAAGCGACGTACCCAAATCATACGGCACGCGTCACCGTGCGGCAATCGGACTTAGCGAGATCTCCGATGCGATCATAATTGTCGTTTCCGAGGAGACGGGCGGCATATCCATAGCCCACAACGGCCAGTTGCGCCGTGATATCGACCCGAACCGCCTGGCACAGGCCATCAACCGCTACATCAACGCCAACACCCGCAAGAGCGAGAAGGAAAACGCCTGATTACAGAATCGGGCCTGACCGCAGACCATGGACAGTGCTTCATATTCAATGAAGCACGCATACGTAATCGTGACCACAGGCAAAATGCAAGTCAGGGCATGATTTTAGTTGTAACAAAACGCTGTACAGGTTAGATTGCCACTAATTTTCGATTGCCTCATAATTACTACGCCGGAAAGTCTGTTTGCACACTGCAGTATAAATACGGATTACGGAAAGCAGATGGTTCTGACCGGTTTATCGAGACTTCGACATCAACGGTCAATCTCGACGAGTACACGCGAGCCACCGACGGCATACTCCAACCCGACATAGTCATACCCTATGTAGCCGCCGACTACCTGACAGGCCGGGACGCCATGCTCGACCGGCTGATGGAGATCATAACCCGGTCACGGGCCGATACGGCAGAATAACGCCATAACGTGAAATCACAAAAAAAACGGACGCCTGCAACAGGCGTCCGTTTCGGTATGACTTGATTCCGATATTATTTGTTCTCGGCTGCAGCGGGCTCCTCGGTAGTTGCCGCAGGCTGCTCCTCGGCTGCGGGGAGTTCCATCTGAGGCATTGCCGTCTCGTCAGTAGTGGTCTTCTCGATAAGGGTCTGCGCGTCTTTCGAGAGGCTCGACGAACTCTGGGCTGCAATATCACGATCCATAGCCAATGTAGCAACGAGGCTCAATACCAAAATAGCTACGGCCATTGTCCACGTGAACTTCTCGAGGAAGTCGGCAGTCTGACGGACACCCATGACCTGGTTCGAAGCGCCGAAGTTGGCAGCCATACCGCTCTTGGGGCTCTGAACCAATACCGCGAGAATTACCAAAACGCTCGCAATCAGAATCAAAACAATACAAAAAGTGTATAACATATTCCTTATGATTTAATTTATTTGTTTTTCCGTTTTATCTATATTGTCAATAAGTTCGGCAAAGTAAACACTTTTTTCCGGATTTAACAAACTTAATTTGCGATAGATTGCTTTGGCCTCGTCAACAAGCCCCTGAGCGAGATATACTTCGGCAAGTTCCTCACTGACGACATCGTCCTCGTCCGAGAGTTGCGCCTCGGTGCTAATCTGCTCATCATCAGCACCATCATCAGCTACAATGCGGTAATTGTCGAGTTGCAGGAAACGCTCTATCAGCCGCTCGTTGTCGGCATCTCCGTCACAGCCAAAATCGATCCTTTTCATGTCGAGAGAAGAGACCGATCGGCTCGCAGATGTCACCGCAAGGCGCGAACTTACGACGCCGCGCTGATGCGAACGTATCATGCGGGCCGTGGAAAACCACTCGTACTCGCTTATCAGGCGATCGAGTTCCTCGTCGGAAACGGGACCGCATGCCCCGCCTGTTGCCATGTACTCCTTGAAATCTGACATGTCACGCACCTGTTACCAGTTCGAGGCCGCAGCCTGGAAAATATCCGTCACCAATTGTTCGACAATCTCGGTAATGAGTTCGCTCTCAACCTCGGTAAGCAGTCGTGTAGAGTCATAGTCGGCATATGCCGAGAAACTCTTGTTGAAAGACTGCTTCTCGTCTATGACATTGGTAAACCGGACCTTCACCGTGATGGTCAGACGGTTCTGCAGTGCATAGTCGTCGCTCGACACCGAAGCCGTCGTCGACGAATATCCCGTAATTTCTCCCTCGAATGCGAAATCGCCGCCCTCGCTGACCTGCACCAAACGGGTCTGACGCGAGAACTTGTCCACAAGGGCATCTGTCAATGTCGAACTCAATATCGGCGCAACCATCGGGGCGTTGTTCGGGAAATAGGCCACGCTGAATGTCTTTGCTTCGGGCGGTATCGAAGCGCCTGACAGAGAATACTTGACCGTACAGCCGCTTATGGCGGCCACGGCAGCAGTAATTATCAAAAATATCGTTCTTTTCATAATCATTTCACGTTTTTAACTCTCTTGCGCAGGTTTCCGGCCAGAAGCGAGTACTCCTTGGCGCTCATCTTCATAACGACACGTCTGTTCCGTACGTCGACAAACACGGCACAGCCCTCTTCGGCCGAATAGCTCACGCCTGCGATACGGTCATAACGCCACGACGACAGGAAATTCGACAGGACTCTCCGTTCCGTCAAAATAAACCTGTAACGACGGGAGAACATGGCCTCGTAAAAAGCCAGCACTCCGAGGAGAAGCCATGTCACGCCCCAAAGTACCGACCACAGAGCGATATATGCCACCTCCAGAACGACATAACAGCAAAACAGAACGCAAGAGGTCACACTCAGGAACTTACCGCTTTTGACGGCAATGATGCCCTGCCATGCACCGCTTTTCAGTTTATATATCTTGACAGCCTCCAGTACGGCATACGTCACGAATACAAGCAGGAAAAACGAGCAGAAACATATTTCAAGAATATCGGGTTTCATGGTCATTACAACTTGTCGTCGATTCCGAGTTCCTTTATTTTACGGTATAATGTCCTCTCCGACATGAAGAGTTCGGCCGCAGCGTCCTTGCGGCGTCCGTTATGGCGGCGCAATGCGCGAATGATCTGCTCTCGCTGGACATCGGCCTTGGTCAGCTCGCGCGGCTGGTCGTCAACCACTTCGCTCTCGACATAACCGTCGGCAGGAGCGCTTTGTGTCTTCGTAGGCAGCAATCCTATGACATCGTGGCGAGTATGTTCGGTCGTCGGCACAGCCGTCGGCGACATGCCCATACGCATCTCCGTCATCATACGCTTCAGGTCGTTGATGTCGTTACGCATGTCGAAGAGCACCTTGTACAACAGTTCACGCTCGGTATTCATGTCCTCCATTCTGGCAGCCCCCATGACGCTCGGCGATGAGGTCTGCTGCTGGTCGGGCAAATATTTGGCCAGTATTGCCGCCGTGATCACGCGCGACTCCTCGACGGCCGAGATCTGCTCCGCCACGTTCTTGAGCTGGCGGATATTACCGCGCCAACCGTAATGCTCAAGCATCGACCGCGCATCGGCATCGAGCGTTATCGCCGGCATGCGGTACTGCACGGCCACATCGCTGGCGAACTTGCGGAACAGCAGGTATATGTCCTCGGGGCGCTCCCGTAATGCGGGAACTGTTATGGGCACCGTATTGAGGCGGTAGTAAAGGTCCTCTCGGAACTTTCCGGCCGTAATCGACTGCATAAGGTTGTTGTTCGTCGCAGCCACGACTCGCACGTTCGTCTTCTGCACCTTGGCCGACCCCACACGCATGAACTCGCCGGTCTGCAATATGCGCAGCAGACGCACCTGCGTCGACAATGGAAGCTCGGCCACCTCATCGAGGAATATGGTTCCGCCGTCGGCCTCCTCGAAATACCCCTTGCGGGAATCGGTTGCACCCGTAAAGGAGCCCTTCTCATGGCCGAAAAGTTCGGAATCGATGGTACCTTCGGGTATGGCGCCGCAGTTCACCGCTATATATTTGTTGTGCTTTCGGGCAGAATAGGCATGTATGACCTGCGGGAAGAACTCCTTGCCCACACCGCTCTCGCCGGTTACAAGTACCGACAAGTCGGTCGGAGCAACGCGTAAAGCCACTTCGAGAGCGCGGTCAAGCAATTCAGAATTGCCTATTATGCCGAATCTCTGTTTTACCGATGTTAAGTCCGTCATCTGTCTGGGTTTCAAAAATTATCATTCGATTCTCCCGGCTGCGGCACGTCCGTTACTTTTCGGCAGCGCCTTCTTCCGGAAGCATATCGGCCGCCTCCGTCGGTTCGGTTACGGGATCGTCCGACGTAGTCGTTTCGGGTATGAACATCTCCTTGAGCGTGGTACCGTCCTCACGGTTGGCCCGCACATATCCGTACACCATTACCGCTATGGCCGCAATGGCGATCAGCACGGCAACGATGAGGAACATGTCCGTACGCCTCGGTTTCCTGTTTCTGGGACGCACACGAGTATCCGGAGCCTGCTGGAGCGCACCAGTTGCCTCCTGAGCGACATTGTCCGGACGATTGACCGCCACGGTGGCATTTTGCACACGCGAGGGGGCAGGACGCGACATGCAGAATGATATTATGCCGTTTTCACCGCGCTGCAGCGTACCGAAATCACCGATTTCATACTTACGGCCGCTGTCGAGAGCATGACGCACCTCGAACACGAAACGGTCAATCACGCCGGCAGCCTCGATGTCGCCCACGCCGCGCGCCTTGATCAGGCCGCGCAACACGCCGTCGTCACCGCGCAACAGTTCCGAAAATACGACAGTCCCGTCGGGCTCCTTTACAAGAAAAGCGCCCAGCTTCGGGACTACAAGCCGGCGATTGTGCTTCAAATATTCAATGATAACAGAATCGATCATAACCTGAAAAATTCGTTCAAAATTACACTTTTTTGCATAAAAAACCAATACAGGCACACATTTATTATATAAAACGTTGTCTATGTCAAAAATATTTACATACTTTGCACCCCGATAATTTCATGAAAGTAGACGAGCTACTTTGACATTTTTTTGGAGATGTAGCTCGGCCGGATTAAAAAAAAGACAGCGATCGAGAAATGAAAAACAAGTACATCGACTTGATTGAACAGACGTTCGATTTCCCGCAGGACGAATTCACCGTCACTGACAACGAACTGAATTTCTACGGAATTCCGCTCATGGAGATCATCAAACAGTACGGAACCCCGCTGAAGATAACCTATCTTCCGAAGATCTCACAACAGATCAACCGTGCCAAGCGCCTTTTCAATGTAGCCATGGCCAAGACCGACTACAAAGGTTCATACAACTATTGCTATTGCACCAAGTCGAGCCACTTCTCATTCGTACTGGAGGAGGCTCTCAAGAACGACATTCATCTCGAAACGTCGTCGGCATACGACATTCACATCATCAACTCGCTGTATGACAGCGGAATCATCGACAAGGACCGTTATATCATCTGCAACGGATTCAAGCGTCCGCAGTATGTGGAGAACATCGCCCAGCTTGTAAACGACGGCTTCGAGAACACTATTCCCGTCATTGACAACAAGGAGGAACTCGACCTCTACGAGGACGTATTCACCAAGAAATGCAAGGTCGGCATACGCATAGCGTGCGAGGAGGAACCGAAGTTCGACTTCTATACGTCGCGCCTGGGTATCCGCTACAATGAAATAATCGACTTCTACAAGGCCAAGATACAGAAGAACAAGAAGTTCCAGCTCAAGATGCTGCACTTCTTCATCAATACCGGAATCAAGGACACGTCGTACTACTGGAACGAGCTGGCCAAGTGCATCAACGTATATTGCCAGTTGAAGGCCATCTGTCCCGAGCTCGACAGTCTGAACATCGGAGGCGGTTTCCCGATCAAGAGTTCGCTCAACTTCGACTACGATTACGAATATCTGTCGGAGGAGATTGTTGCCCAGATCAAACACATCTGCGAGTCAAACGGCATTCCGGAGCCCAACATCTTCACCGAATTCGGATCGTTCACCGTCGGCGAGAGCGGCGCCACGCTCTACTCGATAGTCAACCAGAAACAGCAGAACGACCGCGAGTTCTGGTACATGATCGACAGCTCCTTCATCACCACATTGCCCGATACCTGGGGAATCAACCAGCGCTACATCATGTTGCCGATCAACAACTGGGACAAGGAGTATCAGCGCGTATTCCTCGGAGGTCTCACATGCGACAGCGAGGACTTCTACAATTCCGAGGCACACACCAACGCAATCTTCCTTCCGAAACTCGAAGCCGGCAACACCCAGTACATCGGTTTCTTCCATACGGGAGCATACCAGGAGGCGCTCGGCGGGTTCGGAGGCATACAGCACTGCCTCATACCCTCTCCCAAGCACATCATCATCGACCGCGACAAGGACGACAACGAATACTACACACGTCTTTTCGCCAAAGAGCAGTCATACCGCTCAATGATGCGCATACTCGGTTACTGATACCGCCGGCACATGTACGATACGGAGCCCGGACCCTCGAAAGGATCCGGGCTCTCTGCATGAATGCCGGACTCATTTTATTATCCGCTGTATCGAATTGGCCCTTTGCATCGCCTTTTCAAGGCCGGCGGCATCATCGGCTTCGATCATCTTGCGCATGATCTGAAGCTGGTGAATGTGTTCGCGCAGGACATCAAGGACATTGTACTTGTTCTTCAGTAGAATGGGGACCCATGTCTTCGATGACGATTTGGCAAGACGCACCGTACTCTCGAAACCGCCGCCCGCAAGGTCGAATATGTGCTGTTCTTCACGCTCTTTTTCGAGGACCGTCAGCGCCAGTGCAAACGACGTAACATGCGAGATGTGCGACACGTAAGCGGCATGCAGGTCGTGATCCTCGCCGCTGTCCATGTATATCTTGTGCATTCCGACGGTATCGTACAGACGCTCGACAAGCGCCAGCGCGTCCGGGGCTGTACGTTCACGTTCGAGCAGGACGACAGTACGTCCCGTAAAAGCATCGTTGCGGGCTGCCGCCGGGCCGCTGTATTCCGTACCCCACATCGGGTGGGTGGCGACAAAGCGGTCACGGTGCGGGTGCTGCGAGATCACCTCGCAAAGTTCGCTCTTGATCGATCCCATGTCCATCACCGTCTGGTCCGGCCGCACCCTGTTCAGCAACTTGACGGCCAGCAGCGGTATGTCGTCGACCGGGACGGCCAACACTACAAGGTCAGCCTCGGCGACACCTTCGTCGAGCGACACGATACGGTCCACAAGGCCGAGTTTCAACGCCTCGGCAGCATTTTCAGGAGACGCCTCGACTCCGAGGATCGAATCCGACAGTCCGTATTTGCGCAGTGCGATGGCAAACGAACCGCCTATGAGTCCCACGCCTACAATCAAAGTCTTCATACGCAATCAACCGTTTATCAGTTTCATCTGCACCTGTACAGACTCCTCGTGAATGGCCCGCAGGACGGTCTTTATGAATTCAGGATCGAGGTCAAGTTCAACGGCCTGCGCCCCGCGCTTGTTAAGTATCTCGTCATAACGTTGCGCCTGAAGCACCGGCATGTTGTGCTCCTTCTTGTATTGTCCTATCTCGCGGGATATGCGCATTCGCTTCGACAACAGGGACAACAGTTCGTTGTCGAGCTTGTCTATTTCGCGACGCAACTCGGCCAGGCTCTCGGTCGTCTGCATCGTGTCGCGTATGACAAGGTGTTCGAGAATGAGAGACAGCGATTCGGGCGTAACCTGCTGGTTCTTGTCGCTCCACGCACAGTCGGGATCGCAGTGCGACTCGATGATGAGTCCGTCGAAACCGAGGTCCATAGCCTCCTGCGAAAGCGGTGCTATCAGTTCGCGGCGTCCGCCCATGTGGCTCGGGTCGCAGAATATGGGCAGCGTCGGCAGACGGCGGTGCAACTCTATCGGTATATGCCATTGCGGGGCGTTGCGGTAGAGGGACTTGTCATATTCGCTGAAACCGCGGTGAATGGCGCCGAGACGCCGTATCCCGGCATTGTAGAGCCTTTCGAGCGCCCCGATCCACAATTCGAGGTCGGGGTTCACGGGATTTTTCACCAGCACGGTCACGTCCACACCTTTCAGTGCGTCGGCAATCTCCTGCACGGCAAAAGGATTGGCCGACGTGCGGGCCCCGATCCACAATATGTCGATACCGGCATCGAGCGAAGCCTTCACATGGCGTGCATTGGCAACCTCCACGGCCGTATACATGCCAAGTTCGCTCTTCACACGCTTGAGCCATTCGAGACAAGGTTCGCCGCCGCCCTCGAAGCCTCCCGGTTTCGTACGCGGCTTCCAGACACCGGCACGGAAAATCTTCACACCCCGGTCGGCAAGACGGCGGGCCGTCGTAAGCACCTGTTCTTCGGTCTCGGCACTGCACGGGCCGGCGATCACCATCGGGCGTTTCGGATCGACGCCCTCGAAAGTTATTACTGAAAGTTCCATGGTCAAATATCTTTTTTCATTTTAATTATTCTCTCCAAAGCCTCCTCCATACGCTCGCGCGTGGCGCACAGCGATATGCGAATGTAGTCGTTGCCGTTGCTGCCGAACACGAAACCCGGGGTCACGAAGACATCGGCCTCATACAGGAGTTTGTCGGCCATGTGCGCCGCATCTACGGCACTTGCCGGCACACGTCCCCACAGGAAAAGGCCCACCTGCGAAGGGTCGTATACGCAGCCGAGTTCGTCCATGATGCGCTCGGCGACACGGCGGCGGTCTGCATATACGCGGTTGACCTCGGCATACCAGCCGTCGTCCGCCGCAAGAGCCTCGGCCGCAGCCAGCTGCAACGGGCGGAACATGCCGGAATCGATGTTGGACTTGACGCGCAGCACCCACTCCACGAAACGGCTGTTCGATGCCAGCATGCCGACGCGCCAGCCTGCCATATTATGGCTCTTGCTCAACGAATTGAGTTCTATGCATATCTCCTTCGCGCCGTCGACCGATAGAATACTCTCGGGCAAATCGTTGAGTATGAAGCTGTATGGGTTGTCGTTGCAGATGACGATATTGTGGCGGCGGCCGAAATCTACCAGACGCTCATAAGTCTCACGCGTGGCCCGCGCACCTGTCGGCATGTTGGGATAATTGACCCACATGAGTTTGATGCGGTCGAGCGGCAGCCGTTCGAGGGCTTCGAAGTCGGGCTGCCAGCCATGGGCGGCATCGAGATCATATGTGAATATCTCGGCTTCGGCCAGTCGGCTGACCGATGTATATGTCGGGTAACCCGGATTGGGCACCAGCACTCCGTCGCCCTTGTTAAGAAAGGCGAGCGATATGTGCAGTATACCCTCCTTCGACCCCATGAGCGGCTGTATTTCCTTGACCGGGTCGAGTTCGACACCGTAATGTCGGCCGTACCATTCGGCAAAGGCCTTCCGCAACTCGGGAATACCGACATAGGGTTGGTACGAGTGCGTATCCGGACGGCGGCTCTCGCGGCAAAGCACATCGATGACCGCCTCATGCGGCGGACGGTCGGGACCGCCTATGCCGAGGCTTATGATGTCGCGTCCGGCGGCACGCAGCGCGGCCACTTCACGCAGTTTCTTCGAAAAATAGTACTCGCTGACGCCCTGCACACGATGTGCGGGTTCGACACTACATTTTGTATTCGACATATTCTCCAAGTATTTTAAGGTCGCTCACCAGTGGCAGTATGGCCGCCAGAGCCTGACGGTAGCGCATCTGTTCGGTGAATGTCACATCTACATAAAAACGGTATTCCCATTCGCGGCCGATAATCGGCAGCGACTGTATCTTCGTGAGGTTCATGTCGTAGAACGACAGAATGGTCAGCACCTTCGACAGCGAGCCGCACGAATGCCGCAGGCTGAAGGCCAGCGAAGCCTTGTCCGGGGCGGCACGGTGTCCCTCCTCGCGCGAGGTTACGACAAGGAACCTCGTGAAATTGTGTTTGTTGGTCTCGATACCGTCGAACAGCACCTTCATGCCATATATCTCGGCAGCCAGACGGCCGCAGATGGCGGCGTGGCCGCGCAAGCCCTTCTCGGCGATCTCCCGCGCGCTGCCGGCCGTATCGTCACGCTCGACAACCTTGAACGACGGGTGGGCCTTGAGGAAATCGCCGCACTGCATGAGGGCTATCGGGTGGGAGTCGACCTCGAAGATGGTTTCGGGCGTATCCTCCGGCAACGAGCACAGCACATGCGATATGCGCAGCTTGTACTCGCCCACGACGTGCAGGTTGCTCTGCCGCAACAGCTCGTGATTCTGCAACAGGCTTCCGGCAATGGTGTTCTCGATGGCCACCACGCCGTAAAGCGCCGGATCGCCGCCGACACGCTCGAACAACGCATCGAACGTGGTGCACGGCACCGTCTCGATCTGTTCGCCGGCGAAAAATCCGCGGGCCGCCACCTCATGGAAGCACCCCTCTTCTCCCTGTATTGCCACTCTTCTCATCGTATCGCTACATTTGGCGCCGAAACGCCCGTCAAACAAAAAAAGTCCCATTCTTTCGAACGGGACCATACATCAGACTCAACTTATATTCATTTACTCACACATACAATCCCTTATTACTTCCGGCTAAAAAAGTAATAATAAAAAAAGTATGCGTGAACAGAATTCATCATTATCAACAATCGCGTAAATGTGTTACGCTTCGCAAATATAATTAAAAATTCTTAACATCGTTCATTCCACAGCAAAAAATTATGCGTATTTTTGTAATGGCCCATTACGCAACGGGCAATGGAGAGATGTCGGTAACATGGAATCCGTGGCACGGCTGCCACAAGATAAGCGAAGGGTGCAGACACTGCTACGTCTACCGCCAGGACGCGCTGTGGGACAAGCAGAGTTCGGCCGTCACACGCACCGCGCAGTTCGACCTGCCCGTACGGCGCAACCGCAAGGGCCTCTACAAGATTCCATCGGGAGAGTTCGTGTACACATGTTTCACGTCCGACTTTTTCGTCGAGGAGGCCGACGTATGGCGTCCGCAGGCATGGGCGATGATACGCCTGCGCCGCGACCTCACGTTCCTGATCATCACCAAACGTATCGACAGGTTCCGCACAGGCCTGCCCGACGAGTGGGGAGACGGATACGACAACGTCATCATCTGTTCGACATGCGAGACTCAGGAGCGTGCCGACTACCGGCTGCCAATATTTCTGGAGATGCCGATACGGCACCGCCAGATAGTATGCGAACCTCTGCTTGAAGCCATCGACCTGAAGCCGTATCTCACGCACGAAATCGAATCGGTATATGCCGGCGGCGAATCGGGCGTGGAGGCACGCCCATGCGACTACGTCTGGATACTGAGCCTGCGCGACCAATGCCGTACAGCCGGCATCGGGTTCCGTTTCCACCAGACCGGAGCCAGGCTCATCAAGGACGGACGGCTGTACCGCATACCGCGCCGACTGCAGCACGAACAGGCCCGGAAGGCCGAAATAGACATTCCTTAAATGCAAAACAGCGGAAACACGCTGTTTTTTTCAATTTTTTCAGTATCTTTGGAGAATCCAACAAACAACAACCTATAACACCATTAAAATGAAAAGACTTCTAACCTTATTCATTGCAATTTCAATCACGGCATCATTGGCGGCACAACCGCGTGCCGAATATCCGCGCCCGCAGTTCGAGCGCAGCGAATGGATCAACCTCAACGGAGAGTGGAGCTACAGTCTCGACAACGTAAACACTGGCTTCGAGCGCAGGCTGTTCGACAGCAAGGGCTTCGACGACAAGATCATCGTCCCGTTCTGTCCCGAAAGCAAACTGTCGGGCGTCGGGCACAAGGACTTCATAACCGGGATATGGTACCACCGCACGCTGCAGGTACCGGCATCATGGGCCGAGCGCCGCATAATGCTCAATTTCGGCGCCGTATACTACGAATCCGAGGTCTATATCGACGGGAAGTTCGTGGGACGCCACATCGGCGGTTCGGACTCGTTCGCATACGACATAAGCGACTACGTCGCCGACGGCAAACCGCACGACCTGGTGGTACGCGCCAACAGCGACCTGCGCAGCCGCGCACAAGGCGCAGGAAAACAGTCGCTGCGCTACAATTCGTTCGGCTGCCTCTATTCACGTACGACCGGAATATGGCAGACAGTATGGGTCGAGGCCACGTCAGACTACTCGCTCGAGCACGTACAGGTCATAACCGACATCGACCAGCGCCAGGTCGTTATCATTCCCCGCTACTACAACACACTGTCGACAAACACGCTTACGGCAACCATCTCGGAAAACGGCAAGACCCTCGCCAAAAAGAGTGTCGCCACGGTCGAAGGCATGCCGGTGGTAATACCGTTCAGGAACTTCAAGACATGGTCGCCCGAAGAGCCCAACCTCTATGATGTGGAGTATGTCATCAGAGACAAGGAGGGCAATATCGTCGACCGCATAAAGTCATATCTCGGCATGCGCAAGATACATGTCGACGGCAACAGGATATATCTCAACAACCAGCCCTACTACCAGCGTCTGGTTCTCGACCAGGGTTTCTATCCCGACGGCAACTGGACGGCTCCGAGCGACAAGGCTCTGCGACGCGACATCGAGTTGTCGAAAGCCGTAGGGTTCAACGGAGCGCGCCTCCACCAGAAGGTTTTCGAGGAGCGGTTCCACTATTGGGCCGACAAACTCGGCTATCTCTGCTGGGGCGAATACGCCAGCTGGGGCATAGACGAGAAATCGCCGATCGCGGCACGCAACTTCCTTCCGGAGTGGGGCAACATAATCATACGCGACCGCAACCACCCGTCGATAGTGGTATGGACACCGTTCAACGAGGTATGGTGGCCCGACAACGTACAGTACCCGCGTCTTGTGGAAGACACCTATAAACTTACTCATGCGCTCGATCCGACACGTCCGGTCAACAGCGTCAGCGGCGGCGTTCTCACACCGTTCTACGACATCTGCTGCATGCACAACTACGAGCAGGATCCGGCCAAACTGAAGGAGATCATATACAATGGCGGCAAACTCTTCAACATGCCTTCATATACGAAGACCCCGACCATATCGAGCGGCAACGTTCCCACAGGCGACATGCTCGACAAGGCACCGCTCCAGACCACGGAGTACGACGGACGGAGGCCGTATCTGATGGATGAATTCGGCGGCATAAAGTGTCTCGAGGCCAATCCTGTTCCCGACGTAACCGGCAGGGAAAAACAGTCGTCATGGGGCTATGGCAATTCGGCCGTCACCAAGGAGGATTTCTACAAACGTCTCGAGGGACAGGTCGACGCCATTCTCGACCTGCAGGATCTCGTCTGGGGATTCTGCTACACGCAGCTGACCGACGTCGAGCAGGAGGAGAACGGTCTCTACTATTATGACCGCCGTCCCAAATACGACGCGGAGCGACTCAAGGGCATCTTTGCCAAACCGCTGACAACAAACGAAGAGAAAGAATAAACAACAGGGATCATGTGGAAGTTTTTGGAACCGGCACCGCACAAACAACCGCTGCCGGAAAATGAAGTGGCCAAAGAGTACCGCAAACTGAGGCTCAAGGTATTCATCGGAATATATTTCGGATATGCAGCATACTATCTGGTACGCAAGAATCTGTCGTTCGCCGTACCGGACATGATCAACGAAGGGCTTATCGACAAGCCGGGAGCAGGTGTGGCCATGGCCGGCATTCCCATAGCCTATGCCGTGAGCAAGTTCATCATGGGCAGCGTTTCGGACCACTCCGACGCCCGCAAGTTCATGTCCGTAGGACTGGTGCTGGCATCGGCCGTAATGCTCATCACTGGACTGCTGCCTTACGGGGTCGGAGTCAACGGCGACTTTACGACCAACATAGGCATACTCTTCGTCATGATGCTGCTGGCCGGCTGGCTTTCGGGCATGGGCTGGCCCCCGTGCGGACGAATCCTCGCCCACTGGTTCTCGACCAATGAGCGCAGCTTCAAGATGTCGGTATGGAACACCGCCCACAATGTCGGAAACGGCACGCTCGCCCTGCTCGTATCGGCCGGAATATTGATATTCGGATCGATGGGCATACACGACACATGGCGAGCCGCATTCATCGTTCCGTCAGTCGTAGCGCTGCTGTTTGCAGGGTTCTGCTGGCTCATGCTGCGCGACACGCCCGAATCATGCGGACTGCCGCCAATCGAAGATTACCGCAAGGACTACACGGGAGCCAAGGCAGCCAAGGGCGAAGAGGAAAAAATTCCGTTCCACCGTCTGTTCGTCGACTACGTTTTCCGCAACAAGATGTTGTGGCTCATAGCAATAGCCAACGTATTCGCCTACTTCGTGCGCTACGGTATCAGCGACTGGTCGCCTACCTATCTGCAGGAAGTCTTCGGAATGGACCAGGACGCGACGTCGATGGCATTCGCTTTGTTTGAATATGCGGGAATACCCGGCACGATACTGTGCGGTTGGATCTCATCGCGATTCTTCCAGGGCCGCTGCGCTCCGGTAAACGTGATATTCATGCTCATCGTTGCCGTCGGCATAGTGCTCTACTGGGAGGCTGCGGCTCTGGCCGCCCTGACCGGCATCGAGCTGCAGTATATCGTCTATGTGGCCCTTGCCCTGATAGGCGGTGCAGTCTACGGCCCGATCGCCATGATCGGCGTACAGGCCCTGTCGCTCGTCCCGAAGAACGCCGCAGGTACGGCTGCAGGATTCATGGGACTGTTCGGCTACATGTTGGGTGATGCCGTCCTGTCGAAAGTGGTCATGGGATACGTCGCCGACAGCTCGCTGGGCTGGAACTTCACCTTCGAGATGTTCGTGACAGCGTCCATTGCCGCCGTAGTGATCTGCATCATAGCATGGGGCAAGGAGAAACGCACGATGGAGGAGCGTCTGCGCCAGGCCCGTGAAGAACATAAACTGGCTTAAAACATAATGTACACATCGCTCGGAGAGTTCATTTGCAGGCTCGAACGTGAAGGCGAGCTGCTGCGCATCAAGACACGCGTATCGTCCGATCTGGAGATCGCCGAGATAACCGACCGCATGGCCAAAACCAATGGCGGCGGCAAGGCCCTGCTGTTCGAGAATACCGACAGGGAGTTTCCCGTCCTGACGAACATGATGGGATCGGACCGCCGTATGGCCATGGCTCTCGGCGTCGGGTCGCTCGACGAAACAGGCCGGCGCATCGACATGCTGCTGCAACAGGCCGGCTCTCCGAAAGACGCCTTTGCCGACAAGCTGAAGATGCTGCCCATGCTGGCCGAGATGGCCCGCTGGTTTCCCAAGAAGTCGGCAGGGCGCGGCGAGTGCCAACAGGTCATACTGCGCGGCGAGGAGGCAGACATCAACCGCCTGCCGGTACTGAAGTGCTGGGGCTGCGACGGGGGGCGCTTCGTAACGCTGCCGATGGTCAACACGGTCGACCCGGACTCCGGCATACGCAATGTCGGCATGTACCGCATGCAGATTTTCGACGGCCATACCACCGGCATGCACTGGCACATACACAAGACCGGCGCCCGGCACTACGAGGCATACAAACGGCTCGGACGAAAGATGCCCGTAGCCGTAGCTCTCGGCGGCGACCCGGTCTACACCTACTGCGCCACGGCACCGATGCCCGACAACATGGACGAATACCTGCTTGCCGGCTTCCTGCGACGCAAGCCCGTAAAACTCGTACGCTGCATTACATGCGACATATATGTCCCGTCGGACTGCGACTTCGTCATCGAAGGCTATGTCGATACTGCTGAAGAGAAGGCAGTCGAGGGGGCGTTCGGCGACCATACGGGCTTCTATTCGCTGACGGACCTCTATCCCCGCTTCCACATTACGGCCATAACGCACCGGCGCGATGCGGTCTACCCTGCCACCGTCGTGGGCATTCCGCCGCAGGAGGACGCATACATAGCCAAGGCCACGGAAAAGATATTCCTTGCCCCTATCAGGCTCGCCATACAACCCGAAATCGAAGATATGACCATGCCCGTGGCCGGCACGGCGCACAACCTGGCCGTCGTCTCGCTGACAAAGCGTTACACCGGACAGGCTACGAAGGTCGCACAGGCATTGTGGGGTGCCGGGCAGATGATGTTCAACAAATACATGCTGCTCACACGCTCGGGCATCGACATACGCGACCCGCGAACTCTCGCGGCCATAATGCGCCGCATGGACCCTGAACGCAACATCATTCGCAGCGAAGGCATACTCGACGTACTCGACCACGCCACGGCCACATGCGGATTCGGCGGCAAGGCGGCGATAGACGCCACCGACATCGACCCGCAATCGGCCGTCGAAAGCTACAAACTGCCCGACAGGATCGCAGCATCGCACGGCGTCAGCCATACCGACACCAGGTATGCCGAAGAGTGGGGAGTCGTAATTCTGTTCGCCACGCACGACGCCGACCCGAAGGCTTTTATTGAGGAAAACGGACTCGGCTGCGTGAACTTCGCCGTCGTACTCGACGAGACGGCATACGGTCTCTGTGCCGCGAATCTGTTGTGGCTCGCCGCCGCAAATACGGACCCGCGCCGCGACTTGTACTCTGTCGGCCGCTGCATGGTCGTCGACGCACGCAGCAAACGCCCGGGTGCCGAGGGCAACCCCGCACGCTGGCCCAATGCAGTAACATCGCTTCCTGAAACGATAGACGCGGTCGATGCACGGTGGGACGAGTACGGTATCGGCGAATTCATCGAATCGCCGTCGCGACGGTACCGTCCGCTGCTTCTCTCCGACACAGAAAAGTGGTAGCGCATGTCTCTGTTTTCGGAAAGCAACCGTAGAGGGCTTCTATACCTCCTGCCACTGGCGGCAATCATCATACTGCTGCTCTTCGTGGCGCGTCCACGCAATGACGGTCTGGTATTCGAAACGGCAGATGCCGGCGAAGAGATGCTGGTGGCGGAAAAACGCGACACACTTTTCCGCTTCGACCCGAACAGTGTAACCTTCGAGGAACTCGTAAAACTGGGGCTGACCAAACGCACGGCTGCCTCGATAATCAAATACCGCACCCGCGGCAAGGTCTTCTCCATACCCGAAGAGTTCGCCGCCTGCTACGGCGTGAGCGATTCGATGTATCGCAGGCTGAAGCCTTATATCGACATCGCACCCGAATACCGGGCCAAACCCCTCGACTTCGCAAAAGAAGATGCTGCCAAACATCAACACATTAGGTACGAACCGTTCCGTCTCGATACGGTTACGGTAGCATATTTGCGCACGATAGGGTTCTCGCACCGGCGCGCCACGGCATTCCTGCGCTATCGCGACATGCGAGGCGGCCTGCGCAACATAGAGGAGGTCGACGAATGTTACGTCATAAGCGACGATGAACTCGACACGCTGGCACGGTACATCATATTCCCGCAATCCGAAGAGCCCGACTCCGGGAACACCCTCGTTGAGCTGAACAGCGCCGACTCGGCCACGTTGCGCAGCATCTACGGCATCGGCGAGAAGAGTGTCGTGGATATCATCGAATACCGTCGCAGGCTCGGCGGATACTGCCGCGTGGAGCAACTTGCGGAGGTAAAAACCGTTATGGAAAGCAATTACGAGAAAATTTTGCAACAAATTTATTGCGACAGTAGCGTAATTTCAAAAATAGATATTAACTTTGCAAGCCCGCAAAGCATGGCCGGACACCCTTACATATCGGACCGCGCTTTGCGTAAACTGCTTAAGACAAGACAATTGAAAGGAGGTTGGAGTACGATCGAAGAGATGGTTGAAGACAAAATATTCACTCGAGACGAAGCCGAAAGGCTGCGTCCGTATCTTCGATTCACGAACCGCAAGGAGTAAAGTGCACTATTTTTTACATCTAAAAACTTTCAATTAACGGAATTAGCAACAACAATTAAAAAACAATAGAAGATTATGATCATCATGCCTGTAAAAGAGGGCGAGAATATCGAAAGAGCTCTCAAGAAATTCAAACGCAAGTACGAGCGCACCGGCGTTCTGAAGGAACTTCGCCGTCGCCAGTACTTCACCAAGCCTTCAGTCGAGAAGCGCGAGAAGATGCAGCACGCCATCTACGTCGAGCACATGTACAAGGAGGAGGAGTAGAAATACGGCATTTGAATACGAAAAAGGTTCGGGAAATTCCCGAACCTTTTTCAGTTATTATCAGTTGGCTATCCTGCACTCTACGACTATCGGCAAATGATCCGACCCGAACTTGCCTTCGTAGTCGTCGATATACATGTGCCAGTTCAGGATACGGACTCCAGACGGCGTATAGAATACATGATCTATGTGCTTGTTCGTTTTACGCAGATTCGAGACTTTATAATTGGCCATCGAAAAATATTCGGCATTCACCGGTTCGGATACCGCCAGCAACGTATCGTCGATAAATCCGGAGGCTATAATGGTCTTGTACGGATCGCTTGCCTCGTCGCTGTTGAAATCACCGGTAAGCAGCGCAGGCATGCCGTTGGCTATATCGCGTACGGCATCTGTCAAGATGCGGGCACTGATCAGTTTCGCTTCGGGTCCTATATGGTCGAAATGCGAATTGAACAGATAAAACTCCTTGCCGGTATGCTTGTCCCGGAACCTTGCCCATACGCACATTCGCGGTGAGTATGCCCCGTAACCGGCCGTTGCAGGTTTCTCGGAATACCATAATGTATCCCAGTCAACCACTTCAAGACGTTCCTTGCGATAAAAAATCATATTGAAGTGCGAGTTGCGGTCGGTGTTGCGTCCGGTTATGCATGTGCCTATCCAATCATAGTCGCCACCCATAAACTCCATCATGTCATCAATCTGGTTGAGAGTCGGCTCCTGCACCCCAACTACATCGAAATCAAACAGAGGGATCATCTGTGCGCGAAGAGCCGGCAGGCGTTCACTGTCCCAAATGGAATTGACATACTGAATGTTGTATGTACCGACACGCAATGTTTCGGATGCCCAGCCTTTCCTGGAGGCGTTCAGTCTTTTCAACTCTGCGGTCTCTCGTGCGGCTGCGCGTCCTGCAGTAAATACCGTACGGACCTGTGACACCATTGTTGCCGGATCACTGCAGGCTGCTGCAATCTCGCCGACAGTAATCGTCGCCATACGCACCTCACCAACCTTCGAAGGTTCATACGAATATAAAACATAAACAGTCCCGTCTGCCGACTGGCACACATCGGGATCGGCGGCACCTTCACGGTTGTCGATGCAGAGCCCGCCATACCACGTTGCACCTCCGTCATCGGACAGATAGGCATAAAGGCCGGCACGTCGTGAATATATGGTCTGGTCGAAACGTCCGTTGCGTACCATCAGCCACTTACCGTCCGACAGTCTTGTTATGGATATGCGGGAATCCGTATGCGGAATGAACTTTTGCGGTGACTGCCAGCTCTTGCCCCAGTCCTTCGACACAGACGCATAACACCATGCCGTTCCGCACGAGCGCGAGAACATCATCAGTTGCCCGTCATTGCGTACAATCAATGACGGGTCATTGTACCGGGCCTTCACCTTCTCCGGAATTGCAACGCCGAGGTAGGGAGCCCAACTCAGACCCTTGTCATTAGATATGTAGACACCTGCCCCACGCTCCGGATCGAGTTCGTGATAAGCTTCCTTATATGGAGAATGCAGTTTGCGCCCTTCTCCAGCCGGTTTTGAATACGATTCAATGTTATAATCCATCACGTCGCGTCCCCAAAGTGCCGCAGGAAAAACCCATCGTCCGTTGTTCAGCACCAAAGGCTTTGCACTGCATACCCCGTAACCGAGATACGAAGGTTCGCCCCATACCGGATTTTCGCCTGACGGGTCTTTGCACACCGACGCCCACAACGATCCACGGCCATCAAAATACCCCATCGAAACCGAATAGAAGAGCCACAATTCGCCTGAAGGCGCACTCCACAGGACAGGGCTCATGGCAGAACGTTTTTCGGCGAGAGCCGTATCATGAGGATCCACGACTCCGACTGCTTCCGTCCACGATTTTCCACGGTTGTCACTATACGACAGCAGCACAAAACCGTTGGCATCGGAACCTCCGCCAACCGTGGCTATCCATATGCGTCCCGACGGAGTAACCTCCACACTCGCAGCCCTGCAATAATCAAGCATTTTGGAGCGGTAGGATTCAGATACGCCCGTATCGACTGCGACAGATTCGCGGCCGGGATCCGGACGTTGCGTTGTTCCGTACACTGGATCCTGCGCTGACACATTCCATACACAAGCCGTTAATACGGCCATAATGACAAATATTCTTATTCGCATGATTCTTTCTTTTTTAGTTATAACGTACGGCTACAGTACCGAAACTGATACTGGTCATCTGCTCATAGTTAGGACGCAGTGCACCGCGGTCACTTTGCTCATAAGCTAAGGTTGCGGCATTTTTCCTTGACGGCGATATTCTGACGATTACCTTCTGTTTGCCGAAAGCCTCCGCCGGCAACGATACCATATGTTCGGTAAAGCCCATGCCGGCCTCCGTAGATGTCTGGTAACACTCACCGTTGACGTTGTTTATCCACCACCAGGGCACGGAACGCAAGACTATATCCTTGTCAGACACACGCTTAAAGTTTTCGCCATCGGTCGAATATTCCACACACCAATACACCGGGAATCCATACGATGTCTGGGCATTGATCTCTCCCGCCCCGAAAGTAAACAGCACTATCAGGTTGCGTCCGGATATGCCTTCTGTCGAGAACTCCGCGACAACCGAATTACCGCGATCCTCTTTCCAGTTCCACCAGTCGCACGCCCTTGTACGTATAAGCATTGCTCCACGCCGTATCATACCCTTGAGCCCGCGGTTCCATGAAACGGAGGCCTTCTCGACTCCCGGATTATTGAAATCGCTACTGCGCACGATTGTGCCTCCGGCCGTCGAATACAGCATGCCGCTGCCGACATCGGCCTTGATCCGTTCGGTGCGGACATTGCGCACATTGCCACGGTCCGTAGAAAATGTCTGCCCGCCGTCATTCCAATTCCACTCGGCAATCGTTCTGAAGGAGGAATTTCCGTCCCAAGACATACTGATGTCTCCCTCATCAAGCGGACGCATGACGTAACGCCCGAGCACATTGCCTCCGTAACGGGGAAGATGCGTATAGACAACTATTCCAGAGAGAGTCCCCGTTCCCTTCGGCACCCCGTTTCCCCGTCGACGCCACGGGCATTTCGAATTAACGAGCATATACATCGGTCGGGCATCGCTGTCATAAAGCAGCGTGGCCCACCCGTCCATCGAATTGTTTGCCCCTGCATGTTTGTTAAAGGAGGTCGACACGGCATATGTCTCGTATATGTTAGAGTACGAGCCGTCCTTGAATGCGAACTCGCAATCGGGAATCGTGACGAACGTGTACACGTCATCGTCGGTCAGTTCGGAGATCCGTCTGACCTTTGCCGGCAGATCTTCGGCCTTGCCCTCGACTACCTTGACAATGTTGTCGGAGCCGAGACCGTAAACCGTATAACGTTTAGGTCCCTGCCTCAACAACCCCGCACCTCTCAGGTTCAGAGTAACACGCCCGTAACGCGGCAGGCGTTTCTGATCGGCCGAATGGTTAAACCCGAGTCTGAAACCATAACGCCCGTCGAGGCTCTCGACATAGGCCCGGTGGTTGTTCTCGTTCTGGCTTATGGTAGTATAATACCGGTTCTGATTCAGTTCCAGATTCTCATTGCCTGCATCGCTGATTACAATGCCCTCGATAAAAAGGTCCGTTTCAACTTTTGAGACGCCACGATCGGCCATGGCACGCACTTCCGCAAACGACAGTGTCTGCTGGGCCGCAGCCGGCGATGCAGTAAACACCATGGCCCACAACACCGCATTCAAAACAGATAAAAACCTTGTTCTCATAAATCGCCCCATTTATTTATTGTAACGTATTGCAAAATAATTCATGGCCGTCCACGGCATTGGGTCACTCGATGATGTATTTTCAACGGCATAGTCGAGGAATGTTCCTTGCAACCGGTTTTCCGGACGGAGACGTATGTACACATTGTCGTATCCGAGCATCTCGAGAGGCAGTTCAAAATTCATGGGCTTGAAACCGGCGCTCTGCCACAGCTGTGTAGCAGGAGTCCAGTTGACCGTATCGGGAATGGTAAACTTGCCTATCAACGTCCATTCGTTGTCATGCCCTGCCGCCGTATTGCCTGTAAGCGACCATTCGGCAACCCAATAGCGCGGCCCGTATTTCTCACCGCTCTCTTGATTGAGCATGCTTACCTGCATGGAAAGGCAGTCGGTGGAGATATTGCGTGTCGAGAAATTCACGACCCATGCATACGGTATATTCGCTGCCGTATCCCAGTTGTACCATACATGCCATGCCGATCCGACGGTAGACGGCACTTGCCCTTTACCCTTGTGCGTAGGATCATTGTTGATGGTCGGATCGTCGGCTTTCCAGTCCGTCCCGTCTTCGAGGATTATACCCAGACCGTTCTCATTGCCGTAATGCGTACCGAAAACATCGTCAGCTCCGGTACCGACCGGCCCGAGATAGGAATAATCAATCGACTTCAATATCGCAGTGGTTCCTGTTCCTCCGTTGTAGCGGTAAGTATGCTCCATGTATCCATTATTACCATACGTGGGAGACATCTGATTAGGACGCTCGTCGGTAAGATACCTGTATTCTGTAAGCAAAGCCGAAAAACTGTCGTTAAAATCGTCGGCCATACCGAAATCCTCGTATGAGACATGGCGTATCTGGTATTTACCTATATTGCCATATGTATCCTCGTCCCCGCTGTCGTTGTCGGCGTATTCATACCGCGTGTATTTTTCGTGGACGATTACACCCGACATGGTTCCGGAACCATAAGGCAGCCGTTGTCCGGTACGACGATAGGGGCATGTCGTATTGGTGTAGACATACATGTCGTCGCCGTTTATATCACGCAGCAACAATGCAAACTTCTGGCAACGGTTGGCTCCGCCGGCATTGGTATATCCTTCATTGACAGGAGTCATCGGCCCCTTGCGTATCGGCAACTCACAATCGAGCAGATGCACATAAGTGTATATGTCGGAATCTGTCAGATCGCACATATGCATTGATTTGTCCGGTATGTCCGAGGCAGTTCCCGACTGTTGGGACAAAATCATCGAAGAGCTTATGTTCCTGATATGATAACGTTCGGGCAACTCCTCACGATAGATCACAGCCCCGCTAAGGCATAACTTGACACGGTCATAACGGTTGAAAACATTGTCTTCGATCGATGCCGTCTGCAACATGAACCCGTAACGCCCGTCGATGCTTTCAAGATACACGGTCTTGCGGCACACGTTGTAATCTATGTACGATGTCGTCATCTGTTCGTTGTCGCCCATATTGCCGGAGGCGGCATCGCTGACCACATATCCTTCGATAATGATATTGTTCTCTATCGCAAATCCGTCAGCGGTCGCAAGAGCGCGCACCTGTTCGAACCCCTGTTCCACACCTGTCTCGTCTTCGGACGTAGCCTGCGTTATATAGCAGACCTGGCGCACCTCGTTGTCCCAGCCGTCGACAAAAGAGAGCGTAATCGTAGCTTTGCGGACGCTTTCCGGATCAGGATTTTCATCAACACTGAATTCCAGGAAATTGTCTTCGCCCAATACGACATCATGAATCCACTCGCCGCTGCCGGAACCATATGCCAACGTCCATTCAATCTCATCAACCGGGATATTGGTCTCGAACGCCACCTTCACAGGGTTGTTCTGCATGACGCCCTGACGGCTTCCCGGAACTGAGACACCGGCATCGGCAAGTTTCAATTCGGGCACCTTGACACCCGCCTGCTTGATATAGACAGTATCGTACTGGCACTCGGAATCTATGCCGAGCCGCAGCGTCGCCATGCGCGGGAACTCAGTATTCGCCCCGTATTCCACGCGGAAGCCGCCGGCACCATCGACCGACGAGGGAAATTCAAGCCATGACGCATCTTCGAGTACATCTATATTGTAACGTCTGTTGGAATAGACATCGACGTCGACATACCCTGCCTCGGCCGACACCTCCAATTGCTTCACGGCAGCACCAAGTTCACAGCCGGCGTAAACGGTGGCCTCCTCTATAGTACAGGATACCGACATCGCCGACAATGCCGCCATAACAAACGCTCCTGTTTTATTGAATATCTTCATATCGCAATCACATTTATCGGGTTATTTTTTCACGCATCTAACCGAACAGCCACTTGATATGGCGTGCACCTTGTTCGGGTCATACATGTTGCCGTTGCCTGTCATGTAAAAATACCGCTGGTATATGTCACCGGGCAGACGCACCTTGCTTATATCGTGGAATCCAGACAGTGCATCGAGGTCCGTCTGAGTATCTTCGGGATTGAATGTCCACCACGAGACATGTCCCGAAGAGTAACGGCCGACATATCCGATCGAGGCCGTGTACGAATTGTTGTTCACGCTGTTGTAGCCGGAAGTACGCAAACCGGATTTAGGAACCCAAACCAGATTGCCTTCGGGCTGAATATATCCGCCGTAGGAATCGGTCGACGTACTGCTCAACAAATGGTGTGTGTATTTGTAGTAACCGCCGGACACGATGCCGTCATTGCGGAAATAGAATATCTCGTCGTACGATGGTACGCGGTATCCAGGCGGACACGGGTCGGTATTGGTCTTGTCCATGCCCCATGCCGCATTCTCTCCCGTAGCCACAGCATCGGAAGCCCACGATGTCGCGTAGACGTCCGACTGATCTATCAATATCTTGTTGAAAGACAACGGGTATGCTGCCATTTCAGACATCGAAAGATCGAGATTGCGCAATTCCCAGCCCTGGTACTCCGGATAATACCTGTGGAACACCACAGGATATGTCATCGATTCGAGCACACCCATGGCAATCGCATACCCGTCCTCGTTCAGACACCCCGAAGTTACGGATTCTGTCTCATAACGACGATCCGGATTAAGGGTATTCGCGCCAGGCAGAGGCGTATTGCGCCCCCACTGGTACATCAGGCCACTCGACGCAACCGCCTGAGCATCGGTCATAGCATTCACCTCTTCGACGGACGACGGTGTCCACGTAGCCCCCAGATTGCGGTCCATAAACGTATACGGGGCTGCACCCCATGTCTGGTCCGCCGACTCCGACACCCATATATGCCAACTCCACAGCACCTTGCGGTTTTCGTCCAGGACTGACACCAATCCGTTGCCGACAGTCATGTCACCCTTGACGTCGAAATATATTTTGCCTGACGTACGATCGAGGGAGACATTGTCCAAAAGGCCGTCGGAAGTTTCCCACAGACACTCGGCAAGATACGGTTCACCCTCAACAGCGCTTCCGTCGACATGTTTCATCGCGAACGAATACTTCACGGCTTCCGATGCCGGGTCGACCCGATAACAGTTTGCATACTCCGAAGCTGACAGGTCCACGGCAGAAGCATAATCGGGTTTGCCGACGGCAAACGGCTTCATCGGGACAATGTGCCGTGGTTGCAGGAGATGGCTCTGCGTGGATTTGCGATGGAATGCAAATTCATCGGCATAGGCCACAACCTTCAGGTCGGGATACGTACCTGCCGGAATGACGAAATAAAAAGGTGTAGGATCCGATGTCAGTTGTACGCCTTCATCGCCCAAATCAAGAACAATTTCATTGGCATTGCCTTCAACGCCCTCGCTTATGATAAATTTCGGTTCTTCATCAGCCAGGTTGACAGTTCCCTTTCCAGACAACGCCTTCGATTCGCTCAACAATGACAGTGAGGTTATACGCTCTTCGCCCGTAAGCTGGATCTCAAGTATCGAACATGCGTTCCGGAATTGCAGTTCGTTTTCCGTATCACGCAGATAACCCGCCATTATCGTCACATTCGGAGAGAAAACACTCGACGGCGTATATTGCTGTACGCGCGGCAGTTCAATAGTCAAAAGATCTCCATTCAGAGTAGCCTCGGCATTATACGGATAATACCCACAAAATATACCGGAAATAGTTCCCACATAATCGAAAACGCCCTTGCGCATACCGTCCGTAGCAGGATCGAGCACCGCCTTGACATTGCTGCCCTGCTCCGACCCGAATATACCTATGACATCGCCTGCACTCCATAATATATGGCGTGCACCATCTTCGTCAACCAATGAGTTGCGGGTATCATCGACTGCAACATCATCGGTATAAGCACAGACAGTACCGGCCTCCGGCTGACTGCAAACCTCATTATCATCAGTCGCAATATCTTTCTGACAGCCAGCCATCACAAATGCTGCCGCGCACGTCATTGCAAACAATATTCTTTTCATAATCCTATTGTCGTTTTATCATTAAAAATCCGTTTCAGGGTCTTTCGGTTCCTCTTCGTCACCGCCGTCACCGTCCACGACTCCAGTGGTCGTTTTCTGTTGCGAAAGCACTATGGTATTGCTCGATTGCGCAATGCCGTTATCGTCCGTAAACGACAATTTAAGGCGCGCAGACCGCGGTTCATACTTGTTGGGGTCGGCCTCCGCCGTGAATGAACCATTTTCAACAACAATGTTGTGCAGCCAGTCAACATCACCCCCACCATCGGCTTCAAGTTCATAAGTTATCTCATAATCATAAAGACCGGACGCAAAATTCGAAACGTATGGCACCTCAACCGTCCCGCCATCGGGATTGACCGCATATTCATCGCTGTCGAAGCGCAGATATGCATCTTCCGAGCTCTGGCTTATCCACAACGACGTAGAGACACCCTCGCCCTCGTATGCAGCCGGGAAGTTTACCGTAAGCGTTGCCATACGGTCCTTGCCCGTATTGTTCTCGGCAACCAGGAACGAGACGTTGTCGGCAGAAACGACTATGTCGCTTATCCACTCGTCCGAACCCATCTCTCCGTAGATCACCGATGCTTCGGCCATCTCTACATTGGATTGCGGGAGATTGGTTGTTGTTGCCATCTTTACGTTTATTGCACCTCGCAGGACATTTACCGAATTCTCCTCAAAAGCATACATTGCATCTGCCATACCGGCCTCCTGTGCAAAATAGACCGTTCGCCGAAGGTCTCCCGATGTTATTATTATGTTGACTCCGCGCGAAAGATCGGTATTGGCCTGATAATCTATCTGCACGAACTCGTTTCCCGAGCCTTCGGACTTAGAGAGAGCAACCCACGATACCTGTTTCTCGAGGGCAATCGTCCAATTCCCTGTCGAATAGACCATTATGTATGAATGCCCGGCATCTTTGGTCACCAGTATCTCGTCGGCATTCGTCGCAAGAGGCAGATCGAGTTCATATCGCTGCTGACACCCAACGGCCGCAAAAAGGAGCATTGCTACTGCTGCCACCCGGCCGGCTATATTATATATTATTCTGTCAATCATAGCTGTAATCTGGTTTTAGGTTTACATGCCATATTTGTTGTACTCGGTGTTATCAAGAGCATACCCCGAATATATGACCTGTTTGTCGGGAATGGGAAGGTACTCATGGCATGGGCGTATATTGTCGCGCAGCTCCTGGTAATCGTTGATCTCCGACACACGTGAATACCATATCCCCCATCTGACGAGATCGAACTTGCGCTGGAATTCACCGAAGAGTTCACGCGCCCTCTCGTCCTGAATTTCGGTCATGGCCTTGTCCCAACTGCGGAAAGAATACGGAGCAAGTCCGGCCCGGGTCTTAACGGCGTTGAGATACAGGAGCATGTTGGTCTCGTCGCGCTTGGCGCAATAGCATTCAGCCATCATCAGAACCGCATCGGCATAACGGAATATCTTGTAGTTATTCGAATCATAGCTGTCACGCATCTCCGGACACCAGAATTTCGGACCAAGCCATGGGCGGGTATTGACACTTTTGAATTCCGTACCGTTATACTCCCACGCCATATTCATCTCGGCACGTTTGTCACCATTGCCACGGGTCTGCAGTCCCGAACTGAAATAGACATTCGGTCTTGCCGGAGTCCAGACATTGGCATCTTCTCCGAGTTCCGTCACCTCAACGCCATCGAATACATTGCTGCCGCGTTCTTCGGTCGTCTGATACGGCATGCACACGCAGGCAAGATTGGAGGTATAGATCACTCCGCCGGGTGTATATGTATGCTGTACTTCGAAAATCGACTCCGGCGTATTCTTGTAACGGAACTTTATATCCTCAAGCGGATATTGTGCAAGATCGCCGTAAATGTCTTCGAGAGCACCCAAAGCCTCGAGAGCGATATCATACCAATACGTATCCGATTCCGCATCGGTATCCTTCGCGGCATTCCACATGGCCATCTTGGCAACAAGCATCAGCCCGACCGCTGCTCCTGCCCGGTTACCCTCGTTTTCCGATGTCCGCACCTGCGGGAGATAATGTATGTACTCATTCAACTCCTTGATCAGAGCGGCACGCGTCTCCACAGCCGACATGCGCGGCAGACGGGCTATGCGATTCATGGTCTCGGTATCGCTGACGTCTTCGGTATAGAACGGGACATCGCCCCAGAAACTCGTCAACAGGTAATAATAGAAAGCCCTCATGATTACGATCTCAGCCAACAACGCATTCTTCTCATCATCGTCAAGCGGCGACCCCTGCACACCTACAAAGGCGCTGTTGGCATACATTATCATCTGATAACAGTTCAACCATATTGACTCACCGCCGCCAGGTTGTGCCGGAGAGAGTTCCATGCGGGCCTCCGTAACCGTAGGGGCCGGCTCGTAAATCAGGTCGCTGTGTGCATCGGTAAGTGTAAGCATGCGGAACGTATATATGCTGTTGAGTTTGTTGTAGCATGCATTGACCGCCGAAACACACTGTTCCTTGTTTTTGTAAAAATCGTCCTTGTTCACGAAATATTCTGGATCCTCCTCCAGAGAACACGATACGGAGGCGAATACTATGACGGACATCATCAATGTGTATATTATATGTTTCATATTCTTAGACGTTGATTAGTATCGAACCTGCAAACTGAAAATTATGGTACGGGCCCTTGGATAAGCTCCCATATCCACACGGCGCAGCGTCGACCCGCTGCTTTCGGTCGAAACGTCAGGATCAAAGCCGTTGTAACGCGACCACAGGTAAAGATTCTCGCCGCTGACGCCCAATGTAATGTCCCGCAGTACCTTGGTCTTGCGGCTCAAATCGAACGTATATGAGACGCTGACGGTTTTGAGGCGCAGGTACGACGCATCATGCACCTGAAGGTTGCTCGGTACGTGCACCTCAACAGCGCCGGCCTTCGGATAATCCGAATCCGGGTTACGAACCGGGTGCCAGGCATTTGTCATGTAACGGTACTGGTTGGTCGTATAGGAGCCCGACATTCTCAATTCCGAATAGTTATATATCTTTCCGCCTATGGAGTAGGAGAAATATACGCCTATCCTCAACCGGCCTATGTTGAACGTATTCTGCAATCCTCCGTAGAGATCGGGATCGGCATTGCCAAGATAGACAAGGTCCTTGTTATCGAGTGTTCCGTCATGATTGACGTCAATGTAACGCGGTATGCCCGGTGAGACACTCGTCGAAGGATTGGCATACGCGCGTGTAATCTTATTACGCTCGATCTCCTCCTCCGAATGCCATACACCGCCGTACTTGAATCCCCACAGCGAGTTCAACGGACGTCCGGCAACATAACCGTACATCATATAACTGCCGTTGCCAGGGCTCGACATGGCTACGACGAAATCCTCGCTGCCGATGTCTTCAACACGCTGCCGGTTGTGCGACAAGGTGAACATCGTGGTCCACGAGAAGTTCTTGCCGACGATGTTGCGGCTCTCGACCGTAAGTTCGACACCCTTGTTCGATGTACGCCCGACATTTTCATAGTGACTCTGGAAGCCCGTATGTCCTGCCTTCTGCACGGTAAGCAGCAGGTCCCGGGTATATGATAAATAGCCCTCGAGCGTTATCTTCAAACGGTTCTTGAGGAAGGCCATGTCGATACCCAGATTATAGAGATCGGTTTTCTCCCATGTCAGATCGTCGCTTTCAAGTCTCGACGGATAATAGAAAGTCGACTGTGAGCCGTCGAATATGTACCCGCTCGCCGATGAGGAGAGTGCCGACAACGAACGGTAGGCCTGAATGGCATCGTTACCCGTACGACCTGCACTGACCCGTATGGCAAGTTCGTTGACCTTGCGGTTATTCTTAAGCCAAGGCTCGTTCGAGATAGTCCACTTCAATGCCAGCGACGGGAAGAAGCCCCATTTGTGGTTGGCGGCGAAGTTCGACGAACCGTCGGCACGTCCGGTAAACGTAATGTAATAGCGCTGCTTGTAGTTGTAGTTGATGCGTCCGAGCACCGACATCTTCACCAGTGTTGTATTCCACGAATGCGGGGCGATCGTCTCCTTGTCGAGCAGACCACTAAGATTGTTCCACTTAAGGTCGTCCACCAGATATCCCTTGCCGTTGTAATCTATATCGTTGATCAGACGATGCGAAGCAAGAAAACCGCCCATTATGTCGAAATGATGTCCTCCGTTGAAATCGTGCTTGTAGGTTACTGTGTTGTCGGTGGAAAGCGTACGCGTTTCGTACTCGGAACGGTACACTTCACCGCCTTCTCCCTCATTCTTAGAAGGTAGCGTGCTCGGGTAATAACGGAATACGTGCTGCTGATATAGATAAACCGTATTTTTGCTGCTTATGGTCAATCCCTTTATCGGGGTGAACTCGGCGGTCAGGGTATTGGATGTCGAGAAACGCTCGGTCCGCAACGTATTCATGTCGATACATATTACGGGGTTGTTGAATGTACTTCCCGATCCGTAATACGGATTGTACGTATCCTCCGGAGTCAGTACGGGACTCAGATACGTAGCGCCGTTCCACCAGTTGGTTCCGCCTATGGCGGCCTTGTTGGCGTCTTCGTTACGGTATGTCGCCGCAGTATTGAAGTTCAGCTTGAACCATTTGCTGAACTGGTGACCGATCGTGAAACGCCCAGTAAGACGTTGGTAACCGCTGTCGAGGACGATACCTTCCACGTCGCTGTATCCCAGCGATCCGTAATAGTTGGTACTCTTCGTACGGCCCGAAATCGATATGTTGTAGTTCTGATACGGGGCGACATGAGTGATTTCGTCAATCCAGTTGGTTCCTCTACCCATGTTTTGCGGCTCCTTGTACGTATAATGCCGCGAAGCTGTATTGGAATAACCATATCTGGAGTCAATTACCTCATTGTAATACTGGGCAAATTCCGATGCGTCCATTGTATCGAGCCTTCGGGCGAGTTGCGATATTCCCGCCTCGGCCTTGAACGTAATCCACGGCTTCGACACGGTTGGGCTGCCCTTCTTGGTGGTTACGATGATGACGCCGTTCGAACCGCGGGAACCATATATTGCTGTCGACGAAGCGTCTTTCAACACCGATATGGATTCGATGTCGGCCGAGTTGATGTCGCTCAGGTCCTGTATGGCATCGATGATGCCGTCTACTACAATCAATGGCTCGTTTGACGCCGTAATCGAACGCGACCCGCGTATTCGGATAGAGGTACCTGCCGTCGGGTCGCCGGACGTGGTCATTATGTCGGCACCGGCAATGCGCCCCTGTAACGCCTGGTCGACAGACATGACAGGAGCGTCTTTTATATCTGCCATCTTGACATTGGTAACCGACCCGGTCAGGTCTGTCTTGGTCGTCTCACCGTATCCAATGACAATGACCTCCTCCACAGCCTTACTGTCGAACTGCAAGATGGCGTCTACAACGCTTTTGGAGCCAACGAGTACCTTCTGCGGACGATAGCCGAGATATTCGAATTCCAATACGCTCGACGCCGACCTGACCGTAATGGCATAATTACCCTTGCCGTCAGTCGAAACTCCATTGCTCGTACCGGATTCGACCACCGTTGCCCCAACAAGAGGCGCACCGTCGCTGTCGGTAACCCTACCCGTAATCCTGACACCATTCTGGGCATCAGTCTCCTGCACGGACGCCAACGATATCACTGCTAACAGCAACACGCGCAAAGCAAATCCGATAAGATGATTGTTGATTAGTAGTTTTTCTTTCATAGGGTTGTTAATTAGGTTTATATATCAGTTCTCTATTCGGGTATTAATGGTTATGGTCCGGCCGCCGTGGCGGTAGTCCGTCGCAACGATCTCTATCTCGGCTTCCGGATCGGCAGGTACATATCTGAACATATGTGCGACACGATGTGACCGACACCACGGATAACGTTCCACCTCGATGTGACCATCATCTACATGACACCGGTGTGCGGGGTCGAAGACACGAACCATGGAATCGTGTCCACGTACAATCCGGCCATTCTCCCTGCACACGAAATCCCACGACGTATTGTAGTTCCAGAAATTTACCAATATGGCCGGAGCTCCCCACGCAGGATCGTCCTTCGCGGATACGGCTGTTCCGGTATTTACGGTAACTCCCTTGTTGAAAAGCGTATATTGACAAGGTTGGTTCATATCAAGATACGGGACCGTACGCCGTGAAAGCAGAGAATCTCCTTCGAAACGATACTCTACGAACGAAGCCGGCGTTCCGTCGGTACACAAAGGCCGGTACCACCAGGTCCCGCACAAAGACGGATGCACGTACTCCGTCATGCGTTCACTTATCAATACCGTAGACGATGCATGCCAGTCGCCTGTCAGCAACATCACATCGTATTTGCCGATTACGTCATATAGTTCGTCCCAGTTCTCAAGATTCGGTGCATAGCCCGAATACGTCGCAGCATTCTTGGTAAACGGTACGTGTGCCGCCACAACCAGACGGCGTACCGTCGGATCGAGAGCCGCCAGATCCTTTTTCAACCATTCGATCTGTTCCGAAGTCACTATACGGTCATACCGGTTACCGCCATGGTAAAGCATATCGTCAAGTACTACATAATGTACATTCCCGAGATTGAAAGAGTAGTATGTCGGCCCGAAATGCCGGCGGTACTCGGCTTCGGCACGGTAATCGTCCTCATATTTGTGGCAATGATCATGATTGCCTATAGTATGGTACATCTGAAACGGTATCGCCTCCGAAAGTCGGACATAGGCGTCCATGTCGGCATTGTTGCGAAACCAATATTCGGAATGGGTCATGTCTCCGAGGTTCAACCCGTAGAATTTGGTACCTGCCGGGAATGATTTCACATATTCGGCAAGTTTCGGTACAAATACGTCATGATACTGCAGTGAGTCTATCGGAGCGACCACGTTCCCGCTGCCTTTGGGGACATCGAGCACTCGTCCCGAGACATGTTCGTCGGCCACCACGACAAGCACGTAATTATCCTGATCGTCGGTCTTGTTAAGGTCGAAATCGAAGCGCTGGACTCCAGCCGCACTCTTGTCAACCGGATAAAAAAAGCGTGGCAGGAAAGCCCCGTATATCTCTACCTCATAGCCGCGCGGGGTTGAAAGCATAACAAATTCCGCTTTGGAGATATCGGTCGGAAGCCAATAACAACCGTTCACGTCTGTTTTCGTGACATTCGTACCGTCCGACACGACAGCGCCTGCTATACCATGGCCGTTACATGCAACCATACCCTTGACAGTCATACCGTCACGGTCTGGTACATTCTCAGCAGAAAATGCCGACTGCGTGCCCATAATCACAGCGACGGCAACAGTCGCAATCATCATTCTAAAAAAAACATTCATATTCAACGTATTTCGACATTGTTTACAACAAATCTCGGGCTACCAGTCTCATCATTGGCCATGATGGTTATCAGCGACGCCGGATCGTCAGGAACATATTGGAACATGTGCAGGTTACGTTTGGTCTTCAGCCATGAATATTTCCCGTACGGGACAATACCCTCTTCCATACACATACGACGATGGTCGAGATCACAACGCCACACCATCTCGCCACGCCCGCTCATTTCCTTTCCGTTTTCGAAAACTTTGATAGTCCACCCCGGGTTCCACTCCCAGCAATTAAGCAACAGAGCCTTGTCATATCCCGTGGATTCGTCTGTCTCGTCTTCACCGGTCTGATACCAGCCTGTCTGTGTGGTTACGTCCTCATTGTACAATGTATATTTGCGATCCCTGTATTTTTCACCGAACGGCACCACGTGCCGCATCATGTCGCGGCCCGAAAAACGGTAAACGGTATATGCAGCCGGGGTTCCGTCCGTACACAGCAGTTCATACCACCACGTACCGCACACCGACGGATGGGTATATTGCACCATTCGTTCGTTTATGCGGAAAGCCTGCGACAGATGCGAATGGCCAGACATTATCGTAACATCATACCCGTCAAGCGCGGCGGCAAGTTCGTCGAAATTACCCATAACCTTATTGTACTGCACATTGGAGGTTGTCCCTGACGTCTTCCAGTTAGCGAAGGGGACATGGCACAATATGACAACGTCTTCAACCGACTGATCCATTGCCTCGAGATCCTGTTTCAACCATCGGACCTGCACATCGTCGACCGACGTGTCGTATCCGTTAGAATTGTCACCGTCGGTGCATATCATATTGTCAAGTACGACGTAGTGCTGTCTTCCGAGATTGAACGAGTAGTATGTCGGTCCGAGAACACTCCTGTAACGTTCGGCGGCACCATAGTCGTCCATCGTCTTGTGGTCATGATCATGATTTCCTATGACGTTGAACATCTGAAAACCGATACCGCGCGTCGCCTCGAGATATTGTTCAAAACAGGCATTGTTTGAATACCAGTACTGCGAATGGGTCATGTCACCCAGATTCACGCCATAAACCCTTGTGGTAAGGTCGTCGGCATATGCCTTTGCATGCGGCACCAGCAGAGTCTCGTACTGCGTAAAATCGAGCGGTGCGTCCGAGGTCGAGAATGATTCGGACGATGGGTCGCGGCCCGACAAATGCATATCAGCAAATACGAACAGGGCATAATCGTCATTGTCAACCCTCGACAATTCAAAATCGAATTGCTGCACGTCGCTGCAGTCCCGGTCTATGCGGCCGTAAAACATCGGCAACAGCGAATACCGGTCGTCAGATGCGACCTCATAGCCAGAAGGTATGGATATCATCACGAAATCGGAAGCGGCAATGTCGGCAGGCAACCAGTAGCGTCCGTATTTGTCGCTTTTTGTCACGTTCACCCCGTCCGAAACGACGACCCCTGCAACAGCTTCACCGTTACAGCTCACACGCCCCTTGACAGTATAACCCTCCTTGTCGTAAAGCGTGCCGTCATCAGCATCGACCTGCTTACCGGCTCCGCCATTCTCACAACAGCAAAATACAGACACGATCAATGCCGCCAACAAACCTAATCTTTTCATATCTTCGCTAACCTTTGGATATTCGGACTATAAGAAACATGATCAAACAACCGACGGATACAAACCGTCCACCGACAATCCCGCTCCGGAACGCCGTGTTTTACTTATCAATTCAATGAACGACGAAGAATGTCGACAGCCTAATCTAAATACCTGCCTGTTCGACAATCACGTCATCAAGAAAAAACGTTGCCGTCTTGACTGTAGAAGAGCCGTTTTTGCCGTCGCCTGTGAACCATCGGAAACTGGTCGCCGAAGTAGCACCCTCTACCATGATTCTTATGGTCGTCCACGAAGCCGGCAGCGACAACGTCGGAATACTTGCCGTATTGGAAGATTCATCTATCGTAATGACGGACGGATCTATTCCATCACCTGTACACGAGACAATCGTTCCCGCCCCAAGGCAGTATATTGAGAGTTTCTGGTAATCGTTGCTCAATCCGGCTGCTACCCTAAACGATAACTCCACCACCTTCGTACCGTCGATATTCGACATGTATGGGGAGTAGCAATCGCCTTGCGGAGAGCCTGTGGCAGATGTTGAGAAAGCATTTTGAGTGGAGACGGCATTGCCGACAGCCACATATCCCTGATACTCTATTATGCGTGACAGACTCCAGTCCCACAGGCCACGGCTGCGGACATACGACTCGGACATGTTCAGCACCCCTGCCGACTTTGCCCCATCCATGCCGGTTGCCGGCGACATGCCGCTGTACCAGTTTGCGTAGATGTCGGAACCCGGTGTCGACTCGGCAACGGAGGAACCGTTGGAATCGGATACGGTCTTGTTGACCCCGTAATATATGTTGGGCTCCAAACCGGTGCTCGCCTCTCCGGCAAGCAGACCGGACTGTCCCGATCCGCCACGGAACGGAGTATAACCTCGCCAAGACTTCGCACCGTTCCTGTATGCCACTATGTCACTGCCGAATACGCAGGCATCGAAATGCTCGGCGAATATCTGACCATCGGCTGGTGCATACACTATCGGCTGCATAGGGGTTATAACGCCTTCGGAGATGGTCGTCAAACCCGAGGTACTGACAGTCATGCTTCTGTGCGAGTTGTCGGTAATAGTTACCGTAAGCCCATCGGTATATTCGCGCGCCGGCATGACTATATAGAAATCGACGCCATCGGCTGTCAGCTGCACACCGTTACCATTGCCATCGTTGCACATCACTACGATATCCGGCACGAGCGCTGTTCCAAGCTGATGGGTCAGACGCCGTGTTGCGGACGTAGCGACGGTGGCGTATCCACCTTCGTTATCATCGTAAACCATACGACCGGAGAGATATGTCGAGGCATCATTTGCATCGAACTGTCGGCTCGAAACCTTTACAGTACGAATCTCGGCCATACCCGACACATGCAACTTCATGACTCCCATCAAGCAGTTGAAAGTCAACAGCATGGGCTGCGACAGATCTGCCGAGTTGTCATAATATGCCAACATCGCCATGGCCTGCCTGTCGAACGACCCTTCGCGATAGCACTGCCTGTTGGCGAACTTGTAATTCTTGTCCGAGGTGGCGAAAAACGAATTGTCTCCCGCAAACATGGCCCTGTAAACATTGTCCGAAGCAGTGGCGACATCCCGCAACTCGGGATTGCCGTCGCTGTCGAACGACACGTCGTATACGATTCCGTTTATCTCGACCGCATCACCCTCCTCGAACGATATCCCGAGCGTTTGGGAATCGAGAGCCGAGCGTACGGCATCACCTATCGCGAGCTTGAAATCGACGGTTTTGCCGGCAGGAACATAATCCGCACCTGCGTCTATCTTTGTTGAACAACCTGTAACCAATATGGCCACAACGGCTATTTTCAATATGTTTTTCATGACATGTACTCTGTTTATTTCCACTCGTTTGTATCTTCCGGGCCTTCGGTCATACCGTTTATCCCGACTCCGGAGGTCGATCCTGCCTGAATCTTGACGCATCTTACTGGGCAGGCCGTTGCAACCGACAATACGTTGCCGGGAGCCCAGATATTGCCAGCCGAAGTCATCAGGAGAAAACGCTGATAAACCGGGCCGGAAGAAAGAGGATACGGGTTAGATGAAGTGGTCCCGTAGTGTGGAGCAGTCAGACCGTCGTCCGAGAAGGTCCATATCTTGGCGGCTCCGGTAGCGACGGCATTATTACTGCTCGAGTTATAATAAAATCCTGTCAGCAGGGTACAGCCGGTATAACCTTCCACATTGGTTTTAGAGGCAGACGAGGTATTGCCGCTCGCACGGTTGCCGGCCTTAGGTATCCAGATGAAATTATCGCCTACTGTGGCATAACCTCCGAAAGTGCTGACACCTTCATTGGAGCCTTTCCACGTTTTATCGTTGAGCGGGTCATAATGTGTAAGCACCATTGTAGTCTGGCTGCCGTCTGAATATCTTAAATACAAAGCCTCGTTAAGTTCGGGAACTCGATAACCTACGGGACACGGGTCATAGTTGGTTTTCGTTTTGTTCCACGTCGCCCCGGAGCCGCTCGTCTCGATATCGTTCGCCCACGAATCCTGATACGGGCTTGAAGAATCAGTGATCTTCAACATCGACATGGGATACCACTTCGCATTGGAGATACCGGCATTGACCGACTTGTTTGTGAATCCCTGTGTCCACCGATAGAACCTGTTCACGTAAATATCCTGCGTATTGGAACCGTACGCCTCCGCTTCATATCCCCACGAACATGTGGTTTCGAACGAACGAGCCATCGGCAGCGGTATAGGACGTCCCCATTGATAATAGAACCCGCCGGTCGCAGCAGCTGTCAAGCCGGTCATAGCCTTGACTTCCGATTCATTCTCCGGCTTCCACTGCGCCCCGAGATTGCGGTCCTGCATTGTCTGCGGCGTTGTACCCCAAGTCTGGTCGGAAACCTCAGACACCCATATGTGCCATGCCCAATATATGCCGGTATCGGTATAGGTATTGATCGTCAATATGGCGCTGCCCTGAACATTGTTGCCGGGAACGGTAAAAGAGACAGTCCCTTCGGATATATTGGTCGAGACATTGGTTACAAGCCCGTCACTCGTCTGCCATGCCACTTGTGCACTGTAAGGAGCAGTACACAACAAAGTACCATCAACCCCTCTAATCGAGAATTTATAGTCTTTTGTCTCGCCCCCCGGTCGTACGACATAGCAATTGGCATAAGCAGCCGCTCCGGATTCATTGATACTCAGGTCCACAGGTGCAGAATAAACTGTTGGAGCCACCTCTATAGCCCTGAATGGCTTTACATGGTTGCGCAGCACATTATGGATCTTCGACGATACGCGTGTCGCCGCATACGACTCGGTTATGACTTGCACATACAGGTCTCCCTCGGCATAATCACCGGCCGGAATTACGAAAAACAGCGATAATGGTTCACCCGAAAGTGTAACCTCGCCGTTAAGGTTGGCATGTACGCCGCCTTGTGGCAGGCCGTCGCCGTCAACAACAGTTGATGAAACATAAGCAGGCATCTCAGCCTCGATATCGACCGTTCCCCAACCGCACAAACTCTTTTCTCGGCTCATGACATCAACTGCATACACCTTTTCGCTTCCCGTAAGTTTAACCTCAAGAATCGAGCAGGCATTATAGAAAGCCAGAGAGCCGTCAGTGTTTTGCCGTGCGCACATTATGCAGGCAGAGATGGCATCATTGAGGGTTGTGAAATACTGGTTTTTGGGAAGGAACACTTTTAACAGGTTTCCATCAAGCGATGACGAGGCGTTATAGGGGTAGTATCCGACAACATCGCCGGACACCTCCGAGGACGACATGTCATAAACGAACTCTCCAACACGTTGTCCGACAAAAGAGGCATCGAGCACCGCCTTTACATTGCTTCCGGATTCGGAACCGAAAAGGCCTATGGCATCATTTTCAGACCATCGTATAAACATATCCGACATATCGATGGAAGTACGCGACTCCTCCCTGTCGGATTCAAACGACTCAGCTACTGCGGATATTCGTCCTTCGCGATACACTTCTGACGAAGAGTCTGTATCAGGGTCATTCATACACCCCGGTGCAGTACAAACCGCGAGTATCGCACTACATATTGCAATCAGGTTTCTTTTCATTGGGTCAGCAGTTTAATTGATTGATTAGAAATCATCTTCATCGTCGTAAATCGTCGGATCAGAAACGGCAAATCCAGATTCACTTTCTACCCGACATACAACAATATCAGGAGAACGATACGTCCTGACAGGTCTGCCAAATTCGGTGTCAATCATGTTCATATTATTGAGTTTTAAGGTTTGGTACTCAATTATACAGGATAACACACCTATTTCACAATCTTTTCGACAGTGAACAAACAAGTATAGCCCAGCATCTGCACAAAGGCCGACACGGGCTTACAAACATTTAATATACAATATATTATCCTATAATATTTTTTTCGGGGGGGGGGGATTTTTTCATTCTCGGAAATGCGCACGAAACTGTATCCAAGAAGGATATATGGTCATATAGGTGAGCTGCCATGACAGATATATTCTCAATTTTGCGCATAGCTCCTTGAAATCCGTATTATGATGTACAAATATAAAAAGAATAATCAACAAAAGCAAACAAAACCAACATTTTTTAACAATAAAAGATTGCAAACAATAACTCAGTACTGACTCCTACTCCAAATAGTACAAAAAAATAGCAATCAAACGAAACTCAACAACACAAAAAAGTCGGCTACCGAAATCCAGGCAGCCGACTTAACCATGATATATTCTGACCTATATCACCTCAACGGTCGGATTATGAAATTGAAGTTATAATCCCCGTAAGGGAGCATGTATTCCGGACGCGGGAGTTTACCCCAACTATTCTCGCAACCGAGACCCATATTCTTCATATCGAAGTTGACATATACATTGCCGTCCTTCTCAAGTTCGGGGAAATGTTTCCTGTAATCGGCCGAATTGCAGTCCAACTGCTCCAAGGGATAGGGTACGGCCGATGCCGAGAAGAACTTGTCGGACAAAATCTCGAATCCACGGCCTGCCGTATCGCGTATACGCCACCAACGCAGATCACAGTGCGCACCCGACTCCTGCGGACGCGCATAATACGGATACAATTGCTCGTCAACGCTCTGTACATAGCGGTCGATTATTGCCCCGCTTACACGGTCGCAGTAGGTCTCATGAGGACCAGCACCATAAAACTCGACGATATCGAACGAATCGGGCATGGCCATCTTCATACCGAAGCGCATGATGTAAGGCGCCAACTTGTTCTCCTTGTCTGCCTTCATACTCTCGGCGACCTTGATGGAGCCGTCGGCTGCAATCAAATAATGCAGAGTAACCTCGGCACCCATGTTGTCAATATCATACACGGCCGATACCTCAACAGTCGTCCCTTGAAGCGAGGCATCGAATTTACGCAACTTCAGAACTACATCACGCCACTTCAACCATGACTCGTAGACGCTCCTGTTACTACCCTTCCTGACGCCATAGTCATTCTCGGTCATAGCCCTGTAGAATTCGGGACGCAACGGCTCGCGCAGGAGTTCGGTTGAATGGAACCTGTAACTCTTGACAAAACCGTCGTCACCGAACGTAACGGCAAAACCGTCGCCACTTACGCACCGGCCATTCAAAGCAATGTTGCCGGACTTCGCAGGAACATCGAACCTGGATTCCGGATCATAAGACTTTATCGCGATCTGATCATGCGCCACATCGTAACCTGCCTCGAGCAGGCCGTCGCAACTCTTCAACCGGTATACCACGTCGAGCATTATTTCGTCGGCCTTCAGAGCATCGATATCGGCAGCATCATAGCCGAGTTTCACCTCAACGGAAGCCTGCGGTGCAACATCGATATTCTCGACACGTCCCGAAAGCACCCTGCGGCCATCAGCCGATATGCTCCACTCCATATAGTATTTTGAAAGGTCTATGAAGAAATTCTCGTTGAAAACCGATACCTTGCCGTTACGTACATCTACGGCCGATGTATGTATATTGCGCAACTGGTACTTAACCTCATATGCGCCTGGATTTGGCGTACGGTTGGCAGCCACGACGCCATTGCAGCAGAACGAATCGTCCGAAGCGTCACGGTCATTGTAATCGCCTCCGTAGCGATAGATCAACTTGCCGCTCTCGGGATCGCGGTATGCCAGTGCCTGGTCGGCAAAATCCCAGATAAAGCCGCCCTGATAGTTGGGATACTTGCGCACCAGATCCCAATACTCCTTGAAACCTCCGAGCGAATTGCCCATCGCATGGGCATACTCGCACTGTATGAGCGGACGCTTCCACTTGTGGTGGGCCATATTCCTGCAATAATCCTCGCACCACCTGTACGAAGCGTACATCGGGCACTGTATGTCGGAGTTGTACTGCTGCTCCTTGTAGTTCGTCGAAGCCTGTTCATGCTGGACGGGACGGCTTTTGTCATAAGCCTTGATCCAGTCGTAGCACTTGTAGAAGTTCTCGCCGTTGCCCGACTCGTTCCCGAGGCTCCATATTATCACCGACGGGTGATTGTAATCACGCAACACCATACGCTGGTCACGTATAAGGTGCGCGGCGGCATAATCGGCACGTTTGGCGAGTGTCTCTTCGCCGTATCCCATGCCGTGGGACTCGATGTTGCCCTCGTCCACCAGATAAATACCATAGATATCGCACAGGTCGTACCACAGCGGAGTATCGGGATAGTGGCACGTACGGACAGCGTTGAAGTTCAGTTTCTTAATGAGTTCCAGGTCACGTATCATGTCTTCGCGCGTCACGTAATAGCCGGTATTGGGGTTCATCTCGTGGCGGTTCACACCCTTTATATATATGGGTTTGCCGTTTACCAGCAACTGCGCGTCACGTATCTCCACCTTGCGGAAGCCAACATGGAATCCCGTAGCTTCGATCACGTCATCACCGTCTGAAGCCTCCACGGCAAGGCGGTACAGGTTGGGCTCCTCGGCGCTCCACTTCTTCGGGGCCGACACCTCGAACACGGTCGCCACGCCACCTTTCGCTACGGCACAGTTACGGTTCGCCACCTCGTTGCCGGCGGCATCGGTCAATGTAAATCTGACGCTCTTGACGCCCTTTGTCACGCTGACCTTGACGTCAAGACGGCCGTCCTGATAATCGTTCACGAGGTCCGGGGTAATCTTGACATCGGATATGCGGCGCTTGTCGCGTGCATATATGTAGCAATCGCGGCCGATACCCGACAATCTCCAGAAATCCTGGTCCTCGAGATATGAACCGTCGCACCAGCGGTATATGCGCATGGCAAAGAGATTCTCCTCACCGGGCTTGACATATCGTGTAATATCGAATTCAGCTTCAAGCTTGCTGTCCTCGCTGTATCCGACCTCACGGCCGTTTATCCACAGCGTAACGTTGGACGTGGCGGAACCTATATGTACGAAGATATCCTTGCCGGCCCACTCTGCCGGCACCTCGATCATGCGCCTGTATGAACCGATATGGTTCTGCTCAACGGGCACATACGGGGGATTGTTCTTGAAGAACTTGTGCCATGGATAGGGAGTATTGGTATATACCGGATCACCGTATCCGTTCAACTCCCAAATACCGGGAACAGGCATCGTTCCCCACGACGAGTCATCAAAATCCGGACGATAGAACAACGCCGGAGCCTCATCGGCATTCTCAACCCAGTTGAAACTCCAAATGCCACCGATCGACCTGTATTGCGGCGACGTCGAACAGTCGTTCACATACATGTTGTCGTTGACAGAGGGATAGACGATGAAACTCGACCGCATGGGTTCGCGGTTTACTTCGAAGAGTTCGGGATTTTGCCAGCGCTCACCCTTGGCCGATGCCGACACGGCAACCAAAACGGCCGCGCAGGTCATCAAAAATTTTCCATTCATTTGTCTGATCAGATTAATAGTTTTTTCAGGTTGAGGACAAATGTAAACAAAAATACCCAAATAAAAAAGCCGGAGTCTCCTCCGGCTCAAAAGCATATGCCCGAAAACAGGCAGCACTTTACTTGATAAACAGCAGTTCGCGATATTTGGGAAGCGTCCACAACTGGTCGTCCACAACCTCTTCGAGGCGGTCGATATGCTTGCGGATCTTCTCGAAGTAGACCTCCACGGTATCATGGTATGCCATCGCCTTGTCGTACATGCTCTCTATCTTGTTGGCCACCTTGCGGGCCTCGATCATATCGATGGTCATCTGCTGGATTGCAGCCGTATGGTCCTGTATGCGCTTTATGAGTTCGATATCCGAAGTCGAGGGCATGCCCAGCTCCTTGAGTTTGTAGGCCTTGTCGAGCAATACCGACTCGTACTTCGACGCGATGGGGACGATGTGGTTCATGGCAAGGTCGCCAAGGACACGGGCCTCGATCTGGATCTTCTTGACATATGTTTCCCACTTGACCTCCGTACGAGCTTCGAGCTCCACCTCGGTGTAAATACCCAGATCGCCGAACATCTTGACGGTTTCAGGATCGAGATAGCGTTTGAATATCACCGGCGTTACCGTCTCGCAGTCGAGACCACGGCGCGCAGCCTCCTCCTTCCATTCGTCGGAATAGCCGTTGCCGTCAAAACGGATAGGCTTGCAAGCCTTGATCATGTTTTTCAGTACCTCGTATATAGCCTTCTCCTTCTTTGCCCCGGCCTCGATGCGCATGTCTACCTCACGCTTGAACTCAGTAAGTTCGCTCGCCACAGCCGAATTGAGGACGATCATGGCCTCGGCGCAGTTGTCGGACGAGCCTACGGCGCGGAATTCGAAACGGTTGCCGGTAAACGCAAACGGCGAAGTACGGTTGCGGTCCGTATTGTCGAGGAACAGGCTCGGAATACGCGATATGCCGCTCATTTTGAAGACGCTCTTGGCATCGAAACGAATGACTTCGTCACTGCGGCTCTCCTCGATCTTGTCGAGTACGGCCGAAACCTGTGCCCCGAGGAACGTCGAGATGATTGCCGGGGGAGCCTCATGTGCACCCAGACGGTGAGCGTTCGTAGCGCTCATGACCGAAGCCTTGAGCAGGCCGTTGTGCTTGTATACGGCGGAGATTACATTCACGAGGAAGGTTATGAACTGCAGGTTCTCCATCGTCGTACGTCCCGGACCCAACAGATTGACGCCCGTATCGGTTCCGAGCGACCAGTTGTTGTGCTTGCCCGAGCCGTTCACACCCTTGAACGGCTTTTCATGAAGCAGCACGCGGAAATGGTGCCGGCGCGAGACCTTGTCCATAACAGTCATAAGCAACTGGTTATGGTCATTGGCAAGGTTCACCTCCTCATAGACGGGTGCCAGCTCGAACTGATTGGGGGCTACCTCATTGTGTCGCGTCTTTACCGGAATGCCGAGTTTTAGACACTCGTATTCCAGGTCTTTCATGAAAGCTATGACCCTCAAGGGTATCGCTCCGAAATAGTGGTCTTCGAGCTGCTGGTTCTTGGCAGACTCGTGACCCATCAGCGTACGCCCCGTCAGAACGAGGTCGGGACGTGCCGCCCACAAACTCTCATCAACCAAAAAATATTCTTGTTCCCAACCGAGGTATGATATCACGCGATTGACATTCTTGTCGAAATAGCGGCAGACCTCCGTAGCGGCCTTGTCCACTGCCGAAATCGATCGCAACAACGGGGTCTTGTAGTCGAGTGCCTCTCCAGTATATGCTATGAACACCGTCGGAATACACAACGTAGTGTCCACAATGAAGGCCGGCGAAGTGGGATCCCATGCCGAATATCCGCGAGCCTCGAACGTATTGCGTATGCCGCCGTTGGGGAACGACGAGGCATCGGGCTCCTGCTGTATGAGCAGTTTGCCGGAGAACTCCTCAAGAACGCCACCCTTGCCGTCGGGCTCGGCAAAAGCATCATGCTTTTCGGCCGTTCCGCCCGTCAGGGGCTGGAACCAGTGCGTATAGTGGTCCGCACCATGCTCGAGCGCCCACTGTCGCATGCCGGAAGCTATGCCGTCGGCCACTTCGCGGGTCAACGGGGTTCCGTTCTCGATAGTATCGACAAGCGCCTCGTAAGTCTGTTTGTTCAGATACTTGCGCATGGCCTTGCGATTGAAAACCTTTTCGCCGAAATAATCCGACGGACGGCCTTCGGGAGCTGCGACATCGACGGCGCGGTGATTGAGCGCGGCATCGACCATTTTGAATCTCAACAGTGTCATGTTTTCCATTATGTATTTAACCAACCTTAACCGATGGGCCGGGGATATTTCACCACCTCTCCATCGACGGGTGCAAAGGTATGCAACATCAGCTGTCGTTATTCACAAAAATCGATATTTTTTCAACAAGTTATAAACTTTTTATCGATTATCGATATACAAATCATATTCAAATCCAATATCACATACTTTTTCAGCACAAATTCTTCAAAAATCGCCTATTTTATCCATAACCGACATTTTTTTTCGTCCGACAACTTGCACATAAAAAAGCAGCGGAAAATATCCGCTGCCAAAACTTATTCTCAAAACCACGTTATTATTTATTCTGGTATATTTTAACCGGCGTAGGCGACAACCGGACACCGGTTCGGGTTTCACCCGAGAATACCACCTCGAACATACGCTGCTCATCCGAGGCCGCAATATCAACCTCGACAACCCGCGCTGCAAGAAAAGTAATCTTGCAATCCTGCAATTCATAAACGGCCGGATATGTTTCCGGATATGCGAAAACCGGCACATAATCTTCGTCGTAGTATAGAGGCTCATCTCCATACAGCAACGTATAATCTTCCGACCCTCCAATATGAAGATGAACCCAGCGCATTATCAGATCCTCATCCGACTCGATCTTAGCGACCCCGCCTTCTGGGCCTACTTCGAACTGGTCCTTAGACAACACATAGAAGAGATCCTTCGCAAAGGAGTCATCTTCAGTAGTATCAATATCCTTTCCCTGCTGCTGTCCATCGTTTTCATCAGGGAGAGAGGCATCGACATACTTGTTACAAGCAACCAAACAAAGCCCAAAAGCCATAAATAAACAAATAAATGATATTCTTCTCATAATTCTGCCGGTTTTATATTAACAAACATACAAACCCTATTATTATATGCATTAAAAGCTCCACTTAGGAAATAACCGTTTTCAAAACCACCCCAACCCCAATTACAATGATAATAAATATTATTGATATATTCACATTTAAACGGGTCTGACAAATTTCGATACAAATAATAATACTCTAATCGTTGAGTCTGATGAACATATCCATCTATAACCCAAAAATGTCCCGCTCCTTCAGCAGGCCACCCTCCTATAAAAACAGGGTGTTCTTTGTCTAATGAAGACATTAACAGTTGGTCATCCAGATTTTGTTTATCATCACATTCATATCCAAAATATTCGAATGAAGGTTTTATTTTACTCGTAAATGTAGACGTTCCCCCGACTCCATAATCAGCATCTGCGACACTGCCTATTTCACGAATAAACAACCCAACATTATCAGCATAAATATCATTTTCATCGACATATGCCTTTGACAATATCTCATTCCAATCTAATATAATATAATTTAAAACCAATGAAGGGTTGCAATAATATGCCATTATTTGCGCAATAGCTATGGGGCCACAGCCAGCAGGGGCCTGACTTCCATCAGGTGTAAAACAATATTTGTTATATGGGCTATTCTGGCTCCATCGAGTCAACATCAATTCAGGGACTTGGCTTACCGTAACAACATCCATAGTGTCTATTCTATAATCATCCGGAATCTGATCAATCTCTTCAAAAGGAGGTCTCTCGAGCAAAGAGTCTGGACCAATCAAGCCGCCATCTACCTGCTGGCGGTATAGCTCTGCCGCTCCGTCCATAAACACCGAAAATCCAGTATGCTCCATAGCTTCATCAAAATCAATGTGTCCCTCCATCGCGTATGCATAAATATCTGTAGCACGATCATCTGCGGCAACTATTGCAAAACCACTGTTGTCAGCAAAATTAAATACATGGAAACAAGCATTACTGGCAACATCGGAACGCGTATCGGATGTACACCTATAAAACAAATAATCCTCAACAGAAAGAGAATAATCAGCGCGAGTCGAACGGTCCGCAAAAAATCGTTCAACCTTCTTAAAAGCGGATTCCCGTGACACAAAATGAGAAGTCTTTTTGCGGTCATTCGGACTAATATCATCAGATATTTTTTCACACGAAACAACAAGCAGGCCCGACACAGACATTACCGCAATAATCCAGAAATAAAAGTTGTTTTTTTCATAGGCAAGTCGTTTTTTATAGATTTTCTGCAATATAGTTATTTTATAACATTTATCCAAGAATATCCGCCAGAATTATCGACTGATTAACAAACATATATCACAGCTGAATAAATTCGCACACATATTTTTCGTCGAAAGCAAACAAACAGATCCAACAATATACTTCATTTCAATTGACAAAGCATCACAAAATAGGTTTCTCAACCAATAATCCACACCGTTCCCTATATTTACCGTATTTTTATCCAAAAACTTTCAAATTGCAACAGGAAGCTGTTATTTTATTAACAAATTAATTGCCGAGTTTCGAGTTTAATGATTATATTTGTGTGCTTTTTAAAGGAAGCTCACAAAAATCTATACAAAAGTTATGGCACAAACTAATCGAACCAAGCTGTTTACCGAATTCCCTCCCGTGTCGACGGAGCAGTGGGAAGCGGCTATTACAGCCGACCTGAAGGGTGCGGACTACGAGCGCAAGCTCGTTTGGCGCACGGGCGAAGGCTTCAATGTCCGTCCGTACTACCGCGCCGAAAACCTTGAAGGCTTGAAATTCCTCGGATCGCAAGCCGGCGAATTCCCCTACGTAAGAGGAATCAAGAACGACAACAAGTGGCGCGTATACCAGAGCATCAAGGTCGAAGACCCGAAGCAGGCAAACGCCGAAGCACTCAAGCTGCTCAACTCGGGTGTCGACGCACTCGGCTTCGAGATCACCTCGGCCGAATTTTCGGCTGCCGACCTCGACACTCTGCTTGCAGGTATCATTATTCCCGCAGTCGAACTGACGTTCGGCGGCAAGAAGACCGGAAACGTTGCAGAGCTCGTGCTGGCAAAGGTTGAAAAAGAGGGCATAGCCAAGGACGACGTACACGTAAACTTCCGCATCGACCCCGTCGTTGCGAAACTTTCGTCCAAGGGCTGCTTCTGCCACGGTGACGGCGGACACTGCTTCGGCAAGATCGCCGCGCTCATAAAGAAGACCGCCGACTACCGTCACGTACGCGTCGTTACGGTAAACGGACAGATCTTCAGCAACTCGGGCTCGACAATCGTCGAGGAGCTGGCATTCACGCTGGCTGCTGGTCACGACTACATCGTACGCCTGTTGGACGAGGGTCTGACGATCGACGAAATCGCACGCAAGATCCGTTTCTCGATGGCTGTTACGTCGAACTACTTCATGGAGATGGCCAAGTTCCGCGCTGCCCGCATGCTGTGGGCCAACATCGTAAAGGGCTACAACCCCGAGAAGGAGTGCTCGTGCAAGATGTTCGCACATGCAGAGACTTCGGCATGGAACCAGACCGTATATGACCCCTATGTAAACATGTTGCGTGGCACGACCGAAGCAATGTCGGCTTCGATCGCCGGAGTTCACTCGCTCGAGGTACTGCCGTTCAACCACGCATACGAGGCTCCCACCGAGTTCTCGAAGCGCATAGCCCGCAACGTCGAGCTGCTGCTCAAGCACGAATCGCACTTCGACCAGGTGGTAGACCCCGCAGGCGGTTCATACTATATTGAAAACCTCACCGACAGCATCGCCAACGAGGCATGGAAGCTCTTCCTCGAGATCGAGGAGAAGGGCGGCTACATCAAGGCCTACGAGGACGGATATATCGTCGAGCGCGTCAAGGCTTCGGCCGCAAACAAGGACAAGAACATCGCAACACGCCGTCAGATCCTGCTGGGAGCCAACCAGTACCCCAACTTCAACGAAGTTGCCGACAAGTCGATCTGCGAATGCGTTGTCGAGCGTCCCGAGGCCGAAGGCAACGTGCTTACGCCCTACCGCGGAGCAATGGCATTCGAGGCAATGCGCCTGCATGTCGACCGCAGCGGCAAACAGCCCAAGGCATTCATGCTCACATGCGGCAATCTGGCCATGGCCCGCGCCCGCGCACAGTTCTCATGCAACTTCTTCGCATGCGCCGGCATCAAGGTAATCGACAACACATTCTTCAAGAGCATCGAGGAGGGCGTCAAGGCCGCACTCGAATCGAAAGCCGAAATCGTTGTTGTCTGCGCATCGGACGATGACTACGCAGAGGCAGCGCCGAAAGTCAAGGAGCTGTTGGGCGGCAAGGCCATTCTCGTTGTTGCCGGAGCTCCGGCATGCACTCCCGAACTCGAGGCTCAGGGCATCACCAACTTCATCAATGTCAAGAGCAACGTTCTGGAGACGCTTAAATTCTACCTCAAGGAAATGGGTATCTAAAAGAGCATAAGTCATGAGAGCACAATTTTCAAATCTTACATACAAAGGCGACGCTGCCAAGGGCTGCTGCGCCAAAGAAGCCGCTGCTCAGGAGCCGTGGCTGACTGCCGAAAGGATACCCGTCAAAGGAACCTATACGGCTGAAGACCTCGAGGGCATGGAGCACCTCAACTATGCCGCCGGCATAGCTCCGTTCCTGCGCGGTCCCTATTCGACGATGTACGTAATGCGTCCCTGGACCATACGTCAGTATGCAGGTTTCTCGACCGCCGAGGAGTCCAACGCATTCTACCGCCGCAACCTCGCCGCCGGACAGAAGGGTCTGTCGGTGGCATTCGACCTCGCCACGCACCGCGGTTACGACGCCGATCACCCGCGTGTTGTAGGTGACGTCGGCAAGGCCGGTGTGTCGATCTGCTCGGTAGAGGACATGAAGGTTCTGTTCAACGGCATTCCGCTCGACAAGATGTCGGTGTCGATGACCATGAACGGCGCCGTACTTCCGATCATGGCATTCTACATCGTGACCGGTCTGGAGCAGGGCTGCACGCTCGACCAGCTTGCCGGTACGATCCAGAACGATATTCTCAAGGAGTTCATGGTACGTAACACGTACATCTATCCTCCGAAGTTCTCAATGAAGATCATCGCCGACATCTTCGAGTACACCTCGAAGAACATGCCCAAGTTCAACTCGATCTCGATTTCGGGTTACCACATGCAGGAGGCAGGCGCTACGGCCGACATCGAGTTGGCATACACGCTGGCCGATGGTCTCGAGTATCTGCGTGCTGGTATCAACGCCGGCATGTCGATCGACGCCTTCGCACCGCGTCTGTCGTTCTTCTGGGCTATCGGCATGAACCACTTCATGGAGATCGCCAAGATGCGCGCCGCACGTATGCTGTGGGCGAAGATCGTAAAGCAGTTCGACCCGAAGAACCCGAAATCGCTCGCACTGCGTACACACTCGCAGACGTCGGGCTGGTCGCTCACGGAGCAGGATCCGTTCAACAACGTTGCACGTACGGCCATCGAGGCCATGGGTGCCGCCCTCGGTCACACGCAGTCGCTGCACACCAACGCTCTGGACGAGGCTATCGCCCTTCCGACCGACTTCTCGGCCCGTATCGCCCGCAACACACAGATATATATCCAGGAGGAGACCAATATCTGCCGCGAGGTGGATCCGTGGGCTGGTTCGTACTACGTCGAGACCCTGACCAACGAGATCGCACACAAGGCTTGGGAGCACATCGAGGAGATCGAGAAGCTCGGCGGTATGGCCAAGGCTATCGAGACCGGTATTCCGAAGATGCGTATCGAGGAGGCTTCGGCCCGCAAGCAGGCCCACATCGACTCGGGCACCGAGAAGATCATAGGTCTGAACGAGTACCGTCTTGAAAAGGAGGCCCCGATCGACATTCTGGCCGTAGACAATACGGCTGTACGCGAGAGCCAGATCAAGCGTCTGAAGGAGCTCCGCGCAAACCGCGACGAGGCAGCCGTGAAGAAGGCCCTGGAGGCAATCACCGAGTGCGTACGCACCGGCAACGGCAACCTGCTCGAGCTGGCAGTCGAGGCTGCGAAGGTTCGCGCTACGTTGGGTGAGATCTCCGACGCATGCGAAGTCGTAGTAGGCCGTTACAAGGCAGTCATTCGTTCAATTTCAGGAGTATACAGTTCAGAAGTGAAATCAGACAGCAAATTCGAGAAGGCAAAGGCCATGTGTGCCGAGTTCGCCAAGAGAGAGGGCCGTCAGCCGCGTATCATGATCGCAAAACTCGGTCAGGACGGACACGACCGCGGCGCGAAGGTCGTTGCTACGGGATATGCCGACGTAGGTTTCGACGTCGACATGGGTCCGTTGTTCCAGACTCCGGAGGAGGCCGCAAAGCAGGCCGTGGAGAACGACGTACACGTAGTCGGTGTATCGTCGCTGGCGGCAGGTCACCTTACGCTGGTTCCGCAGATCATCGCCGAGCTGAAGAAACTCGGACGCGAGGATATCGTGGTAATCGTCGGTGGTGTGATCCCCGCACAGGATTACGACGAACTCTATCGCGACGGTGCTGCAGCCATATTCGGTCCCGGTACGCCGATCGCCGATGCGGCTATCAAGATTCTCGAGATCCTCAACTCGTAACGGAGGGATCTGACAGTTCAAATAAAACAGGGAGGTTTCGGCCTCCCCGTTTTATTTTGATATTAATATAAGTTTACCGTCCTTCCAGTTCACGCCGGTGACGCCTTTCACCGCGTGCCGCAATCGAAATACTCAACTCATAGAGCCCGTAGAGCGGCAAAGCCACCAATATCATGCTGGCGGCATCGGGAGGCGTTATTATGGCCGATACCGCGGCAAGTATCACTATTGCATGACGGCGGTAACGCTTCATGAACGAAGCCGTCAACAGCCCCATACCTGCCAGCAAACCCACCAGCACCGGCAACAGAAATACAAAACCGCATACGAATGTCATGTTCAGCACGATGGACATGTACGAACCGATGTCGATCATGTTCGATATGTCACCGCTGACCGTATAGTTAGCAAGGAAGTTGATCGAGAGCGGCGCCAGCAGGAAATAGCCGAAAGCCGCACCCGTAAAGAAACAAAACGTGACCTGCAATACAAACAGTCGGCTGCTGCGCTGCTCGGAACGGCTCAACGCCGGTTTGACAAAACCCCACAGTTCCCATAGCATGTAGGGTACGGCAAGCAGCAGGGCCGTATGAAAAGCCAGGCTCAGGTGCAGGTTGAACTGACCGGCCATAGTGGTATTTATAAGCGTCATGGGACGGGCGTTTATCCTCAGGACGTCCGTATTCATAAGGTCCGACAGCCACGCGAAGAGGCGGTTTGTCGGAAACCACTCGGACTTCGGGCCCATTATTATTGCCATGAGCCACTCCTTGGCAAGGAACGCCGCGATCATGAATATGAACAGAGCCGCAGCCGACCGCATGAGCCGCGGCCGGAGAGCGTCGAGATGTTCGAAGAACGACATGTCGACGGGTTCGGGCTCTCGAACCTTGAACAACTTCATCGCAACGATGGAGATACAATAAGGAGCGTCACCGCCTTATTTATCAGATTTTTCCTCCTGTTTGGTTTCGGTTTTGGGTTCAGTCCCGTCGGTCTTATCCTCTTCGGTATAGTCCTTGTTTACGGCGTCCTTGAACTCCTTGACTCCGCGGCCCATGCCGCGCATCAGCTCGGGGATCTTCTTTCCGCCGAAGAAAATCACGATCAGAAGTATCAGGATAATGATTTCAGTTCCGCCAATCCGGTTCAGGAACAAGGGAAGTATAGTCAGCATAAACGCAAATTTTAATATACCACAACTTTGCAAATATAACTTATTTTCGACAATCGGGCAAGACCGCTCCCGATAAATACGGACCGAATAGGGCTACAATAATACAAAAACGGGTGCCCGCAAAACGGGCACCCGCATACCTGCAACGGCAAACACGTATTACAGGCAGGCTTCGAGAATGCGGCGGGCCATCGCGCCGTCGACATTTCCAGCCTCGCCATAGTGTACGCCCTGCGCATTGAAGCGTCGTTCGACCTCTGCGATTGTCGCCTCGCCTATACCCTCCTCGGCAAGGTGGGTCGAGAGCCCAAGCGAACGGAAGAACTCCTCGGTACAGGCAATCGTACGGTCGATGCGCTCCTCTTCGCTTCCTCCGGTAATGCCCCATATACGCTCGCCGTACTGCAACAGTTTCGCGTGTTTCTGGTCACGGAGAACCCGGAGTGTTCCGTTGATCACGATAGCAAGAGTCGCACCGTGCGTCAGGCCGTGGAGAGCCGTCAGTTCATGGCCGATCATATGCGTAGCCCAGTCCTGCGACACGCCCATGCGTATCATATCGTTCAAAGCCAACGTTGCCGAAAGCATGTATTCCGACATGGTATCATAGTCGGGCTTGTCGGACAACGCCTGCGGCGCGGTCTCCACTACGGTATGGAGAATACCCTCGGACCAGCGGTCCATCAGCCGCGACTGCCCCGTAGTAGTCATGTACTGCTCGAGTACATGCACGAACGTATCGGCCAGACCGCAGGCGATCTGACGTTTCGGCAACGAGAAGAGCGTCTCGGGATCGAGTATCGAGAAAACAGGATAATTGCTGTAGAAAGCATACTTTTCCTTGGTCTCATAGCGTGAGATCACGGCTCCGTTGTTCATCTCCGATCCGGTAGCCGACATCGTCAGAACGGTGGCGAGAGGCACGGTCTTGTTATAACTGCCCTTCAGTACAAGGTCCCAGGCGTCACCGTCATACAGCAATCCGGCCGATATGAGTTTGGTACCGTCTATCACCGAACCGCCGCCGACAGCCAGCAGGAAATCGACCTTGTGCTCCTTACCCAAGGCGATAGCCTTGCGCAGGGTCTCGACCGACGGATTGGGCTCTATACCCCAGAACTCGACGAAATCACGGCCGGCAAGCGCATTCACGACCTGCTCGTAGACACCGTTACGCTTGACGCTTCCGCCACCGAAGGTTATCATGACATGTTTCTCTGCAGGAATCAACTCCGCAAGGCGGGCAATCTGTCCCTTGCCGAAGACCAGCTTGGTAGGATTGTGATAAACAAAATTATTCATGGTTTTACTTTTTATAGGTTAAAAATTACTTCCGAAATCATATGTCCCTATCAGAACAAAGATACAAAATCCGACACAATAACAAAAACTCCGGAGCGCATTTCGCGTCCGGAGTTTTATTGTAAAGTCTGTCACAAAAGGCCGCGGCCTCCGCATCATTAGAAATATTTGCTGCGCAAATCCTTGATATCAGCGAGTTCCTGTACCGCAAAGAGCGAAGCCTGCTGAGCCATGCTCTCGGCCGTAGTCTGCAGACGCACCTTCTCGGCCTCGGCAGTCTGTTTCTCGCTGTCTGCTACAGAGTCAACAGTGAAAACATACACGCCCGAGGTACCCTTGACGGGAGCGGAGAGTTTGCCGGTCTCGGAAGTAGCAGCTATTGCACCAACCAGACGGGGCTCTACGCCGACACCATTGATATAGAACGACGCATACGAAAGGTCTTTGAATTCCGATACGGTCGAACCGAAGCTTTCAGCCACCTGATCGACGGTCTCGCCCTTCATCTCGGAAACGATGTAGTCGAACTTCTTGTCATGCATAACAGCAGTTTTAACCTGCTGGGCAACCTTGTCGAGAGATTTGTACTCGTCGTTGTCTATCTCGGTGAGCACAGCTACGAGATAATCCTTTCCGACCTTGATAATCTCCGAAATATCACCGACCTTGGCTCCGTATGCCCAACGTACCACCTCCTGTGACTTTTCGAGGCCGCGAACCGTACGCTCGCCGTTGGGAACAGTTGCCACGCGCGGAGTCATCGACGACTCTGCAGCGGCTGCATTGAACTTGTCAACGCTACCGGCAGCCTTGACCGAGAACGAGCTGGCCGAAGCATGAATGGCGTTGTTGGTCTTCGACGAAGCCTCAACAGGATACTCTATGCGAGCGACCTTGACATGCTTCGAACGCTTGTCGGCACGGTAAACATTTACGATCTGAATTGCGTTGCCGGATACGATCTTGACGATGTCGCCCTTGCGAGCATCGGAGAGAGCCTCAACGAAATCTGCGGGAAGCGCCGAGAACGGAAGCACACCTATTTCACCGCCGTTCGATGCAGTCTCAACGAGCGAATGCTCGCGTGCGACAGTTGCGAAATCGGCGCCGTTCTTCAAAACAGTCAGAAGGCTGTCGGCAAGTTTGCCATTGTTGTACTGAAGTACGATATGACGCAGACCGAGCGAATCGGGAACCATCTTGCTGTCCACAACACGGGCAACGGTCCACACGTCGTTCTCCAGCTCCGGACCGTACATCTTGCCCGACATGAGTGCTGCGGACTCGGCGGTCGACAACTGGTCCTTTGTCAGGTAACGCTCATCGATCGAACCGCGGCGGTTCTGACGTACAAATGCCTTGACATCGTCGGCGGCAGCGAACTCTGCCGCCACGGCCTTAACCTCGGTTTCGATAGCAGACATATCCTCGGGAGTGGGATCAACCTCGAAAAGCACATACGATATCGAGCGCGAAGGCTGCTGCTTGAACATGCCCTTGTGCGAATCGTAGTACTTCTTCATCTCGCTCTTGCTTACCGTAAACAACGAATCGGGCACGGACGAGTACTTGCGTCCTGCAATCTTGCCCGTATAGGTATTGTTGGCATGCTCGACACCCTCGGCAACCTCCAGTTTGTTGACATACACGCCGCCCTTTACGAGGCCCATAAACTTGGCGATCTCACGCTCGAGTACGGCCTGATCGTTGATGTAGGCCCATGTCTGCTGCATCTGGTAGTTGTCGTCAACCTGCGACAGGAACTCGGCGATGGCAGAAGCATCATACTGGCCCGTCGACGGATCGGCAAATGCACGGAAATATACGCCCGAAGGATATTCGCCCGCGAGCATCGACATGCGCTCGGTCTCGGATACCGAAACACCGAGTTTCTCGAATCCGGGGATCAATGCATGCTTTGCGACAAGAGACTGCCATGCAGCCATCGACAGACGCTCCTCGCCGGCCTCGTCGGCAGCAGCAGCACTGCCTCCGTTCTGGTTCTTGGTCAACTCGTACTCGTCGTAATACTCCGAATAGGCTATTTTGTCGCCGTTGATCTCACCGACCTTGGGGTCGTTGCCCGAAAAGCCCATTTCGGTTTTCAAAGAAAGGATAAATGCCAAAAGAGCGAAGGCTATCACAATCGACAGCACAACGCCGAACTTGGTTCTTAAAGTGTTTAGACTTGCCATATAACTATTGTAATTTGTTTTTATTCCAAATAGCCTCCAAAGGTAGTAAATTTATTCCTATTTCAAACAGCTATGCTTTAGAATTTTCACAAGATTTCGACCCTGGCCAGATCTATTCTGGAGCGTGTCGTCCTGAGTATTTTGATACGCAGATTGCCGAAGGTAAGGATCTCGCCAGCCGCCGGCAGGCCTTCGTAGTTGTAGATTATGTATCCGGCCAGCGTGTCATACTCGTCACTCTCCTCGATTCCGAGTCCGTACTTCTCGTCGAGATACTTGACATCGAGTCTGCACGAGAAGACATATTCACGCTCTCCGACCTGTTTTTCAATGAGTTCCTGCGTATCGTGCTCGTCCTCTATCTCCCCGAAGATCTGTTCAAGGACGTCTTCGAGGGATATTATGCCCGACGTGCCTCCGAACTCGTCGATCACAACGGCCACATTGCTCTTGCTCTTCATGAACTTTTCGAGCATGTTCTGCAGCGGCAATGTCTCGGATACGTAATCCACCTTCATCAACACGCTCTCGATGTTCTCGGGTTCGTGGAAAAGGCTTTTCGAGTTGACGTACCCTATGATGTTGTCTATTGACCCCTGCCATACGAAAATACGAGAATACATCGTCTTGACAAAGCGGTCCGTAAGTTCGGGGATCGTGGTATCGGCTATATCCACAGCTTCGATGTCCACACGCGAAACCATACAGTCTCGGACCCTAAGGTCGGCAAAGTCGAGTGCATTCTGCAATATGCGTATCTCGGGCTCCTGATCATGCTGCGGGTCGTTGTTGTTGGTATCAAGAAGGCTCTCGAGGTCACGGCGGTCGAAATGCATCTCGTCATCATCGGGAAGGTTCTTGCGGCCGAAGAGTCTCAATATGCCGTATGACAGCAGCGTGGTAAAGCGGGCTATGGGATAGAGCAGCAGGTAGAAAAAATATATTACGGGAGCAAAGAACCTGTAATAAAAATTGGGATTGCTCTTGAATACCGACTTGGGAATGAACTCTGCGACAAAGATGATGATTATCGTCGGGATTATGGTTTCGAGCAGAATGGAGCCGTGTTCGAAGATGTCAGTCCACCCGAAAATATAGGCCAGCGACCGCAGGAACATGGACATGCAGAGCGAATAGACGACAAGCGCAATATTGTTGCCTACCAGTATTGTCGTAATATACTGGCCAGGATTGCGCGCGAATACGTCCGCTATGAAATCGAACATGCGGCTCTGCTTGCGGTCGATCTCGAGTTTGAGCCGGTTTTTGTTCAGGAATGCAATCTCCATTCCCGAAAAAAATCCGGAAAGCAGCAACATGAGGATTATGAATGTAATCGAAGTAGCTATCGACTCTGTCATCTCTTATTCTGTTTTGTCGACGGTCAGTTCGGCAGCGCCATCAATCTCCCGCATTTTTTGATTGTTCATCGACGATGCCGGTTTCATCTGCACGGGTCGGGGTCCCGACAGACGCCGTTGCTCATCGACACCGGACTCACGGCGTCTGACACTCACGGGACGATCCGGGCCGTGAACGGCCGTTTCGCGTTTCTGCAACGATTCGCGGCCTGTACCGTCATTTTCCGCATTACGGTTCTCCTCCGGTTTGGGGTCATTGGCCGGTTTCACCTTTTCGGACTCTCCGGCGGACTTGCCGTCGGCAACATTCCTTGCGTCGGAATCCGCCGCACGCTCTTTTCCGTCTCCGGACTCACTCTCCTGCGACATGTCGACACGCATCTTTCCCTTCATGCGCCGGAATGTCCACTGCTCAAGTTCCTCGTCGGATTCGAAGCCCTCGCCTATCCAGACATCGCCCGTCGAGGTCACGATCTTGGTGTCGACATTCGAATAGATGCGCTTGGTCATCGAATTCCAGAACAGCTGCTGCGTATATAGTTTGGTACCGTCGGTCTTCTCAACCTCAACATTGCCCTTTGCCTCCCACAATTTGCGATCTTCATAGTAGATGGCATAGTTGGCCACCAGCGTCGAGTTTACCGTCGACAGCGAATCGTCCTGATATGTCGTAATGTCTATTCCCTTGCGGAACTCGCGGTACGGGTCCTTTGCAAGCGTATAGCCTTCGAGAAGAGGTGTCTTGAAATAGTATGACCGACGGCCGTTTTCCGACATCAGCACCGTCAGATTCTCGCTCTCCTCGGTCATCAGGGTTTCGTTGTTAACCTCCTCGACCGTCTTGTCAGACTTGTCGCACGAGAATAGCAAGATAGCACTCCCCACCACGGGAAGTGCTACCATTGCATATTTTAATATACGAGGCACAGCCTTACGGTTACTGCTAACGGAAGCGTACAGTAGTCGATATGCCCTTGGCCGCACCGCAACTTACGGTATACGACGAACCTTCCTTGAGCTCATTGAAGAAGCACTCCTCGGCCGTCGGGAAATAGTTGCGGTAGGTTGCCTGGAATTTCTGGGCGTCTTTCTGCGTTTCAGGCTCGTTGCCGAGCAGCGAGATAGCCTTTGTCATCGTATCGTAGGCTACCCAATACGAAGCGTCCTTGGCGAGACCCGAGCATGCGCCGTTACCCAATGCATAGCCCTGCGCAAGAATGAAGTATGCGTAGCCGTTCTCTGGCTCGATGGCGATAACGTCGCGTGCGGCAGCAACCGACTCGCTGAAGCGCTGTGCGGCAAGTTCTACAACCGAGATACGAACCAGCAGTTTTACGCGCTCCGCAGGATTCGATTCTGCGGCAACAGCCTCGCGAAGGTATGTGTTGGCCTTGTCGAACTCTTTCTTGTTCTGGAAAACCTGGGCAAGGGCGAGAGCCGTATCTGCCGAAGGTTTCAGAGAATAATATTTTTCTGCGGTCTGCAGGAAGAAATCCGACTCGCAACCGGCACGCAACATAAGCGTAACAGCCTGCTCGAGCATATCCACGTCATCGGGATTTGCCGCAATCTTGTCCTTGTACAACGCCTCGAGCTTGTCGCAGCTTGCAGCGCCGCTCATGCTGAAGCAGGTTTCGAACTGCTCCTTCGACTCAAGCTGCTCTGGCGAAATACCATCGAACAAGGGAGCAAGTTTCTCATATGCCGAAAGCACATAATCCGAACTTACTTCATCTGTATTGGTATAGTCGTCGCAAAGATTCTTGAAATAGATAGCCATCAGTTCGGGATCAGCCTTGCCCGTAGCGGCTATCGAAGCGTCGATTGCCTCCTCGAAAGCCTTGCGGATACCTGCACGGTCCGACTGGTCGTAGGTCAGCAACTCACGCGCCTTGCGGTCGAGAATATAAACCGTACCACGCTTGGGGTGCGATCCGAAATACTGGTTGCGAAGATCGTAAACCCACATGAGCGAATCAACATATCCCTTCTTCTCAGCTACGGTTTTTGCACGTGCGATCTTGTTCTTGTACAGACGGATACCGTTCACATAAATATTTTCCGAAGCCGTCGGGCACTTCTCGACGAGAGCCTTGAGATAACCCGTTGCAGCCGCATAGTCGCGATTGTCGATCGACTCCTTGAGGAACGTGCTGTTCAGGATATTCTCCCTGCGCTGTTCGGGCGTATCACCCCATTTGGCATAGCGCGGATCGCTGAAATCCTGCGCATAGCCCGAAATACATACAGTGGCCAAAACCACCGTTAAAATTGTCTTTATGCTTTTCATGGTTCTGTATTTTGAATAATAGTTTCTCTAATTAATCATATTTGGGTCTTACGAACCAATAGTCTTCTCCGAACATCGTCAATCCGATGGCAAACTTTATGTACTGTTGCTTTATAAGTCCGATCTTCGCATTGCTTATGCTGCTGTTTACACTCTTCAAGGACCCGCGGCCGCCGAACTCAACGCCGAAGTCGATGGCAGAAGCTCCGAGGAAACGAATGGGGAAACCGAAGCCGGCTGTAATTGCATACTGGTCGATCTTCTCGCCCTGATAACTCTGGTAATATCCTCCGTATCGGAATCCGAGACGATATGCCATACGGTTATAGTAGTGACGTACGTCGAAACGGTTGGGCGTGTACTCTATACCGACCTTGAAAGTGCTGGTATTGACATACGACACTGTATATCCGCCATATATCTGCTCCGATATCTTCGAATTGCGGCCGCCCCAGTTCTGATAAACATAGTCGAAACCTACGGCTATGCGTGCGTCCTGGTAGAATACGCCGGCAGCCCACTGCTCGGGCAGACGTATCTGGCTGCTGCTGTTCTCATATGTTACGGTCGTCGAATTTATATCGTCGTTATATATACTGCGCGTAAGTTTCGGACGCAGGCTGCCTCCGAGGTCATACGTAGCTCCGACGGTCAGCATTCGCTTGTCATTGGCGATGATGTTGTACTGCAGGCCGGCCTGGAACTTGAAACTCGAAACGCTGTAGTTGTCCGTACCGATTGTGGACGAATAATTGCCCACACCGACAATATCGTTCTTGACGAAAGCCGTATAATCGCGGTCGATGTCTCCCCAGTAATACATACCGGCAACACCGAGCGAAAAATTCTTGAATATTTCCCAGCCGACGCCGAGCTTTACCTCCGTGATGTCACCCTCACCCGTATAATTATATTGTACGCGGCCGATCTGTCCCCATATATCATCGCTCTGCTCCGTTGTGGTCATGTTGTAACCTACACTGCTGTATGGGGTAAGGCTCAGACCGAGACCGAGGCCCTTGGCCAGTGGCATCTGCAACGCTATGTCGTGGAAATTGACCGAGTTTTTGGCATTCTTGGCCATTCCCGTCTTGTTTCCCGATGTATCGTACTTGTTCTGCGAATTGACGATATTCATGCCCTCGACACCGAAGTTGAAGATGAAACTCTTGCGCATGGTGGCACTGTAACCGGCCGGGTTGAGAAGGCTTGTCATCGACGAACTGCGCCAGGCAATACCCACTCCGCCCATCGATCGCATGGGCAAGGTTCCCTGCGTGCTGAGTTCTCCGATGCCGAACATCGAATACGGCGAAAACGCGTTGATACTGTTGGTCTGCGCATGTGACTTCAGGATTGCGGTCCCCGACAATATCACTGCGGCGACAACAGTCTTCATAACGCTATTTCCCACTAATCTTTGCTGCATTGTACTCCAAAATTATGTTCAATCCGCAAACGGTCAAATCACAATTTGCAAATATCGTGTTTTTAATTCTTTTAACAAAGTATTTTGCGTCTCCGCCGGTAAAAATTATGCACAAATCCTCATATTTTTCACTCAACGCGGCAATATAGCCTTCGGTCTCATAGACTATACCGCTCATGGCTCCCTGCTCTATGGCGCTTTCGGTAGTTGTTCCGAACAGGCGGACCTCATCGGTCGGTTCACACAACGGAAGCTTGGCCGTATACTCGTGCAACGCCCGCAACCGGGAGCCGAGGCCGAGCGATATGTTGCCACCGAGAAACACCCCGTCGGCAATCACGTCGAAGGTAATGGCCGTCCCGTAATCGACTATCAGCATGTTCCTGCGCCCGTAGAGTGCGTAAGCGCCGACTGCCGAAGCAAGACGGTCGGCACCGAGGGTCTGTGGCGATCCATAACCATTCTCCAATGGAACAGCCGTATCGGGCGAAAAATGAAGCAGATATCCTACTCGCCCGTCAAGCATTCCGCACACACGTTCACCGCCTGGCCCCGTCGATGCCACTATCGCCTTGTCAATGGACGGATAATCGGACAACAGGCGGTCGATGAAATAATCCGTTGCATTTGCAGTCCGCCGCTGGTCCATGATTCTGTCACCATCAATAACGGCGGTTTTTATCAAAGTATTGCCTATGTCTACGATTAAATTCATCTTTTTTTGTGCAAATTTACAACTCTTTCAACACTTCGCAAGCCTCGGCCACACTGCCGATGCGGCGCACCGTCATTGCAAGGCGGTCGCCGTGCTGCTTCAGCACGAACCTGTCCGGTTTTGCCGTAACCTTGCGCAACAGATCCATGAACGTATCGCTCTTGTAGAACGGCGACGACGAATCGCCCACGAACTGTACGATCATCAGGCCGTTCTTGACCTTCACGCGCTCCATACCGAGCCTTACGGCCTCCCATCGCAGGCGCACGACATTGAGCAGTTCGACGGCAGCCTGCGGCAACTCGCCGAAGCGGTCACGCAGATGCTCGCCGAAACGCCTCAGCGACTCCTCGTCATGCAGCGAGTCCAACTTGCGGTAGAGACGCAGACGCTCGGCCTGCTGTCGCACGTACGACTCCGGAAGTTCGGCCGCCACATCTACCTCGATCACCGAGTCGTCTATAAAATTCATGCTGCCGAGTACCTCCTGCTCCTTGTCGGTCATGCTCGACACGTCCACACCCTCGGCACGCAACTCCGCGACGGCCTCGCGCATAATCTTCTGGTATGTTTCGAAACCCATGTCGGCAATGAAACCGCTCTGTTCGGCTCCGAGCAGGTTGCCGGCTCCGCGTATGTCGAGGTCCTGCATGGCAATGTTGAAACCCGAACCGAGATCCGAAAACTCCTCGATGGCCCTCAGACGGCGGCGGGCATCGCCCGTGAGCAGTTCGTCGGGCGGTGTGAGCAGGTAGCAGTATGCCTTCCGGTCGCTGCGTCCGACACGCCCGCGCAACTGGTGCAGGTCGCTCAATCCGAAATTCTGGGCATCGTTTATGATGATCGTGTTCACATTGGGTATGTCTATGCCACTCTCAACGATAGTCGTCGATATGAGCACATCGAAATCGCCGTATATGAAATCCATGATCAGTTTCTCGATACGTTCGGCAGGCATGCGCCCATGCGCGACCTCGACCTTCGCCGACGGACAGAGTCGGAGTATGGTGTCGCGCAGGCGATCGAGCTCCTCGATCTTGTTGTGAATGAAGTAGACCTGACCGTTTCTTGCCAGCTCGGCATCGATGGCATCGCGCACAACCTCCTCAGACCATACGTGCGATTCGGTGACAATCGGACGGCGGTTGGGCGGCGGTGTGGAGATGACCGAAAGGTCACGCGAACCCATCAGCGAGAACTGAAGCGTTCGCGGTATCGGCGTTGCCGTAAGCGTAAGCGTATCGACATTGACGCTCAACTGAGTAAGTTTCTCCTTGTCGGCAACACCGAACTTCTGCTCCTCGTCTATTATGAGAAGGCCGAGGTCATGGAAACGTACGCTCTTGCCGAGAATCTTGTGCGTTCCGATCAGAATGTCGATCTTGCCGTCGGCGAGATCCTCAAGTATCTTTTTGGTCTCCTTCGCGCTCTTCGTGCGGTTGAGATACTCGACCTTCACGGGCAGGTCGCGCAGACGCTCCATGAACGAGCGGTAATGTTGCAGCGCCAGAATGGTCGTCGGCACAAGCACGGCCGTCTGCTTGCCGTCGACGGCAGCCTTGAAGGCTGCACGTATGGCCACCTCGGTCTTGCCGAAACCGACATCACCGCAGACCAGACGGTCCATCGGCTGTTCGGACTCCATATCGCGCTTAACAGCCTCGGCCGCAGCCTGCTGGTCGGGCGTATCCTCCCACTTGAACGAGGCTTCAAGCTCCTGTTGCAGGTACGAATCCGGGGAGAATGCGAATCCCTTGCTCGCCTTGCGCCGCGCATATAGTGCTATGAGCTCACGCGAGATGTCCTTGACGGCCTTCTTGGTGGCGTTTTTCAGTTTCTGCCAAGCCCCGCCGCCGAGCTTGTATATCTTCGGAGGCTCGCCGTCGCCGCTCTTGTAACGCGAGATGCGGTGCAGGGCATGGACATTGACGAACAACACGTCGTTATCCTTGTAGACGAGCTTAATGGCCTCATGGACCTTGCCGTTCTCGTTGATCTTGACCAGACCGCCGAAGCGTCCCACGCCATGGTCGATATGCACCACGTAATCGCCGACCTGCAGGGCGTTGAGTTCGGCCACGGTCATCTGCTCGTCACGCTTGATCTCGCCGTTTATGCGGTAACGCTGGTAACGGTCGAAGATCTGGTGATCCGTATAGAGACACAATTTAAGTCCGTGGTCGATGAAACCCGAATGCAGTGTCAGGGGCAGCGACTTCATGTCGGCCTCACCGCGGCCTATCTGATGGAATATGTTTTCGAGACGTTCGATCTGCGCACGGTTCTCGGAGAGAATATAGCATTTGTATCCCTGTTCCGTATGCGAAACGATGTCGTCGGCCAGAATCTCGAAGTTCTTGTTGAACGACGGTTGCGGCGATGTGGAAAAACCGACAGTAATATCTGCCGGCCGTTCGGGCAGGTCTCCGCGCACAAGCAGCACGTTGCTCTCCGCCATGTCGGCAATCAGGGCCTTGCGGCTCGTCATGAGCGTATCGATGCGCGACGGGTCGTCCATCTCCCCCAGCATCTTGCGGCGCAGGTCGTCGACCTTGCGCATGGCATAGTCGGCATCGGAGAACCAGTACGACGCACCGCCGGCAAAACGGGCAAGCGACACCTTGCGGTCCGACGCGGTGTTGGTATTCGGGATAATGTCGGCCTTGTCGAGTTTGTCGGCCGAAAGCTGGCTCGATATCTCGAAACGCCGTATCGACTCCACGTCGTCGCCGAAAAAATCCAGGCGGTAGGGACGGCTCTCCGAGTAGGAGAATACGTCGACGATACCTCCGCGGACCGAATACTGGCCAGGCTCGTACACGAAATCGACAGGCACGAATCCCATGCTGTCGAGCATGTCACGCAAATCGGATATGCGCCACTTGTCGCCCACGGCGACCGACAGCATGCCTCCGGTCATCGTCTCCGGGTCGACCACCCCCTCGGCCAACGCCTCGGGATATGTGCACACCACCATATAGCCGTCACGCAGGCCGCCGCGCAGGGCATTGATCGTATTCGTACGTTGCACGACACCCTGGGCGTCCTCCGTACCATATGTTATGGAGTGCTTGTATGATGACGGGAAAAAATAGACACGCTCCTCGTCCAGCAACGTGTAAAAGTCATTCATCAGGTATGCGGCAGCATCGCGGTCTTCGGCCACGAAGACGTGCAAACCGCCGCGACGAGCTATCACAGCCGCCGAATAAGGCGAAAGAGCACCGCCGACCAGCTCGTCGAGCCGAACGGTAACGCTCTTTCTTCCAAGTTCCCTGCATAGCTTCGCCAACGGTTTAGCGTCGGCGAAAAGCCGTAATACATCATTCATAAGTTCAATAAGCCGACGCCGTAGGACGGGGCATGCAGTCTCTGCTATCCGAAAAGGTTATGCCCGTTCCTGTCGTGATACCGTACGTCGACGATACCAAGGCTCTGGTCGGTGTGAATGCTCACCCACGTCCTGTAACGCATAACCCATTTCATGCGCAATGACACGAATCCGCTGCGCAGATATGCCGCCACATAGGGGCTGACAACCAGTTTGACATAACGGCATTTGCGATCCTGTGACAGGAACGATATCTGGTTCTCGATCTTCTTTTCGAGCAGTATCGTAGGTTCGATCTTTCCAGTTCCGTTGCATGTGGGGCACACGTCCTGTATGTCCTGCACGGCTACGGGCCTTATGCGCTGGCGCGTGATCTGCATCAGGCCGAATTTGCTCAACGGCAATACGGTATGCTTGGCCTTGTCGGTGGCCATAAGTTTGGTCATCTCCTCGTAGAGCAGCTGCCGGTTCGGGGCCTTGTGCATGTCGATGAAGTCGACTATCACGATACCTCCGAGGTCACGCAGGCGCAACTGCCGCGCAATCTCGTGCGCCGCGGCAAGGTTGACGTCCAATGCGGTCTGCTCCTGATTGTCCTCGGCCTTGGTCCTGTTGCCGGAGTTGACGTCGATGACGTTCATCGCCTCGGTATGCTCGATGATAAGGTATGCACCGCGCTTGAGAGACACGTAACGGGCAAACAGCGACTTTATCTGCCGGGAGATGTCGAAATTGTCGAATATGGGCAATGTTCCGCGATAGAGTTTCACGATCTTCTCGCGCTCCGGGTCGACGACACGTATGTAACTGCGTATGTTGTTGTACATAGCCTCGTCATCGACGATAATCTGCGAGAACGAACCGTCAAGAGTATCGCGTATGATCGTATTTGCACGGCTCATCTCGCTCATGAGGAGCGCCGGGGCCGTGCTCTTGCGTATCTGCTGGAGTGTCTTGTGCCACTTGTCCACCAACGACATTATGTCCTGTTCGATATCCAGGTCGTTGGCATTGGCCGCAGCCGTACGTATAATCACGCCGAAATTCTTGGGCAGTACGCTTGCGGCTATTCGTTTCAGACGTTTCTTGTCCTCGTTGGATCTGATCTTCTGCGAGATGAACACCTTCGAGTTGAACGGCACCAGCACCACATTGCGGCCTGCAAGCGAGATATCGGCCGTCAGACGCGGGCCTTTGGTCGATATGGCCTCCTTTGCAATCTGGACCATGACCAGCTGACCGACCTTGAGATGGTTCGCTATCTTCTCCGTCTTGGGATTCAGGGCCGGTTCGAGTTTCATGGATTCGAGTTTCAGGCCCCGTTTGCCGGGTTGATAGCTGTCGACCACCTTCTGCAGCGACGGGAACTGACTGCCCATGTCGAGACAATGAATGAATGCATCGCGTTCATGTCCTACGTTGACGAATGCGGCATTGAGCCCCGGCATTATCTTGCGAACCTTGCCCAGATATATGTCGCCCACGGCAAATCCGGTCTGGGTCTGCTCCTTGTTCAACTCCACCAGCACTTTGTCTTCACAAAGCGCAATGGTCATTTCGGTCGGGGTTACACTTATTATCAGTTCTCGATTCATAGTTTGAAATTAAAATAGGTAAAGCTAAAGGGAGCGAATCTCACCTTTAGCTTTAGCTTACCTACCGTCAGCACGAAGCAGTTACCTACTTTTTCTTATGACGATTCTTACGAAGACGCTTTTTGCGCTTGTGAGTCGCCATTTTGTGACGCTTATGCTTCTTTCCGTTTGGCATAGTTTGAGTTTTTAAATATTTGATTATTTAATCTTCGCAGCGAAGCTCTTTGCAGGCTTGAACGCCGGAATATTGTGTGCCGGTATGGTAATGGTCGTATTCTTGGAGATATTACGAGCGACCTTCTGTGCACGCTTCTTGATGATGAAGCTGCCGAATCCGCGAAGGTATACGTTATTATTTTGAGCCAAAGAACCTTTGATGCTTTCCATAAACGCCTCTACAATTGCCTGAACCTGAACCTTCTCAGCACCTGTCTGTTTAGCGATTTCGCTAACGATATCAGCCTTTGTCATAATGTTTTTTTTTAAAGTTTATAATAAGTTGCCTATCTATCTTTATTTCTCATTTAACCTTGCTAACCATCAAAGGGCTTGCAAATATACTCTTTATTTTTTATTATCCGCCAATAAACCAATATTTTTTTGTTATTTTTTTAAGAACAACAAAGAATATTTTATCTCCGGAGCTTTCGCGGAGTTCTTCTGCAAATACCCTTCCAAATTATCGAATCACAGATATTTCGGCCTTATTTTACTTTAGATACTTGTCGAGCCACCCGAAAAACTCCCGGTTCCACACTATCGAGTTCTGCGGTTTGAACACCTGGTGGCCTTCATTTTCGAACTCCACAAGACGGGCATCAATTCCACGCGCACGCGCCGCAGTGAAAGCCTGCAACGATTGCGTATATGGTATGCGGAAGTCATACTCGCCGGTTATGATCATTATCGGGGTATCCCACTTGTCGACAAGCTTGTGCGGGGAGTTCGCATAGGAACGCATGGCCGTGGCATTCGACTTGTCCCAGTACGGGCCGCCGTAATCGTTGTTTATGAAGAAGAGCTCCTCGGTTTCACCGTACATCGACTCGAAATTGAAGATTCCGCAATGCGCGATGAATGCCTTGAAGCGTTTCTCGTGGCAGCCGGCAAGATAGAAGACCGAATAGCCACCGTACGAGGCGCCGACACAACCGAGACGGTCGCGGTCGCACCACGGCTCCTTAGCCACGTCGTCGATGGCCGACAGATAGTCACGGATATTCTGTCCGGAGTAGTCGCCCGATATCTGGTCGAGCCACTCCTGGCCGAACGACGGAACGCCGCGACGGTTCGGGGCCACAACAACATAGCCCTGTGCCGCCATCAGCTGGAAATTCCAGCGGTAGCTCCAGAACTGCGAAACCACACTCTGCGGTCCGCCCTGGCAATAAAGCAGCGTAGGATACTTCTTCGCCGGGTCGAAATCGGGAGGCAGAATCACCCAAGTAAGCATCTGCTTGCCGTCGGTGGTCTTGACCCAGCGCTTCTGAACCGCACCGAAATCGATATTGTCGTATATTTCGCCATTCACGTCGGTAACCTGCGACATCGAGCCGTCGGCAAGGTTCACCTCATAGAGCTCCGTGGCGCGCGATATGGTCGTCATGGCCACAACGGCACGGCCGCCCGCAATCGTTGCAGCATTGATGTCATGGTCACCCGAAGTCAGCACACTGACCTCCCCGCCGAGAGTTGCACGGCACAATTGGTGCGTTCCCTCGATAGGCGCGATGAAATAGAGCGCGTCGTTGCCGTCCCAGATGAGATTCGTCGCATTGTAGTCGAAGCCTGAAGTCAGGTCGCTCATCTTGCCGTTCCGCGAATCCCACACGAAGAGACGCTCCTTGTCCGACTCGTTGCCTGCACGCCGCTGCGAGCGGAATGCAACAAGGCTGCAGTCAGGCGAGAACACGGGATATTTGTCATAACCGGGCAGGCTCTGCACACGGCGTTCGGCCGTATTGATGCGGACATTGCCTTCGCCCAACTTGCAGATGTTCTCGGTCTGGCCCGACGCCACGTCGTAGAGATATATGTCCGAATCAGTCGAAACGGCATACTCGTAACCTGTCAGTTTCTTGCAGGTATATGCCACATACTTGCCGTCGGGGCTCCACGAGATCTCCTCCATGTCGAAGTACGGAGCGAGAGGTGCGTCCCAGGCCGCATCGGCGCCGATGATGTCAACGCCGGCAGAAGCCCTGCCATCCTTCAGGTCGCCGACGAACACGTGGAGATAGCTGCCCTCGTCCCAATAGTTCCAGTGACGGCACATCAGGTCGTCGTAGATGCGTGCCTGCGACTTGGGCATATCCTTGTAGACGTCCGACGACTTGCGGTCGCATACGGGTACGCGGCTGACATAAAACAACTTGTCACCCAGCGGGCTGATTCCGTAGCCCTCGACGTCGCGGTCGAAAGCCGAAACCTGCTTCACGTCGCTGCCGTCCGCAGCCATCGACCATATCTGGTTCGAACCGCTGCGGTCCGAAAGGAAATAGAGGCGGCTGCCGTCAGCGCTCCATTTGGGATCGGCGTTGTTCGAGGCGAAATCGGTAAGCTGCGAGCTCCCGCCCGAAACCATGTCACGCACATATACGGCCGTCACGCCACGGTTCTCCTCCATATTGTAGTAAGTCACCGTGTAAGCCAGAGCGTTACCGTCGGGAGACAGAACCGCAGAGCCTATACGGCCCATTTTCCACATCACCTCGGGAGTGAATACCCCGGCCTTGATCTCCTCGGCCGTAAGCGAATTGTCTATGGTCAGCGGCTGCGGACGCTCCCCGCAACCGGACGCACATGATGCAACAAGCATAAGCAGCAACAATTTTTTCATATTGTCCAGTCGGTTTAACTTCAAAATTATTTTTCTAAATTTGCGCTACAAACTTTTCATGCCATGAGCCCTATCGTAGTATATTTTCTCGACAAAAGCATCACGTTCCTTCCATCGGGAGCCGACATTTCGGGTTTCGGCACCGCAATCGATGCCGCAGAAGGCATTTCCCGAGCGAAAGTAATAAAAATTCTCGACTCGCACAACCGGGCGGCCGTTTTATCGGACGATCCGGAACAGGCCTTCAAGGAGTTCGGCCGCGATTTCACATACGTGACGGCCGCGGGAGGCGTCGTTCGGGACGGCAAGGGCAACACGCTGATGATCTACCGCCGCGGCCGATGGGACCTGCCCAAGGGCCATTGGGAAAAGGGCGAGACCATCGAGGAGTGCGCCATGCGCGAAGTGGAGGAGGAGACGGGAGTCGGCGGCACGAAGATTGTCGCCCCGATATGCAATACTTTCCACGCCTACAACGTTTATGGTAAGTGGGAACTCAAATGCACGCATTGGTTTCTCATGAGCGGCAACGGCGACAGCATGACCGTGCCGCAACAGGAAGAGGGCATATCGTCGGCCGACTGGCTCGACGAGGAGCGGGTCAGCGAGGCGCTGAAGACCTCGTATCCGACGATCCTGACGGTTTTCGCCGCACTCGGCAAGATGGAATAACGCTCTCGTACTGTTTTTGCAATGTTGAAACACCAAAAACGAAAACGACGTGGTAAAGATTTTATGGGTCGACGATGAGATAGAGCTGCTGAAGCCACATGTGCTCTTTCTGCAGTCGAAAGGTTACGAAATAGACACCTGCAACAACGGATACGACGCCATCGACATGGCGTCGGAAACGGCTTACGATCTGATCATTCTCGACGAAATGATGCCTGGCATGACCGGTCTCGAAACACTGCCGCTCATCAAGGACGTACGTCCCGCCACTCCCGTAATCATGGTAACCAAGAGCGAGGAGGAGAACATCATGGACAAAGCCATCGGTTCGAAGATCGCCGACTACATCATCAAGCCGGTGAACCCGAACCAGGTGCTGCTCTCGATCAAGAAGAACGTCCATTCGCAGCAGCTTGTAAGCGAACAGGCCACGGCCGACTACCGTGCGGAATTCGGCCGCATAAGCTCGCTCTACCAGAGCGCTTCGACATTCTCGGACTGGTGCAGCCTCTATCGCAAACTTACCAACTGGGACATAGAGCTGTCGGCATCGAACGACGAAAGCATCAAGGAGGTGCTCCACTACCAGAAGAACGAAGCCAATCAGGAGTTCTGCAAGTTCGTCTGCCGGAACTACCGCGACTGGATCAACCGTCGTGACGACACGACACCTGTCATGTCGCATACGCTCATGCGCAGCCGCATATTCCCGGTGGCCGATGCCAACCCGAAGACCACACTGCTGCTCATCGACAACTTCCGATATGACCAGTGGAGGTCGATACACGCCATGCTGCACGGCTATTTCGACGTCGAAACCGACGATTTCTACTGCGCCATACTGCCTACGGCCACACAATACGCACGCAATGCGATTTTCGCCGGGCTCATGCCGCTGGCCATCGACAAGATAATGCCCAACAAGTGGCTCAACGACAACGAGGAGGGCGGCAAGAACCAGTACGAGGAGGAGTTCCTGCGCCGCCAGCTGGCAAGTTGCGGACGAACATACAAGACCACGTTCGACAAACTGGTGCGCCCCGAGGCCGGACGCAAGCTCATCGACAACTTCAGGCACATATACGAAGCCGATTTCTCGGTCATCGTCTACAACTTCCTCGACATTCTCTCGCATGCCCGTACCGAAACGGACATCATACGCGAGCTTACGGAGGACGACGCTTCGTTCCGGTCGCTCACCCGATCCTGGTTCGAGCATTCGGAGCTCTTCACCATGCTCAAGATGCTCTCCGAGCACGGGCATACGGTCATCATCACATCGGACCACGGCACCGTGCGCGTGGACAACCCCGTACGGATCACGGGCGACCGCGCCACATCGGCCAACCTGCGTTACAAGACGGGCCGCAACCTGGCATACAACCCGCGCGAGGTTTTCGAGATAACCAAGCCCGAGGAGATACAGTTGCCGTCAGGCAACATATCATCGAGCTACATATTCGCCTACAACCACGACTTCATCGTCTACAACAACGACGCGAACAAGTACATACGCTACTATCGCGACACGTTCCAGCACGGCGGAATCTCGATGGAGGAAATGATTGTTCCGTACATCGTACTGAAACCCAAACGTTAAAACAGAAGCGGGACTTGTTGCAAGTCCCGCTTCTGTTTTTTATGTATCAGAGGCTATCTTCCGCCACCGAAACGTACGCCCAACTTGACGTAGCCCATGTTGGCCGTACCCTCTTTGACAAGGCCGCAATAACCTACACCCAGTGAAAAACGGAATATGTCTATACCGGCACCGGCCTGACAATAGAATCCGTTGAGACCCTCAAGGTCCATAACACCGAAAAAGCCTCCCAGCGAGCAGTTAAGATACGGGCGCACAGGTCCTAACGGAATATATCCCTTGAGGTTCAGGGCTACCGGGACATACGCCGAATTGAAGGTTATTTTATGGTCGACCAATTCGACACTCTCGATCACACAACCGAATCCGGTCTCGATACCGGCATAAAAACACCGGCCGACACGTGCTCCGAAACTGATGTCCACAGTCGGGCCTCCGGATTTCTCCTGGAATACGGCTCCGACATTCAGATAACTCTGGAATCTGACCAGAGGCACGCCCGCCAAAGAGGCAGCTGCCGACGATGACCCGCCGCCAGCCATATCAACGGCAACCGGCATTGCATTGTGCAGACACATATCGGTCTGAGCATATGGCGTCACCCGCTCTGCATTGACATACGTCGGAAGACTTTGTGCGCCGGCAACCGAAGCCAGCATGACAAACGAGATCAGAAGCAAAAACTTTTTCATGGCGTTTATTTTTAAGTTAGGTTCATAGATCCATACCGTCTAAATGCAAATATAACAATTATTTTCCGAAAGGCAACATTGTGTTGACGTTTCAACTATTTGGACTACAGAAAGAGCATATGAGAACGAAAAATTAGTATCTTTGCACCACGATAACATCAGCGACAATGCAAACCGTAAACATAACTTCGCAAAGCGACCTGCCGATAGTGGCACGTGCAATCCTCAACAATATCGGCGACCGCTCCGTCGTTGCCTTCTACGGCGAGATGGGAGCAGGCAAGACCACGCTCATACGCGAAATCGTCGCCTCCCTCGGGTCTGAAGACACCGTCACCAGCCCTACATTCGCGCTGGTAAACCAATACTCCACGGCCGACAACCGCCGCATATACCACTTCGACTTCTACCGCATCAACCGCATTGAGGAGGCTTTCGACCTGGGTTATGAGGAGTACTTCTATTCGGGCGACCTGTGTCTTATCGAGTGGCCCGAAAAAATCGAGGAACTGCTTCCCGATGACGTAATGAATGTCCGCATAGAGATAGACGGCGAAGACGAACGCACTTTTTTCATAGACTGACGCGGCTGCCGCAAGGCCCGCTGCATGGGATCACATACACACAACTACCAGACAATGGAAAATTACGAATCCAAGCAACAGCAAATACTTCTGCCGGCCGATGCCGTATATGCAATGATCAGCCGGTTCGACAATCTGACTCCCGCCCTGCAGGACAAGGTCGAGGAGTGGCAGGCCGACGAGAACCACTGCTCGTTCAAGGCCAAGGGTTTCACCGTAAAACTTCAGATCATCGACAAGGAGGCCCCGAAATACGTAAAGATCACGGGCGACGAGGGCGGCATACCCATAGATTTCTTCTTCTGGATACAATTGCAGCCCGTGGCCGAACGCGATACGCGCATGCGGCTGGTACTTCACGCCGAACTTAACATGATGATGCGCATGATGATCGGCAACAAACTCAAGACGGCTCTCGACCAAATCGCCGAGGCAATGGCCAAATCATTCAACGGCATGGCATACTGACACACGGCAGGCATGAACTCCGGGCCGCTGATTCCATATGGAATCAGCGGCCCGTGCTTTTTTATCGCCGATCCGTCAGTCACGATGCGGTTTTCATGATGAAAAACAGGGTTTTCGTTGAAATTATTTCTTTTATATATGTAATAGACCTATTTTTGCCGTGATAATATCGACATATGAAGACCAGATTCACAATACTGCTTGCAGCCTGCGCTACGGTCATGGCCGCCTGTTCGAAGGTCGACACGGGTATCCCGGCCGGCGGCGACGGCACCATGGAGGTTTTCCTCGGCCTGCCGCTCATAACGGCGGAAAGCCGTACGGCAGTCGACGACACGACAGGCGAAACGATATGGAATGCCGGTGACAAAATTGCATTGTGGGCGACATCGGACGACGGGACAAATACTCTCGAAGGTGCCGTATTCACCATGTGGCATTACGACACTTCATACAATACGGCCTACTTCACGGCAACGATAAACACCATGCCCGAAGGCGAGTACACATACATGGCGACATCACCGGCCCCGACCAAAGTCGAGGGCCTGACCGCCACATACACGATACCGGCAACACAGAACGGACGCAACGACTCGCTGACCGACATAATGATCGCAGATCCGCTGTCGGCCGGGCAGCTCAATGCCGGGCGCAACGAACTGGACCTCAAGTTTAAGCATGTACTGCATGCCGTCAAGATAACCATACCGGCCGACGGCAACATGATGAACCGTCCGGTCACCAGGTTCGAAATGACTTTCCCGACGGCAGTGGTCGGAGATGTCACTGTCGATCCGAGCGATCCCGAAGCCGCGTTTTCACTCGACAACGGGACCAATACCGTCACGTTCGAATTCGACGAGCCTAAGCAGGCCGGCGACAGTTTCTGGGCAGTAATCTACCCTGCATATATCGACGGCGAGATAACATACAAGGCCTATTCCGACGGTTACACCTCCAAGGAGAAGAGTTTCAGCGTAACAAAGCAGTGCCTCGCCGGACACGTTACGCCCATGCTGCTCACGATCCCGACTCTCGACCTGACCACGACCATCACCTTCTCGGTAGGCGAATCGTTCCTGGGAGAAGAGATCAACTCGTTCACGATAACCGACATGAACGGGTCGAATCTGTTCGACACATTCGTGCGCAACGACAAAAACTCATATGCAGTAACATTCGACGGAGAGTTCTTCACACCTTCGTACTCCGGACAGCCGGCGAAAGCCGTATTCGAATCGGAAAACGCTATCGTCACCCAAACATTCACGATGCCCGAAATCGTACCGTATACGACCAACACCGTCGCACCCATCAGGGTTCCCTACCTGCTTGAGGAGGACTTCTCGGGGTTGACGGCTACCAGCGGCGATACCTTCTCTGAAAGCGAGACGAACCAGAGTACGACACCAGACGGAGTATCGTTGACCAAATACGGTCTTGCCGAGGGTTGGAGCGGGGCACGTGTCGGAGGCCAGACCGGACTTTCGGTCAGGGTAAACACGAAGTTCGAAACGGGCCTTTTCGCCAAGGCCACCTACAAGGGCCAGCTCGACACCCCGCAGTTGTCGGGACTCAAGGAGGGCAAAACCGTAACGCTGAAGGTCGATTTCGATGCCGATGCCGCAGGCGACTACACCACATGCTACGTCGGCAACATCACCGCAACCGGTGCCGTGAACGGAGAGACGGCCATAAGCAACGGCACAACCATAAACATGACGGCCGTGAGCGGCATAGCCTTCTCCAGCATCTTCACCTCGCGTACGGCCAGCGTACCGAACTGTACGAGTGCACACCGCATCGCCCTGCAGCCCAATACCACTCGTTCGGGCGAGTTGTCGGTGAAGTTCTACGACCATTTCATATATTTCGACAATATCAGAATATCCATTCAGAACCAATAACATGAAACGACGTTTGTCAACATACCTGCTGGCAGCAACAGCCTTAATCGCAACCGCGTCTTGCGCCGGAGATTCCGGCAACACCGGGAACGGTAGCGGATTCGGGGAGATCGTCATTGCCGGCAACGGATCGACTCAGGTTTCAGTAAAGAATACCATGCAGGAAGGAACCGTCGCAATCGATACCGATATTCCCGCGACCGATTCGTTCTCGCTGGCCATAACCGATTCCGAGGGGGTGTCGCAGGAGTGGGCCTCCGTCGGAGAATACTCCTCCGAGAAACATTATTTTGCAGCAGGGGACTATTCGATACGTATCAGCAGCGGCAACATGGACGAAGAGGGCTATGACAAGCCCTGCTTCGAGGGTGAGACGAGCGTAAAGGTCGAAGCCCGGAAGAGCGTCACGGCAACGGTCACGGCATACATAGCAAATACGGTCGTTGCCGTTGAGTGCACCGACAACTTCAACGGTTATTTCCCCTCGTCGGAATTCACCGTTTCGACCAAGGCCGGCAACAGTTTCACCACAACCGCACCGATGGAACGCCCGCTGTTCATACAGCCGCAGGAGTTCAGCATCGAGTGCAACGCCGTAAAACAGACGGGTGAAAACATAACGCTTCCCAAACAGATATTCACTTCGGTGAACCCGCGCACACGCTACACCGTAAGGTTCGACGTGGCACAGGCAGGCGGAGCGTCAGTAACAGTCGAACTCAACGATACGGTAGTCGAGGAGATCGATCTGGACGCGGAACTTAACGACGATGCAATAGACAATACAACCACGGAATAGCAACATATGAAACAGATGAACATATTGATCAAGGCAGCAACGGTACTGATAGGCGCGACCATGCTTATGGCAGGCTGTGTCAACGAGGACATACGTTACGACGACGATAACAAGACGAAACCCGAAAATGTGGGTTATCTGTCGCTCTCCGGCCTCAACGTCGAGGTTATGAGCGACACGGAGGTCATCACAGGCGTCAAGTCGCACACCCCTACCCGAGCCGAGTCGGTCGACCCGAGCGATTTCACTGTCGACATCGTCTCGAACAAGACCGGCGAAGTAGTGACGTCGTTCAAGTACGCCGACAAGCCGGCTGAGCCGATAGAACTCGAAGTAGGCAACTACACGCTCAATGTCTATTCGGGCAAGGCTCCCGACATGGCATGGGAAACCCCCACATACGGAGCCTCGAAAGAGTTCGTCATCACACGCCTCAAGGAGACGTCGCTCGGGCGCATAATATGCAAGCTGTCGAGCATCAAGATATCGGTCACCTACTCGGCCGACATCATCGACATGCTCAGCGAAGACACCAATGTCAATATCGCCCTTGACCAGGCAAGCGCCGACTTCGGGTTCACCGAGGAGCGTGCCGCATATTTCAGGGCACCGGAAGCCACGAACCAGATGGACGTAACCATAACCGGCAGTTACAAGTCGACGGAAGCCGGGGAGAACAGCTCGTTCGAGATGACATCGACACTCACGGACGTAAAGCCGGGACAGTGGCGCAAGATAACCATCATCATAGAACACGCTTCCGAAGGGGACATCGACATACGCATCGAGGTCGAGAACTGGACATTCGACGAGGTTATCACCGTCGACACGTCATCGGTGCTTATGGAGACCGTAATCGACGACAATGACGGCAAGGCGCCTGAAATAGTACTCGATGGCGGCAACATAGACGAACCGTTCACCCTCACCGACGAGATGTTCGACCAGTACGGCGACTGCACCGAGCCTGTACGCATTAACCTCACGTCGGAGAATCCGATGGCATCGCTTCAGGTAGAGATCTCGTCTACGGACAACGGTTTCATGGGCGCGCTCGAAGCGCTGGGCATACCGTCATCGTTCGACATGTGCGAGTCTGGCGCCGCTGGTCCCGTACTCAATGCGCTGGGCTACCCTACCGGCGATGACATAAAGGGCAAGAACCAGGTATCGTTCAATCTCCAACCGCAAATGAAGCAACTCTATGCATACAAGGGTACGCACAGTTTCAAGATCACTGCCACGGACGAAAAGGGCGGGCAGACGGTCAAAACCCTGGTCATAACGACTTCGGCTGCCGCCGGCGGTCCGACCATCGTTTGGGTGGATCACGATATCGACACCCGCTACACGATTACTGACGGTCTCGACGTGGCCATCGACATAACCAGCGAGACCGGAATCAAGGAGTTCATCGTCACGATCAATTCCGATACGCTCACGCCGTCTGAACTCGAGAGCGTAGGACTCAAACAGGTAATCGACCTCATCAATCCGGGTGCGCTGAAAACCGCACTCGAAGGACTCGGATTCCCGACAGAGGACCAGGTACTGAACCAGAAAAAGGTATCGTTCTCGATTACGGCATTCCTGCCGCTGCTCCAGGCCACCGGAACCGGCGACCACGACTTCGTCCTCGATGTAAAGGACGACAGCGGTCAGACCATTAAAACACTTATGCTGAAGACCGAATAATGAAACGAGCATTCATATACATATTTGCCATGCTTGCCCTGCTGTCGTGCTCCAAAGAGTTCGACGACGGTACGGGTGTGATGCCTGCCTACAGCGGAATGCTGCGAATGAGCATTGCAATGCCCAAGGATTACGGCAACGGGGAGTATGACCCCATGGATTACTGTACGGTCAAAATATATAAATATACGGAAACGGAATCCGAAACCGGTGTTCCCGAGCGTATAAAGGAACTCATACGCAAATACGAATCCGTAGAGGATATACCGGCCGAGATATGGCTGCTCGCAGGCGACTATTCGATAAGCGTCAACGCCGGAGACGAATCACCGGCCACGACGACGAACAAGAGCTATGCCGGTTCGCAGGACTTCACCATCGAGGCCGGAGTCGTACAGCCGGTAACCGTATCGTGCTCGCTGCAGAATGCAATCGTAAAGGTCGTATTCGACCAGACGGTCCTCGAGAAATTCCCCGATGCTGCCCACTCATACATAAGCGTCATCGAGGAGTTCGACCTCGGCTCGGCAGAGAGCGGTTCGGTCCCGACTCTCAGATTCGACGGCGACGGCACTGGATACTTCATCGTACCGGCCGAAACGCCCGTACTGAGTTGGTTTTTCCACGGCGAAAGCTCCGACGAGGAGACAGGCACGGTCGAAAAGACGGGCAAGATCGAGAACGTAAGGGCCGCCGTGAAATATACCCTTACATTCAAATATTCGAAAGGTCTTGGCGGCAGTCTCTCGTTCGAGATAGAGGTGGACGAGAACCCCGAAATCATCGACGACACGATAGCATTCAGTCCCGACCCGACAATCAAGGGAGAAGGTTTCGATGCAGATGCCGCCCAGAAATATATAGACGGAACATACACATTCTCCATTTCGGCACTCGCGGCCATAAGCAAAATGTCGCTCAATGCCGATGGCGAAGATTATGAGTTGCTGAGCGGCGAGCATACCGGCATCAGCGTATCGCAGACCGATGAGAAACACTATAGCGTAACACTCGGTCCAGAGTTCTTCGCACAGATGTACGGAGGAGTCCACGACATCACGTTCACGGTCGATGATGCCGACGGCGGACACGGAGACAAAACCACGCCGTTCGCCGTACAGGGCATTACACCGTTGTCAGAAGGGGATTACGACCTGTGGTACAATACGGCAAACTTCCGGGCAATGGTTCTCGACGCGTCTGCTTCTGAAATAATGATTGGCTACCGCATCGCAGGCAGCGAATGGAAAAAGATTGCCGCGAGCAAGGATCCGTCGCAGGAAAATATCTACACTGCACAGGCCACCGACTTCTCAGCGGGCAAAAATTACGAATACAGGCTCTTCATCGATTCGGCCGAAACGGGAGCACAGGCCACTACTGCCTCTCCGGAGGGAGGCCAGATACCCGACGCCGATTTCGAGAACTGGAGCCAGTCGGGAGCATGTATCTATCCCTATGCGGCAGGGGGCACCCAGTGGTGGGACACGGGCAACCCCGGATCGACGACACTCGGCGAGGATTACAACCTCACGGTATCGTCCACCGACATACGTCCCGGTTCGAAAGGGCAATACAGTGCCTACATGCATTCGGATTACCCGTCAATGCTGGGAATAGGCAAGTTCGCCGCCGGCAGCATATTCTTCGGCAGGTTCGTCGGCACACAGGGTACCAACGGCAAGACCGATTTCGGCCGCCCGTACACCTTTACGGCCAGACCCAAAGCCGTAAAATTCTGGTACAAGAACAGCCAGGGCACCATAAACAAGACCGGAAACATCGAAAAAAGCGGCACGGACCTGCTCAAGGTATTCGTTGCATTTTGCAACTGGACGGAACCGCACCGCGTGGATACAAGCAATTCGGGCACGTTCTTCGACCCGCGCAATGCAGAAGGCGTAACCGCATACGGATATTTCGAGACGACCGAATCATCGGCCGAATGGACCGAAAAGACGATAGACATTATTTACAATAGCGACGAGAAACCCAACTACCTCGTATTCACGTTCACAGTGAGCGGATATGGAGACTACTTCACCGGAAGCACCGACAGCTGGGGATACCTCGACGACGTTGAACTGGTATATTGATGCATTCATACAAACTCCTTATCACACTGCTGTTTGCAGGCATATGCCTTGCATCTCCGGCCCAGAAACGCAACACCGAGGCAATTGATGGTGATTACGTTACCACGGGTTATGACGACAGCACGGCAATACGCCGGGATTCGATCCCGCACAGGCTCAGACACACGGCCATGACGCCCGACCAACGCCGCGAAAACCGCGGCATATCGTCGCGCTCGACCAGAATAGTCCCGCGCGGCCAGTGGGTATTCGGCGGAACGATGTCATACTCGACCCATTCGAACGACAAATACACGTTCCTCATGGTCGAAGGCATCAACTCCGAGGGCTACACCTTCAAAATCAGTCCGTTCGTAGGTTATGCCGTCAAGAACAACATGGCTGTCGGCGCCCGCTTCATCTACTCGCGCTCGCTGCTGAAACTGGACGATGCACAGATCAGCATGGACGAAATCAACCTCGGCGTAGACTACTACTACGCACTCAAGCATTCGTATGAAGTGGCGGCCGTATGGCGCCAATACATACCGCTGGGAAGCAACAAACGGTTTGCCATCTTCACAGAATGCCAGCTCGGTATCGGAGGCACCCAGGCCAAATTCGCCGAAGGTTCTCCCATAAGGGGCACGTACGAAACGGGATATACCGTATCGCTGTCGCTCAACCCGGGTATAGTAGCCTTCGCGACGAACAATGTCGCATTCGAGGTCAACGTAGGCGTCATGGGCTTCAACTATTCCAATACGAAGCAGGTACACAACCAGGTTACGGTCGGTAACAGATCATCAAGCTACATGAACTTCAAGGTCAACATCTTCTCGATAGGAATGGGTGTTGCATTCTACCTATAAAAGCGATGGATATGAAAAGATTGTCACTGATACTCACAACTCTGTTCGTCGCCCTCAACGCCTTTGCCGGAGAATCCGTATCGACAGCCGATGCGGAAGCGACGAAACTCAAGGATTCCGTCAAGGTCAAGGATTCCGCCGTCAGGAAAAACCGGTTCATGCCGATGCTCGACCGTGTCGACCGCGAGATCGACAAGAACACATATGCATATAAGGGAGAGATCATGTTCGGCACAACCGTATCGTACGGTACCCTGTCGAGCGACGACACCGATTTCTACCTCATACTCGACAACCTCAAGCTCAAGGGATCGGTCGTTGCCGTAAATCCATATATAGGCTATTTCGTGGCCGATGACCACGTCATTGGATTGAGATTCGGATATACCTACCTCGAAGGATCGCTCGGCAATGCGAGCCTGAACCTCGGAGAGGAGAACGATATCGAATTTTCGATCGGCAACATGAAGCTGACAAGCAACATGTACTCATTCGGCATATTCCACCGTTCATATGTAGCCCTTGACCCCAGAGGACGGTTCGGCGTGTTCAGCGAACTGGAACTCCTGGCGGAGACGGGTACGCAAATGTTCGCCTACAAGTCGGGAGATGCGATGAAGGAGTCTAATTCCGACATATTCCGTGCGAAGCTCAACTTCAACCCTGGCATCGCCGTATACATCTTCCCCAACGTATGCGGCAGCCTGTCGTTCGGATTGGGCGGTATCCAGTACAACCACATCAAACAGCACAATGAACTGGGCGAGAAAACCGGAACACGCTCCACGTCCAAGATGAGGTTCCGTCTGAATCTTGCCAACATACGAGTGGGAATGACAGTACACCTGTGGAACAAGAAAAAGTCACTGGAACGATGAAAGGAAGTTTGAAATACATACTCGCACTGACCGCAACCGCGCTGTTGGGAGGCTGCATCGATAACGACATACCATTCCCCGTAATAAAACTGGCAGTCGTCTCCATAGAGGCTGAAGGGACAAGCGGGGCATGCATCATCGACAACAATGCCCAGACCGTAACCATACCTTTGGAGGAGACCACCGACATACGCAATGTCGAAATTACCTCGATAGAATACACCGAACGGGCCCGTCCCTCACAGGATATGGTCGGGACGTTCGACATGCGCGTGCCCCAGTACCTGACACTGTCGCTGTACCAGGATTACGAATGGACCATACAGGCACAGCAGACCATCGAACGATATTTCACGGTCGAAGGCCAGATCGGCAATACGGAGTTCGACGTGGACAACTGCATGGCTACGGCGTACATGCGTGACGACTACAACCTGGGCAAAGTCAAGGTGATGTCGCTGAAACTCGGTCCCCGCGACATCACCGAGATGTCACCTTCGGCCGAAGAACTCACCGACTTCAATTCGGTGCGGTTCGTCGACGTCTCATATCATGGCCGTACGGAGCGTTGGACGCTATCTGTCAAGCCCAAAGCCCTGTCGGTCGAGATACAGAGTCTCATGGCCGGCTCGCAGGCCGCATGGGTCACCGCATCGGGAATCTCGGGCACGGACATGGGAATACGTTACCGCAAAGCCGGCGAGGAGCAGTGGACCGACGCCCCGGACGAATGGGTCAGTGTATCCGGCGGAACATTCACCGTCAAGATGCGCCATCTCGAGCCCGAGACCGGATATGAAGTCATTGCATATGCCGACGAAAGCACCTCCGACGTCAAGAGTTTCACCACGGGCGAACTCTACATCATTCCCAACGGAGGTTTCGAGAACTGGCATCTCACCAGCAAGAATGTCTACAACCCGTACCTCGAAGACGAGGCCCCATACTGGGGGACCGGCAACCAGGGTTCGGCGATAGCCGGAGTCAACATAACCACACCCGTCGACAACGACCTGCACGAAGGTACAACGGGCAAATACTGCGCACAGCTCAAATCGACTCTTGCAAGTGTCGCGGGCATAGGCAAGTTCGCGGCCGGAAACATATACACCGGCGTATATGCCCAGACAATAGGCACCAACGGACTTGTCGACTTCGGACGCCCGTACACGCTCCGTCCCACCGGATTCCGTTTCTGGGCCAAATACAACCAGGGCGTCATCAACTGCGTCCCAAGCAACAACAAGTCCCCCGTCAAGGAGGGCGACATGGACGAAGGCATCGTATATGTGGCCCTGGGATACTGGGGAGATCCGTCCGTAGTCGGGGAATCGCCCGTAAGGGTTGACACGCGCGACGTATCGACGTTCTTCAATCCGACGAATCCCAACATCATCGCCTATGGAGAGAAGGTTTTCGATTCGTCATGCGCAGAATGGACGGAATTCGACATTGACCTCGAATACAGGTCGGACCTCACACCGTCGCATATAATCATAGTATGCACGTCATCGCGCTACGGAGACTACTTCGTCGGCAGTTCGAACAGCATAATGTGGGTCGACGACTTCGAACTCAAGTACGATTTCGACGATTGACACGACAAGAGCAAAAATGAAGAGGGCGGGGTTTTTCCCGCCCTCTTCATTTTTTATTCGAGACAGAAACGCCCTACCTCAACGGGAGAGCAATCAGGCAGCTCGACACGGACCGCGCGCCCTCATGGTCGAACCGCTTGTTGTCATAGGGGTGATTGAGCACCCCGCGGTCACGGCTCCACAGCGTTGACGACCCGCCACCGTCAAGGTTGATGGCGTCAACCAGGCCGAGCCAGCGGCATACCTCGACAAGTTCGTTGATGGTCATACCCTGTGCCTGCTCGAAACGGCCGTCCACGACAACCATGAATATTTCCCCCTTGGACGTACGTCCGATAAGGCTGCGCGGGTGACGGCCGAAGAAACTGCCGAGCGACGGATCGTAGTCGAAATACTTGCCGTCATCGACAAGCACCGGTCCCGAAGCCAGAATATTGTCGTAAACCGGAGCATATTTTCCGTATTGCGACGTATCGCATGCAAAGACCTCGATCTTGCGGTCCTCAATGACAAGTATGCCGTTTACACGGTATGCCTCGGCCTCCTCGGTGTGGGAGCAGTCGTGGCCGTCGATGCGGACGTACGTTGACGGCACCACTTCCTTAACGTTCCAGTATCCGGCATTCACGGCCGCCACGGCCCCGCGGTCGGTCGCAGTACGGCTTACAGGCGTCAACTCCGCGGTCTGCACTATGCGTGTATAGAAACGTTTCGGTTTATACCTGATGATGGAAACAGTCTGTTTGGATCCGAAGATATCCATGCTGGCCGTACGTGTCTCCATGCCCTTGTCGGGTTCTGACACCTGCCAGTCGGCAGTAACGAAAGCAAGCGAATCGAGATTTTGGGAATGGACGACCGACACGGTCGCAAGGAGGAGCGCACATGATATTATAATGCGTTTCATAATTGCAAAAAAACTTATATGAAGGTTCAACGTTCCGCAAATATAACATTTTTGCCCCAACCCCGCAACACGGCCCGACGCAAACGGCCACACGCGGACACATAACAGAGCCTGCCGGCAATGTAAAAAGCCATGAAAGGTAATCCTGGCGACATTCCGGCAAGCGCATAATGCCAGATAACGGAAATAAAAGTTGTCCGATTGCGAATTTTGTATTACATTTGTTCGCGTTTTACGATGGTTCCGTAGCTCAGTTGGATAGAGCAACAGCCTTCTAAGCTGTGGGTCGCGCGTTCGAACCGCGCCGGAATCACTCAGGGGCACATCGTTGCCCGCAGACCGAACCTTGATACCGACCAGACATAGTTCACCTTGCCCCGCACGGCAAGGTGCATTTATGCCAATATTTACACAACAACCTTAAAACCTCAATCAAAATGAAGAAATCGCTATTGCTGTTCGCCGCAATCGTTGCCGCAACGGCTCTCCATGCCGCAACTCCGGCACCTGCGAAATCACAAGAGAAAGATTCGGAAGAAAAACAGACCGTACAGACGACAGCCATGAGTGTCGCGAACGACGGCACCATACGTTTTGCCATTGCCGGCGACGCCGAAGAGTTGCATGACAACATTACAACCCCGGCACTCTCCGACCTCGACGGGATATGCGACATCGAAGTCACGTTCCGTTACCGCCGTCTGCCCAAATCGAGTGTCGAGTTCCGTGTTTCGAATGCGGGAGTCATCAAGCAGTACAGTCTCGACGACGTGGAGATAACCCTCACCGACGAGAATTATCCGTACAAGGGCAGCAAATGGGAGCGTCTGCGCCTCGAAAACGGCAACGTCCCCGTATTCGACAAGGAGGTGTGGAGAACCGCCCGCATCGTGGTGAGCGGAGCCACCGCCAAGTCGAAACTCGGCTGGAGGGTTCTGCCATGCGGCAAGAGCACTCCCGAGGGATTCCGGTTCGACGGGGCCGAGGTCAAGGTCATTTCGAGCGTAAAACGCGAAAATACGCTGCGCGTGATGGACTACAACATTCAGAACGGAATGTGGGCCGACCAGGGCAACAACTACGACAATTTCGTCAAGTACATCAAGTCCGTCGATGCCGATGTCATAATATTCTGCGAGGCGCAGTCGAACTACATAACCGGCGAAGAGGGCCGCATGCCCGAACCCATCGACCAGCGCTACCTGCCCAAACACTGGGGCGAACTCGCAGCACGCTGGGGACACGACTACTGGGTCATAGGTGCACACCAGGACAACCACCCCGTGGTCATCACATCGAAATACCCCATCAAACTCATACAGAAGCTCGGCGGCAAGGAGGTGTCGCACGGCGGTGTGCACGCACAGATCACGATCAGCGGCGAGACCGTCAATTTCGTAGGTTTCCACACCTATCCCGCATATTACGGGCGTGAGGTTGCCGTAGAGGAGCGCAAGGCCAGCGCACTGCGTTTCGACGGCGAGAAGTTCCGTGCCGAGGAGATGAAGATATTCTTCGAACGTACGATTCTCAACCCCGAATATGCCGGCGAAAAGAACTGGCTCATCATGGGCGACACGAACAGCATATCGCCCCTCGACGACCGCTATTACGGCTACGGACTCAAGAGCCCGTTCTACTGGGGACACAACTACGTACTCGGCACTTCGTCATGCATCGACCTGGTCAAGCAATACTGCTGCCCCGGAGAACGTGACGTCATGATACCGAGCACCCAAAGCGGCCGCCGCATAGACATAATGTACGGCACACAGGTAATGGCAGAACGAGTGATCAAGGTAAAAACCCCGCGCGAAGGCTTCACCAAGTCGATCAAACGCGCAGGCTTCCGCTTCCATGAGCGCTCGTCAGACCACCTGCCCGTAATCGTCGATTTCAAGTGGCGATAAACTTCCGTAGACCAATCAAAAACAACCTTATCGCATCATGAAAAGAATACTATTGCTTGCAGCGGCAGTTGCGGCCACTATCGGCTGTGTCGCCGCCAAACAACCAGGAAGCATCAGACTGAATGTAGAAGTCAAGGCAGACAAGGCCCTCGCAGCCTCCATGCCGGCTATGGACAAATGGCAGGCCGGAGACAAAATCGAGGTGAACGGTGCTGCCTGCGAAATAACCTCCGACAAGAAGGACCGTGCAGTCATCGGTACGGTCAAGGCCGACAACGGCCTGTACACTGCGACATGGCCTGCAGATTGCGTGACGGCCGGGGAAGGCAATGGCACGAGCATCATACTGGCTCCGGCTCAGCAATACCGTGAGGGCGGGTTCGACCGTATCTGCATGCCCATGCATGCGTCGAAATGCGACGACAGGACATTGGCCCTGTCAAGTCTCTGCGGCGTCCTGAAACTGACGGTTACGGGCGATGCCGACATCAACTCCATACGCATTGAGGATAACTCGGGAGCGGCCCTTTCCGGATATTTCGACATCGATCCGGCGACAGGCCTGCTCGTCGGCCGCAATACGGCTGAAGGCGGTGTCGGATTCGTCGTGCTGGACTGCAGCAACGGCGGCAAAGGCGTGAAGACAGACTCCGACGGCACGACGTTCCATATCGTAATGCCGGCACGCAAATATGCGGACGGAGTACGCATCTCGATCAGTGACCGCTCGCACCGCAACATGACCGTAGAGAGCACCGAAGCCTTCACAATAAACAGGGGCGAGGTCAAGTCCCTCAGGGAAATTGCCTACAAGCCTGCCGAGAACCAGGTTTTTGCCGAGAATTTCGACAGCTTCGTATGGGGCGGAGACCGTATCAACGGTAAAAAGGCGGCAGGTTTCCGGCCCGCCGCCGACGACAAGTCACTTGACGGCAGCGAACGAGCCGTAACGGCATCTGCCTTCGACAAGGCCGGAACCGGATACCTTCAGAACGACTACAAGGTACTGCTCGCCGAGAAGCCGGCAATGGGTACCGCATACCTCGACAACCGCAACGTACACGACTGGCGCAAGATGTTCCGCGTACAGGAGTACCCCGGCTATCTTGGCGTAGGAGTGCACAACAACTCGCGCGGCATAGTCGAGACTCCGATGCTCGAATCGCTCGACGGAGTATGCGACATCGAGGTTACGTTCAAGGTTGCACTGCAGGCGAAAGCCAATTCGTGCGTCATGGTAGCAGCCAACAAGGCAGGCGTGGTCAAGGAGTACTGGGTTGACGGCATACGCCACACGCTCTACAACACCAACTACCCCTATGTCAACGGCGAAGGCGAATACATAAAGCTGACCCGCAACGTCATGCCTCCTGCAGGCAGCGATGCCGCCGTCAAGGAGTGGCACACGGTACGCCTCGTGGTAGCAGGCGCCACGGCCGAGACTTCGCTCTACTGGACCTCGGAATTCCCCGATTCGGACCATGTCAACGGCTTCTTCCTCGACGACATCGAGGTGAAGCTGCTCAACAGCGTTCCGCGTGAAAGGATCCTGCGCGTAATGGATTACAACATTCAGAACGGCATGTGGGCAGACCAGCAGAACAACTACGACAATTTCGTCGCATTCGTCAATTCGGTCGACGCCGACGTATGCGTCTTCTGCGAGGCACAGACCATATATTATTCGGGCACTCATGACAAATGCAAGCCCGAGGAGCGATACCTGACCGACAACTGGGGAGAACTTGCCGCACGCTTCGGCCACAAATACTGGGCCATAGGGGCGCATCAGGACAACTACCCCGTAGTCATCACATCGAAATATCCCGTAACGCTCGTGCAGGCACTCGGCGGCGATGAGGTGTCGCACGGCGGACTGCACGCACAGGTAATGGTCGACGGCGAGACCATCAACTTCGTCGGATTCCACACATGGCCGCAGGCATACTCGAAAGATGCCAAACGCGACGCGGCCAGCCGCGAGAAGAGCAAACGTGAACACGGCGGCGACAAGACCCGCGAAGACGAGTTCCGCATCTTCATGGAGCGCACGATACTGAACCCGCAATATGCAGGCGAGAAGAACTGGCTCATCATGGGCGACATGAACTGCGCGACGCCGCTCGACGACTCGTTCCATGACCTCGGCTGGGAGAATCCGCGCTACCTCGGACAGAAATACATGCTCGACAACGTTCCGGCATTCGATCTGGTAAAGATCTACAACAACCCCGACAAGCGCGACGCCATTACGCCGTCGACCCAGGGCTGGGGACGTATCGACCTGATGTACGGCAGCGAGCCGATGCTCAAGCGTCTGCTCAAGGCCAAAAGCCCGAAATGGGGATTTACCAAGGGAACGTGGAACGACAAGACCAGATTCTATGACGGCTCGTCAGACCACCTGCCAGTCATCGTGGATTTCATCTGGAGATAACCGGACAGTATAACCAAAACATGCCGCAAGTACATTTTCGTCGTGAAAATGTGCTTGCGGTTTTCTTTAAGCAAAGAAAAATAACGGTTTCCCATTGCATTTTGCCGATTTATGCGTATCTTTGCGCACTCGAATGCCCGTAAGGGAGAGCGTTAAACATTTTATTAACTAAATTTTATAGCGAAATGGCTGTTAAAATTCGTCTGGCACGCCATGGTAAGAAGGGTTTCGCCTTCTATCATATCGTTGCCGCAGATAGCAGAGCGCCACGTGATGGTAAATTTATCGAGAAATTGGGAACCTACAATCCCAACACGAATCCTGCTACGATCGACTTGAACTTCGAAAGAGCTCTTGATTGGTTACAAAAAGGCGCGCAACCCACGGACACTTGTCGAGCAATTCTCTCGTACAAGGGTGTATTATACAAGAAGCATCTGCTCGGAGGCGTTGCCAAAGGCGCATTCTCGGAGAGCGATGCAGAGGCCAAGTTCAACAAATGGCTCGGTGAGAAGGAGGGCAAGATAGCCGCCAAGGTCAACAAGCTCGCTACCGATGCCAAGTCGGCCGAAAAAGCCCGCATTGCAGCCGAGGCCAAGGTTTCGGAAGAGCGTGCAAAGGCCATCGCCGAGAAGAAGGCTGCAGCCGAGGCTGAAGCAGCTGCCGCTGCACAGGAGGCCGAGGCAGGCGAAGCTGCCGCAGAGACTCCCGCAGAGGAGTAGCCGTGTGCCGCGAGGCTTCTTGAAAAACGGTAAAATCTCCCTCGCAAAAAGGGGGATTTGCTTTTTAACCGACCGGCGGAGATGCCGCCGTAAAACAAGTCAGCCCCCCCACCATAAACACCAATGCAGCCAACAGCACGCATAAGCAGGATTTTCGGCACGGACGGCGGCGTCCTGCTCAATCTGTACGCGACGTTCCCCGAAGATTTCGACGCCGCAACAACCCCGCTGTTCGTATTCGACGACAATCTGCCCGTACCGCTGTGGTGCGACAGTTTCGAACCGCACGGTGCTTCGGGAGCCTTTGTACGATTCGCCGACATCGACACGCCGGAACGCATTGGTGAATTCGTGGGACGCGAGCTCTTCATCGATACTGACGACGGCGATGACGACGAATTCCGGTTCGAGGACCTCATCGGCTTCGAGATTTCGGCCGGGAGCCGCCACGGAGAGATAACCGACTTCTACGACAACGACGCAAATCCCCTCTTCGGAATAACGTTCGACGGAGAGGACGAAGAGGTACTCGTCCCGGCAGTAGAGGAGTTTATTGCAGGCATAGATTTCGAGGCCCGCAAGATGACGCTGGTACTGCCCGACGGATTGTTGGACCTGTAATCTGAAAACCATGGCACGTGTAGTAATAGGACTTTCGGGAGGAGTGGACTCGTCGGTGGCGGCATACCTGCTCAAACAGCAGGGCCACGACGTAATCGGTCTTTTCATGATCAACTGGCACGACACCACTGGCACACTCGAAGGCGACTGCCCGTGGCATGACGACCGGGTTTTTGCCGAACTTGTAGCCAAGAGGCTCGACATACCGTTGCGCGTGGTCGACCTGTCGCAGCAGTACCGCCAGAGGGTCGTGGACTACATGTTCGCGGAATACGAACGCGGCCGCACCCCTAATCCCGACGTACTGTGCAACCGCGAGATAAAGTTCGACGCATTCCTGAACGAAGCCCTCAAGCTCGGGGCCGATTTCGTAGCCACGGGACACTACTGCCGCAAAGCCGAGGAGACGGTCGACGGCAAAACCATATACAAGCTTCTTGCCGGTGCCGACAAGAACAAGGACCAGAGCTATTTCCTGTGCCAGTTGTCACAGGAGCAGTTGCGTTATGCCATGTTCCCGGTCGGCGACATAGACAAGCCCGAGGTCCGACGCATAGCCGAGGAACAGCACCTTGCTACGGCCAAGCGCAAGGATTCGCAGGGAATCTGTTTTGTCGGGAAGGTGGATCTCCCGGTTTTCCTGCAGCAGAAACTTGCCGCCCGCAAGGGCAACATTCACGAGATTCTGCCCACATGGCCGAAATATGCCCAACGCCATGGCGACGACCTCGCCACCCTTGCCGAACCGTGGCGCTATACCGTGCGTGACGGCAAGAAGATCGGCGAGCACAACGGGGCACACTTCTACACAATAGGACAACGCAAGGGCCTCGGGATAGGAGGGCGCAAGGAGTCGCTCTTCATCATCGCCACCGATGTCAGGGAGAACGTGATATATGTAGGCGAAGGAGACAATCACCCCGGACTCTACCGCCGGGCATTGAAAATACAACCCGACGAGGTGCACTGGGTCAACCCGGCCCGCCGTCTCGAAACCGGCGAGAGCGGCCGCTTCGCGGTACGCATACGCTACCGACAGCCATTGCAGCAGGCCACGCTCCACATGCGTGAAGATGCGGCCTACATACTCTTCGACGAACCTCAGCGCGGCATAGCCGCCGGACAATTCGCCGCATGGTACGACGGCGAGGAGCTTGTCGGTTCGGGTGTCATTTACGAATAGAACCAGACTTAAACAACCTATACCAAAATGAAAACCAGCAGATTTATCGCGGCTATGGCCGCAATGGTAATGGCCGCATCGACGGCCATGGCACAGAAGTATGTCGACGCATCGACGCTCAACGTACAGGGACGCACCAAGCCGTCACAGGAGAATCCCTATTTCCGCGTGGACAGCGAAGGTTACGACTTCGCCGAGGAACATATCGTGCGTTACTGCCGCTATCCGGTCGGCGTCTACATCATGTTCAAGACCGACAGCCATGCCATATCGGCAAAGTGGACGACCGCGAAGCGCGCCTGGGGCAACAACATGACCCCGATCGTGCAGCGCGGACTCGACCTCTACATAAAGAAGGACGGCGTGTGGACTTTTGCGGGAGTGGCACGCCCGAGCATGACAAAGGACGTTCACAAGTACACGATCGTCAAGAACATGGCCGACGGCGAGAAGGAGTGCATGCTTTACCTGCCCATATGGAACGAGGTGGAATCGCTCGAAATAGGCATTGACGACGATGCAGCTATCGAGGCCATACCGTCACCGTACAAATACAAGGTCCTGACCCTCGGGTCAAGTATCACGCACGGAGCTTCGGCCAGCCGCCCGGGCATGATCTTCACGGCACGCATGAGCCGCAGTACGGGTATCGATTTCGTCAACCTCGGTTTCAGCGGCAACTGCAAGCTCCAGCCCCAGCTTGCCCGCCTCATAGCAGACAGCGAGGCCGACGCATATCTTTTCGACGCCTTCTCCAACCCCTCGGTCAAGGAGATCGAGACACGTGTGGCCGATTTCGTGCGCACGGTGGCTGAGGCTCATCCCGACAAACCGATGATATTCCTCCAGAGAACCATACGCGACGATGCTACCTTCGACACCAAATGGGCGAAGGTCAACGACGAGCGCCGTGCAACGGTACGACGCATGATGACCGAATTGGCCAAAAAGTACGACAACGTCTATTTCCTCGACAGCGACACGATCACAGGCACCGACCATGAGGGTACGGTAGACGGAGCACACCCGACAGACATGGGATTCGACCGTTTCATTGATACGTGGCTGCCCAAGATAGAGAAGATCCTCAAAAAGTACGGTATAAAATAGCATGCGCACAGCACTGCTCGTCATAACATTGTTTTTAACGGTCCAACTCCCCGCCCAGCGGAGAGTTGGATTCGCTTATTACGATGTGGACGGGCTCTACGATACGCAGCCGTCACCGTTCTACGACGATTCGGACTACACGCCGCAAGGCCGCCTGCATTGGGACAACGAACGCTATGAACTGCGTACCGCAAAGGTAGCGGCCGTCATAGACTCGATATCGATGCCGGTAGTTGCGCTGTTCGGCGTCGAGAACGAGCAGGTGGTGCGCGATATCGTTTCGAAGTGCCGGGGAGACTATTGTTACATACACCGTACGCTCAACCGTCTGGACGGCCTCGATTTTGCACTGCTCTATTACGGCGACGTCCTCTTCCCGAAGCGGGTGAACACCGGATACGACTACATGACAGTCGAGGCGGCCATAGGCGACCGCGAATATGCAATAGTGCTGACACGACGCAGCCGTTTCACCGGAGACGTGGTGGCGGAACTGCAGGCCGAACAACCCGACAGGTTCATAATAGTCGCCGGAGACCTTTACCGCATCGACTACCGCCGGTTCGGCCTCGATGAGGCTACGGCTCGGGCCGAGCGCGCAGGCCGCGGCAACGCCATGTTCCGACGGGGCTGGACCATGGCCGACCGCATACTCGTGGACAGGCGGCTCGATACGCGGTGCGACGTATATGCACGCCGCTGGCTTCTCGACAGCCGGGGAGCGCCGTCGGCCGTATACAATCGAAACAGCTATACAGGAGGTTACGGCCGGAGGTTGCCGATTTTCTGTTATATATGCGAAAAAACTTGTTTTTGAGGAAAAATTTAGTATCTTTGTATTCCGCTAACGTAGCATATACATAACTATCAAATAATCAACAGTTAGTCATTATGGCAGATGTTAAACGAGTTTACACCTTCGGCAACAAGGAAGCCGAAGGCAATGGCAAGATGAGAGAGCTCCTCGGTGGCAAGGGCGCCAACCTCGCCGAGATGAACCTCATCGGCATTCCGGTTCCTCCCGGATTCACCATCACTACCGAGGTTTGTACGGAATATTACGCTCACGGCAAGGAGGCCGTTATCGAGCTGCTCCGTCCCGAGGTGGAGAAGGCCATGAAAAATATCGAAAAACTGACGGGCATGAAGTTCGGCGACAAGGACATGCCGCTGCTCGTATCGGTACGTTCGGGTGCACGCGCTTCGATGCCGGGCATGATGGATACGATCCTCAATCTCGGTATGAACGACACGGCTGTCGAGGCCGTAGCTCGCCGCACGGGCAACCCCCGTTTCGCATGGGACTCGTACCGCCGTTTCGTACAGATGTACGGCGACGTGGTACTGGGCATGAAACCCGTATCGAAAGAGGATCATGACCCGTTCGAGGTACTTATCGAGGAGCAGAAGGCAAAGCGCGGTATAAAGAACGACACCGACCTGACGACCGAAGATCTCCAGGCTCTGGTCAAGAACTTCAAGGCCGCAATCAAGAAGCAGACCGGCAGCGAGTTCCCGACCAATCCGTGGGACCAGTTATGGGGTGCAATCTGCGCCGTATTCGGCTCGTGGATGAACGAGCGCGCCATTCTCTACCGCAAGCTCAACAACATTCCCGCAGAATGGGGAACGGCCGTATCGGTACAGGCAATGGTATTCGGCAACATGGGCAACAACTCGGCAACGGGTGTGGCATTCTCGCGTGACGCCGCTACGGGTGAGAACATTTTCAACGGCGAGTACCTGGTAAACGCACAGGGTGAAGACGTCGTTGCAGGTATCCGTACGCCCCAGCAGATCACCATCGAGGGATCGCGCCGTTGGGCAAAGGCCCAAAACATCTCGGAGGAGGAGCGCGTTGCGAAATATCCTTCGCTCGAAGAGGTTATGCCCGAGGTTTACAAGGAGCTCAACGAAATACAGCACCACCTGGAGCAGTATTTCACCGATATGCAGGATATCGAGTTCACGATACAGGACGGCAAGCTTTGGATGCTGCAGTGCCGTAACGGAAAACGTACTGGCGCCGCAATGGTCAAGATCGCAATGGACATGCTCCGCGAAGGCCTTATCGACGAGAAGACGGCCGTATTGCGTTGCGAGCCCGCGAAGCTCGACGAACTGCTCCACCCCGTATTCGACAAGGAGGCCATCAAGAATGCCAAGGTCGTAACGAAAGGTCTGCCCGCATCTCCGGGCGCCGCAACCGGTCCGGTAGTATTCTTCGCCGAGGACGCAGAGAAGGTATTCGCTGCAACCGGCCAGAAGGCAGTGCTGGTGCGTATCGAGACCTCGCCCGAGGACCTGAAGGGAATGCTCGACGCAGCAGGTATCCTTACGGCCCGCGGAGGTATGACGTCGCACGCAGCCGTAGTTGCCCGCGGTATGGGTAAATGCTGCGTATCGGGTGCCGGCGAACTCGAAATCGACTACAAGGCCCGCACCATCAATGTCAACGGATTTACGATTAAGGAGGGTGACTGGATTTCGCTCAACGGTTCGACCGGTGAAGTTTACCTCGGTCAGGTTGCCACCAAGGCAGCAGACCTCAGCGGCGATTTCGCAAAACTCATGGAGCTCGCAGGAAAATATGCCGTACTGAAGGTTCGCGCCAACGCCGACACACCGAAAGATGCCGCACAGGCATTCTATTTCGGTGCCGAAGGTATCGGTCTCTGCCGCACGGAGCACATGTTCTTCGAGGGCGACCGCATCAAGGCCGTACGCGAAATGATCCTTGCAGATGACGAGGCCGGACGCCGTGTGGCTCTGGCAAAACTCCTGCCCATACAGCGCGGTGACTTCGAAGGCCTCTTCAAGGTGATGAAGGGTTATCCCGTAACCGTACGTCTGCTCGATCCCCCTCTCCACGAATTCGTTCCTCACTTCGAGAAGGAGCAGCGCGAGCTGGCCGAGGAGATGGGCGTACCTTACGAGAAGATCGCTGCCAAGGTAGAGGCACTGAGCGAGGTCAACCCGATGCTCGGACACCGAGGCTGCCGTCTGGGCAACACCTATCCCGAAATTACGGAGATGCAGACCCGCGCCATCATCGAGGCTGCCATGAACGTCAAGGCTTCGGGTATCCCCGTAAGCGTCGAGATCATGGTACCGCTGGTCGGCAACCACAAGGAGCTGCGTTACCAGAAGAACATCATCGACGAGACCGCAAACAAGGTATTCGCCGAGCGCAACGACAAGATCGACTACATGGTAGGTACCATGATCGAGGTTCCGCGCGCTGCCGTTACGGCAAACCAGATCGCCGAGGTGGCACAGTTCTTCTCGTTCGGAACAAACGACCTCACGCAGATGACTCTCGGATTCTCACGTGACGACATCGGCAAGTTCCTGCCCACATATCTCGAAAAGGGCATACTCAAGGCCGATCCGTTCCAGATCCTCGACCGCAACGGCGTAGGTCAGCTCATTCGCGAGGCCGTGCTGAAGGGTCGCGGCACACGTGACAACCTCAAGTGCGGTATCTGCGGCGAGCATGGCGGTGAGCCTTCGTCGGTAGAGTTCTGCCACTATGCAGGCCTGAACTATGTAAGCTGCTCGCCTTTCCGCGTGCCCATCGCACGTCTGGCAGCCGCTCACGCAGCTCTCAACTAAAGAGACGCTTCTCAGGAACAAACAGAAATACGGGACGCCCTTTGACAGGCATCCCGTATTTTCATTGTCGCAATTTATCGCTAAATTTGCATATGCTATAAACACGACTTGACAAGAATGAAAAAACTGTCATTATTGCTGATATTTCTGTTTGCAGGTTTTGTGACAACATCGGCCCAGGAGAAGGGGCAATGGGCTCTCGGTCCTGCAATGAAGGTATATGCCAATACGGGCATGGGTGGTGTCGTCGGCCTCGGGCCAGTCGTACGCGTAAACCTGCTCGACGGATTGCGGCTCGAACCGTCGGTAATGATTCTCACGGCACGCGGCACATCGGTAGACGTAAGCTGCAACATCCAGTACGCCTTTGAAGTGGCGCCGAAATGGTATCTCTACCCCATTGCCGGCATTAGCTTCAACGACATTCAGGATTTTGCCTTCGGGTTCAATCTCGGCGGAGGTTTCGACTACTCACTCGGATATCACTGGGACCTGTATCTCAATGTCAACTGGCTTGCCGAATGCGCCAGCAAGCTGCGCAATCCGGTGGTAAGCACACTCGGAATAACATACAAGTTCTGACAAGCGGCACAAAGAAAAGCGGTAGACCTTGCAAGGCACACCCTTTTTTCGGACACAACTTTTGTGATTAGGGAAAATAGTTGATTGATAACGAGTTAGTAAATGACACAAGTACGGATTTATCCGTATAAACATTATTTCGCTAAGGAAACTACTCTTTTCATGTAGGTTTCTATGTAGGTTAATTAATACCAATTGATTCCTACTAATGCGAATTAATAATAAGTCATTAACTAACTCGTTATCAGTCTATGTACACGATTAACATCAGGGGTAAGCAGAACCCGAAAGACACCAAGATGGTCAAGCTGGAGATAATTTTCTTCAAGACCGGTTACGCCCGTGTGCCGAAGGTTATAAACATCACAGGGCTATTAAAAGACTGGGATGTCAAGTCTCAGAGTTTCCGTGTAGGGAGTGCGGAGGCCACTACCAAGAACAAACTGCTTTTCGATTTGCGAACCAAATATCTGCATGTCGCCGATACCTGGGAGATGGAAGGCAGGAACTGGTCGCCCGTCCAGCTATCACATTGCTTCGATGAAATCAAGGCGGCCAAACCCGAGGTCAAAGTAAAGAGTGTCCAGCAGATGATCGATTATCTTGAAGAGACATTCAAAAACAAGAAACGCATCAAGAACGGTCAGATTGTCGACAGCACGACCAATGCTAAACGGTATGTCTATCTCAAGCGTGAACTGCAGGCGTTTACAAAGGAAAAATATGAAAAAGCCTTTTCCTCTTATTTCTTTACGGATATTACAGAAGAGTTTCTTCTTGACTTTGCGTTTTGGCTTAAAGAAAGAGGTATCAGAAATGGCAACAAGGCCGGACTTACACACAAACTAAGGTTGCTCCGTGCCGTATGCAGGCAGGCAGAAAAGAAAGAGATGTACGGGGTGAATATGGATAACTTCCTCTGTCTCGGTGATGATATTAATTGGCCGGAAACCACTTCAAGAGCAGTTCCGGAAACAGTCATAGCTAAAATCGCAAATGTTGACCGTACCTTGTTTACGAAAAAAGAGCAGTTGCATCTTGATTTGTTCCTGTTCAGCTACTATACCGGAGGTATGGCGAATGTCGATGTATGTAACCTGACATGGGATTTGGTCCAGGAAGACCGCATCGTCTATGAACGTATCAAGTTTCCCAAAACAGCCAAACCGGAATTACTCAGTAAAGCAAAAGCCATCATGAATAAATACCGTGGGCAAAGTTATGGAAATTATGTATTTCCTGTTTTTACTCATAAACACACGACCACTTCCAAGAAGACTACACGTGTCAAGCAAATTTCCACACGCCTTTCACAAACCTTGACGAAAGCATGCAAGATGTTGCGCATTAAAGAAAACATCACATGGTATTCCGCCCGTGGCTCTTTCATATCGAAGATGGTAGATGCCGGTAATAATCCGTATGTGGTTGCAGAGATGGCTGGTAACAGCCCATTGACCATCTATAAGCATTACTACAAGAATACAAAGCGGGAAGAAATCAAGCGGCAGATGGAAGAAATGTTCTGACCAGACATATCCATAAAGTTGTAAACACCTTGACAATTTCTCTGATGGATAAATCATACGGTATAATGGCTGTTAAAAGTCATTGATTACCAATGTGATATTTATTATATTGACAGAATCGCTCTTATTCTTGATTATTTTCACTACCTTTGTAGTCAATAACTTAAATAATATTTATATGAAAGAGTTGGTTTCAAAGATACAGGAAGTATATGCTACATTCTCCACGGATGCGGCACTTCAGATTGAAAAAGGCAACAAGGCCGCAGGTACCCGTGCCCGCAAGACTTCGTTGGAATTGGAAAAACTGATGAAAGAGTTTCGTAAGGTTTCCTTGGAAGAATCCAAGAAATAGCCTTTACACGTCCGGTCGTTATCACATAATGCCGGTTCTTCTGCAGATGCGGCATAAAAACCATATTGGCAGAACGACATAATAAAATACGGAAAGCGTTAGCTTTTGTCATGCACCGAAATCTGGTAAATTTCACTTATCCGCAGGACAAACAGTTTTCGCCTATGCTTTTGCGTGGGCTTAACTTGTTTGCGGATAGGTTTACCAGAACCTCGGTGCTACGGGTTATGTCCCACGCTTTTTGGTCTTGGTACATTGAATGCTTGACGGGACTCAAGCCAAATACGGAGATATTATGAACGACATGAATCTGATGGATGAACTTTTGAAAATTCCTGCTGATGCAACTGCCGCCACCGTACAAGGCATAGAAATGCTTCTTATCGATGAAAACAAGGCGGGGGCTTTATTGGAGTCGGATCCTAATGACAACACCATCCACGAATGCCTTTTAAGCAACGGCCGTTTCCTGTTCCAATCGGACAATGCCAACCTCGTTGCCCTGTATAAAGTAACAGGATCATCTGAATAACGCTCCTGTTGCATATAATCACCTTATTTGTCTGATTTCATCCTTCCTGCAAAGGCTTTTGACGGCTTGAATGCCGGGATATTGTGGGCAGGCACTATCACCGTGGTATTCCTGCTTATGTTGCGTGCTGTCTTTTCCGCACGGTGCTTGATGATGAAACTGCCGAAGCCGCGAAGATAAACCTCCTCGCCGTTTATCATGGAAGACTTTACGCTATCCATGAATCCTTCGACAACTTGTAACACGACCTGCTTCTCCAGACCGGTCTGCGTTGCTATTTCCCTGACGATATCCGCTTTTGTCATATTAACTCTTGATTAAATACTGTCAATCCGTTCACAAAGATACATCATTTCCTGAAATATCCTCCTTTTACAAACACATATAATAAACATTAGCCGGCGTCCGTCTCTACTCTTTCGATACAAATAGTATCGAAGTATGAAGCTGACACTCAACCGCAAATTCAAAGGTCAGACCTATACCATAGGTGACCTGTCCATCGACGGCAAATTTTTCTGTAATACCATCGAAGATGCCGTGAGGGAACTTCCGGCAACCTGTCCGGATACTCCTCGCGGCCGTTCCTGTACCTGCAAGGAAAAGGTCTATGCCAAGACTGCCATTCCTGCCGGGACTTATAAAGTCACTCTTCAGTACAGTCCCAGGTACAAGAAGAAAATGCCATATCTGCATGATGTGCCGCATTTCCTCGGCATCCTGATCCATTCCGGCAATACCGAAGTCGATTCCGCCGGCTGTATCATCGTGGGAAAGAATACGGTCAAGGGAAAAGTTTTGGAATCCCGTACTACATTCCAAAAACTGTATGCTATACTCGAGTCCGAAAGGGACATAACCATTCAGATTGTATAAATCTAATGGCGGTCAACAGGCTCAAACCACCCAGAAACCTGCGCATCGAGTTCAAACCGTCCCCACGGCAGTATGAACTCTGGAAACTGTTGCAACCGAACTATTGTCCCCATTGTGGCGGGGAGATCGAGCAAATCCTTATCGGCTATGACCAGCAAGGCAACCCTCAGTACAGGCCCCAATGCAGGCATTGCAAGTCGCAGAACCTGCCGCAGCTGATACTGGGAGGCGGAGCGGCCGGCGGCGGAAAATCGTATATCGGCAGCGTTTGGCTGGTGTCTTCATGTATCCGGTTCGAGAATATCCGTGCGGTGGTGGCCCGTAAGACACTCAAGTCGTTGAAGGAATCGACATGGAATACCATCAAGTCGATTCTGAAGGATTGGGGACTGAAAGAGGATACAAACTACAAGATAAACAACCTCGAAGGCACGCTCACATTCTGGAATGACTCGGTCATCATCATGAAGGAGATGGCGGATATCCCCAGCGACCCCAACTTCGAGCGTTTCGGCTCTTCGGAATACACCATCGCCATGGTGGACGAGGTGTCGGAAATCTCGGAACGGGCCGTCGAAGTGCTGTTCTCCCGTCTCCGCTGGAGAACCCATGAGACATTCAAGACTCCGAGAATGCTGCTCACCACCAATCCGACGATTAACTGGGTGCGTTCCCGCTTCGTGCAGGACGAAAACGGAGACAAGGTCATCTGCCGCGAGGGTGAAGCGTATATACCTTTTTCCGTGTTTGACAACCCGAATATCGCTTTCCGTCAGGTGTACGAGGCGGCCCTGAACAAGATCCGGGATCAGGCGACAAAGGAACGCCTGCTCTATGGCAACTGGGATTTCGTGGAAGCCAACGATATGGCGATTTATAACAGTTTCGACGGCTCCCGGCATCTCGTTACCGGACTGAAAGAAAAAGCATACGATCCGACCAAGCCGCTCATCACGGTGTGGGACTTCAATGTTGCCCCCCAAATGTCGGTGCTCTCCGCACAAATAGACTATGAAAACAGGAAGGTCTATATACTGGAAGAGATACTCGGCAAGCCGGAGGAAAAGGAGAACAACACACCTGCGTTGGCACGGAAAGTACGCTTAAAACTTTACCGGGACAAGCATATCGGCGGAGTGGATGTGACCGGTGACCCTTCCGGGTTACAACGCTCCACCACCAACGAGGACGGCATCAACAACTATACCATCATCACGGACACTTTCGGCAGAGGAATCCTGCGACCGAAGGTAAAGCTATTACGCAAGCAGCCTCCGCAGGCTACACGGTGCGAGTTCGTCAACGAGGTATTCGGGGGCTATGAAGGCTGGGAGATACAAATCGATATCAAATGTCGCAAACTTACCCAGGATCTGATTTACCAGCTTCGTAACGAGGACGGTACCAAGAGCAAACAGAAGACCACCGACCCGAAAACCGGTGTCAAATATGAACGGTACGGGCACTTGTCCGACTGCCTTGACTACCTGCTCTGTTACTACCTGCGTGACAGCTGGTACAAGTTCAAGAGCGGAGGCGACGGGAACGGGTATGTGGTATCCACATCGGTAATTCAGGAAGGATTTTCATACTAATAACGGAACAAGGATATGTAC
>CDYM01011603.1_pt1 | contig 153100 bp, 137 predicted proteins | sample 554981 | NCBI WGS metagenome assembly CDYM01 (sample SAMEA3182081, study PRJEB8094) | gut metagenome | biome: human; feature: gut; material: Stool; isolation source: human stools | place: Canada | collected 2012-12-04 | reverse complement strand
ACCTACGATGAACTGAACTTTAAATTTACCACTTTCCTGTCTTACGAAGCACGAACCCCCTGCTTGCGTATAGGTGATGTTATGCGGTCGGCTTTCATTTTCTCTTCTTTCTCGTTAATTTGTCAAGCAAAGTTACTAAATTTGCAGTCAAGCAATTTCAATTTTTGAATTATGTATTTCAGCAGACCTTGGACTTCTATCTAAGTGATAGGCAGTCCTGAATAAATTCCAATCAATCTTTTAGGGCAAGACAATCAGTCTATGCTTTGTGTGTGCTGTCATTTTTTTTGATGGCATTGCTTTGTCGTAGTTGCTCTGTCGGGTAATACTGTCTATTCACTTCTCTGTGATTTGAACTCAAGTGGAGATTGGTTTTGTGAGACTCGCCACGGCAGATTCTATGAAAATCGGAGAACTGGTATATCATAATCCTGTTTTTATGGTTGCTCCTCCCGACAATGAAATAGATTCTGTATTTACATTTGACGGAGTGCTTGGTTATAACTTTATAAGGGACGCACGGGAAATAATCATAGACAATGAAGCTGGCAAGTATCTTTTTCCCCACAAAGTGTCAGACGGAGAGCCGAATATGTATCTGTCTTCAAACACACCACAGGTACGAATAAATTATGACGAGAAACCTTTTGATCTGATTTTTGATACCGGAAACGTAAAGTCAGATTTGGGGAACAAATTCGCAGATATATTTCCTCATGCCATTGAGGGGCTTGCAGAACATACAACCTCACGTGGAGGCTTTGGTGGAATATCTCAGACAACAGCAGTCACATTGCCTAAGTTCTGTTTTAAGGTAGCAGGTACTACGGTAACATTATATGATACGGAAGTCGTTAAGAAGACAGAATCCAGCAGCCAGCTATTTTCAGGTTCATTGGGAGCAGACTTCGTATTGTCATTCAAACGGCTTGTGATTAACTATCAGAATATGTTTATACGTGGAGAATAATATTAAAGCCATCATAATATTATTAATTAAGAAATAGGATATTATTGTCAAATATTTATCCTATTTTTCTTTTGTTTCTCTCAATAAACACCCAGCTTTACATTCTTGGGTGTAAAACAGGGTAATTTTCTTGCAATTTTCTGATTTTCAGTGCTTGTTACAGATAAAAAGGGAAAAGGAGGATAAAAAAGGCAGATGCCAGCCTATAAAAGTCAGACGGGCCCCGGCAGGTCGGAACACAGGAAAACCTGCCCGATCATCACGACCGGACAGGCAAAAGGTTAAATCAATGAATCACGGTCAGGCAGCCCTGACAGTATTTTCTTCTTCGGGAACTTCGGACTGCGGACGCTCGGCTTCCTTGAGTGCCTCGTCAATCCGCTGCTGCAATTCCTTACATCCCTGTTTCAACCGCTCCAGTTCTTCCGCCTTGCTCCACTTCCGGGCGGTGATTTCCTGCAAGGTCGGTATTTCGTGCTGCAGCATGGCTATCTGTTTCTGCTGCTTCTCTATCAAAGACGGCATCCTTTCAAGTGCGGCCTGCGGGTATCGTGCCGATTCGGCAAATCCCAACGGCAGGGCACCCGACACGCCACAGCGGTATTTCAGTCCGCTTACGCCCTCTACAAAGAAAGCGTTACGGTCGAACGAGCCGGAAAGGGTGTACTCGCTGCGGACAAGCAGATTCAGCCCCATATAGCTGCCAATGGTACGGTAAGCCTCGCCCCTGTATGTCTTGGCTATGCGGTGCAGTTCACGGCCTGTCTCTTCCCGGGTAGCCTGCGGCAGATTGAGCAACAGCGTTTCCCTGTTGCCGCTATAGGATGCGATATACTCCATATCCTGCTCGACCTGCGCCACGATGCGCTCTGCCTTGCCGACAGCTTCCGTGTTGGCCGCAATCTTACGCTCCGCACGGATGCGCTCTTTCTTGAATATGGCCTGTTCTTTCTCCAGCTGCATGATTTTGTTGTCGAGCTTGGCCTTGTTCAAAAGGTCGGTATTTCCTGAAAGAATAGCCACGAACTCGGCAAAGTTCATTCCGCTGTCCTCGTCCATGCAGTCCTCGTCGATGCGGCGCACGGCAATAGTGCCGTTGTTTATCTGGTTGATAAACATCTGCTTGTTCTTGAGCAGGTTGAACTTGTAGGCATCCAAAGTCTTCTCTGTTCCATAGATGATTATGTCCACCACGTTACCGCCCCAGAGTTTCACGGTGTTGCCCTTGCGTACCGCACGACCGTTGCGCTGCTCCATGTCGGCAGGTCTCCATGGTATCTCCAGATGATGCACCGCCACAGCCCGCTGCTGGGCGTTCACTCCTGTACCGAGCATGGATGTAGAGCCGAAGAGAACACGCACCCTGCCGCTGTTCATGTCTTCAAACAGCCGTTTTCTCGCTCTCTCCGTGGTAGCGCACTGGATAAACTGGATTTCGTCAGCCGGAATGCCGAGCCGTGCCAGTTTCTCCTTGATGTCGGTATAGATGTTCCACTCGTTCGGCTTGTAAGTGGAAAGGTCACTGAAGACAAACTGCGTACCCTTATTGGCCGCCGAGCGTACATAATAGTCATAGATGGTCCGGGCACAGATGGAAGCCTTGTTGTCCGCATCGTCGTGGAATTTGTTACCCAAAAGGCGCATGTCGAGAGCCATCTTGCGTGCCACATTGGTAGCGATGAGCATCTTTGCCTTGTCGAGGTTGTCCGGCTCGATCGTGTCAAGCCCGAGGTCTTCCCAGTTTCCACTACCTGCAAAGGAAACGAGACGTCCGATCATTTCTTCCTGCTCGATTGTCGGCGCATGAGAGAGGAAGCGGACATTTTTCTCCGGCACATCAAGATGTATCATGTCGGCTGTACGGTAGTCGGTGATTTCACGCATGAACATCGCCAGTTCCGGCACTTTGATATAAGTGCGGAAACGCTCCTTGCGCTTGATTGCCCCTGTCACGTTCAGCTCATAGTCGGCTGTCTTTTTGGTAAATATGGCCGCCCAGGCATCGAAACAGCTAATCTGCTGACGCTTGAGTTCACGTGGGCGCAAATACTTGAACATCACATAAAGCTCTGTCAGCGCATTTACCACCACCGTACCGGACAAAAAAGTCGCCCCAAGGTCACGGCCTGTGCGGTGCTGGATGTCACGGATGGCAAACAGCAGGTTCATTGCCCTTTGCGAGCCTTTTGTATTGCCGATACCTGCCACCCTGTTGTGGCGTGTCTGGAACATTAGGTTCTTGAACATGTGGCATTCATCGACAAAGATGTGGTCTATACCCATTGAATGAAAGTCCACGGTATCATCCTTGCGGTCGTCCAGTTTTTTACGAAGCTCGGACAGCTTCGCCTTCAAATTTTCCTGTCTCACTTCCAGCCCTTTCTGCATCTTGCGGCTACGGTAGCGCATGGTGGACTGTTCCAACACTTCAAGGCTTCGCTCCACATCGTAAAGCTCTTCTGTGAATATCTCTATCATGGTTTCCTCGGACTGCGGTATCTTGGAGAATTGCTCGTGCGTCAGGATGATGCAATCCCAGTTGTTGTTCTTGATTTTGGAAAATACCTCTCTGCGGTTGGCCGGTGTGAAATCTTCCTTGCCCGGGTACAGGACTTTTGCGTTCGGGTATGCCTTGCGGAACGTGTCGGCAATTTCGTGTACATTCGCTTTCAGGCCGATAATCAGAGGCTTCTGTACCAATCCCAGACGCTTCATTTCATAGGCCGAGACGCACATAATCATGGTTTTGCCTGTGCCTACTTCGTGCCAGCAGATACCGCCACCAAGTTGCTTAATCATCCAGATTGCGTCTTTCTGTGACGGGTAGAGTTCGTTGTACGGGAACTGCTCAAAGGAAAGCTGCGGAAAGGTCTGTGCCGAACCGTCATAGGCCGGACGGACATAGCAGTTGAAACGCTCGTTGTATATGCGTACCAGTTCATCCCTGACTTCCAGAGGACGGGCATCGAGCCACTGGTTGAAATTGCTGCGGATTTCCTGTATCTTGGTGGCCGCTTCCTGAATGGCTTCCTCGTCGGGCACACGTACCTTGTCGCCGTTGCGATACACTTCTTTGGTTATCTCCGGCACTGTGTCATGCAAGGCATGGACAAACAGGTCTTCACCGTTGAAATTGCGCACGGAATAGGTGTTGTATGCTGCCGGGGAGTAACCTTTCAGACGCACTACATAGGTATCGTTGACATCAAAGTACATCACTTCGGCTTCCACCCCGAAAAGTTCTGCCGCAAAGTCGGCGTAAAGCTGCGGGTCAATCCAACGCTCGCCCATGTTTATATCCAGCTCTTCATAGGGAATTGTTTCGGGCGTTGCGTTCTCCAGTGCCTTGACGGATATTTCCGTCCATTGCTGCTGCCTCTCCGAAAGGTCGGGAATGCAGGAAACAAATTCCGTGCATTTAGCTATCACGTTGCCTGCAATGAACTTGCCTTTGTGTTCCCATTCATCCGTAACAGGATTGTAGAATATCTCGCCCTGCAACGCTGCGATTACATCTTCATCAGACAGGCCGGTAGAGCGCATGATATAGTCCATTTCCACCTTGCCGTAGAAATTGAGGCTGCTTGCCAGCGCTTCCGACGGCTGTAAAATGCGGTCAGTCACAATCTTTGTGAAAGCTACAGGCTCACGCATAATGTCAGCCTTGACTATATCGCCGCCAAGCTGCATTTCGATAGTGAACACCTCGACACCGAGGCTGTCAAGCATGATAAACTCCTTGTTGTCGTTCTCATGGAAAAATCCCCATTTGGCTACAAAGGCATCATACAGCGTGTTCAGCCGCTCACGTATGGCCGTCTGTTCGGTCTGCAGATCCCTTTCCCTGACAGAAAGCATGAAATACGCTTCACGGACAGGGAAATAGTCGGCTGCACGCTCCATATTGACCTTTCCCTCGTCCACCGGAACGAAATCCACGGCCACATCGGCATAGTGGCTTGATTTGCGGAACACGACCGTACCAATCTGCCCCTCGAACATTACCAATGTACCGCTTTTCATCCAGTCCTCGAGTTTTTCCGTGTAGGCTCTCCGTCCTCTGTTTACGGAGAGTGCGGTCGTCTCCTGCATCCCGAACAGCGACATCTGCACGGACGCTTCGCCCTGCTGTCCGAAAAGTATTTTGCGGAAATACCGGTCAAAGTCGTATTTGAGCAAAGCGGAAAGGTATTGTGCCATGGCCGCATCAGAGCCGAGCCACTGGTGTTTGCGTACATATTTGCCGTGCTGGTTCATCACAATACGGCTGTCGGTCGCCAGTACGGTCTTCGGCATGGAAAACAGCCTGTTGGCATTTTCGGTCATCGTTCCGTTCATGTCGTACATTTCTTTGCCCACCTGCAAAAACATCTGTTCACGTGCGGAGAGTGCCGCCTTATTGGTATGCTTCTGGAATATGAGCAGGTCGCTGCCCACCTCGATACCGCTTGTCTGCATGAAAAGAGCGTCAGGCAAACGTACTGCGCTGATAAGGTCGGCATGGTTCACCAGATACTCACGTACAAACTTATTTCCTGCCGTGTCGGCCACACCTCTTGAAGTGACAAAGGCAAGCAGACCGCCATCAGAAAGCAGTTCCATAGCCTTGACAAAAAAATAGTTGTGAATGGTCTTTGTGGCCTGTTCGTAGATACCGCCCTTTTTCCACAGGTCGGCATCGAAGACACGGAAGTTGCCGAAAGGAATGTTTGACGCAATGACATCGAATTTCCGATGCTCCAGCTCCTGTGTGCCTATCGTTTCAAACCCTGCCGTTACGGCGGTTGCGTCCTCATGCAGCAGCGAAAGTACAAGTCCTGTAATGGTGTCTTTCTCAAAAGCATAGCTGCGTGTGCCGGGCATGGCTACAGGCAGGAAACCGCCGATGCCTGCGCTCGGTTCAAGAAAACTTTGCATCTGCAAGCCGTTGGCAGAAAATGTCTTGTGTATTTGTGCTGCCACTGCGTCAATCAGGAATTGCGGCGTATAGAACGCTGTCAATACAGATGACTTGATGCTTTCAACAAGCGAACGGCAAGCTGCCTCGTCACCCCCTGCAAGTGTCCTTAACGCATCCAGCAGACGGTTCAAAAGCCCGGCAAGCCCTTTGTCAAGCGGCTTGTCTGTACCCAAGTCCAGTACATCCTTGATACCGCCGAAACCTGAATACTGCGCCAATACCTGTTTTTCCTCTTGCGTGGCTGTCCTGCCCTGCGAGTGGATAGCTACTGCTGTCTCTATGGCCTTGATGTTGGCCGATAATGATGTCAATTTGTTGTAACCCATGATTTAACCTATTTTTTTATTTCCCTTTTTTCGGCCCGTTTGCGGCCGCAGGGATTATTTTTCTGCCTTGAAAGGTGGCGGTGGACATCCGCCATGGCCGGTAAGGAAAAATACGCTCGACAGCCGGAGAGGAAGATTTTTCCGAGACCCCACGGGCAGAATGCCGGCATTGGCAGGAATGGAAACCGGCGGTTACCTTTGCTGAAAAATCCAATCCCCCGAGGTCGCACGGCGGAGAACGGAAGAGCAGCTACAAGAGGGATGGATAGAAAAGGATTGAAAACAGGCGGATGGAAAGATAGAAAAGGAAGATCTGAGGTAAAAAAGGACGGCGCATGGCCATGCCGTCGATAAAAAGGGACTATGCCGTCGGCAGACCGAAGCCGGAACAGACCCTGCCGGGCCCCGGTAAGGTCTGTCCGTGGATTATCAGTCAATATCGTAACCAATCACAAACTCGTCATTGATTAGCAGATAGTAATAGCCGTTGCCGCAATTCCGGTACTCCTTGCTGAATCCGGCAGCCATGTCACCGTTTTCCCGCGGCTCGCACCAAAGCGTACCGTCATAACCGCAAAAGTCGAAACGAAGCGTCGAGAATTTCTCCTTATTCTTCATGGCCTGGCGGAACCGCTTCATGTCCCAGCTTCCGCAATACTTCTCAATCGTGGAGAGCCGGATGCACTTTCCGTCAATAGCCGTTCCCGTGGTGATACGGTTTTCGTACAGGGACTTCTCAAGGTCTGCTGCTGCAATCTTGCGGAGCCAGTCATTGGTATGCGTGGCAAGGCGTGCGAGCTTCTGGTATTTGAGAATCATTTTCCTGTCCATATCCTTTTCGTCTTCCTTTTCCTGTGACGGATAATAGATTTTTTCGATGCTGTTCCAATCTGAAAAAATGTAGCCATGCTTGCGTTTTCCTTTCGCTATAATACCGACGACGTTCTCCCTGCCTCGGTTGATAAACAATTTCCTGCGTTCCCCGTAAATCCTGACATACAAGACCGGTGGGTTCTGTTCGTTACGGAGAAATTCTTCTGCCGGATGCATTGTTGCTGCTGTTGTGTCCATACCTGTATTTTTTTTAGTTGTTAATTTCCCTTGGTTCGAGCCGCTTCGGACTCTCATGCCGGGATTGGAATTTTCGAGCAATGAAGACTGGAAAAGCGGACGACAAAAGCAGGTAAAGCGGCTGCGGATTTTATGGAATACCCAAATCTCCGATTTGCGGAAGGCTGCCGTCAAATCCGTACCCGATTAGCATAGCGGTATCTGCGGTTCGGACCGGCCAGTAGATTCGCGAAGAAAATCAATGCCGGTGATGAGTACCGTATGTGAGGCGTAACAGGAAATGAATCGGAACATGTGACGGTACAAAAGGAAAACGCTCTGTGGGTAAAAAGAGAAATGATAATTTCAAAGTTGATAAAAGTTCAGTTGCTAAAAATAAATAGACAGCTAACAGAATTAGGAGAATGTTTCAGGGAACGATGGAAAAGTTAAAATGAAGTTTGCTACAGTCTGAGGAATAAACAAGAAACTATAGAGGATTCAAGTTATAAATCAGTTCAAAACATAGTAAAGTATCAATTAAATAACTAATTTTGTATTCGGATAGAGGCCATTCTTTCCAAGGCATATGAATAAAGAAGAAGCGTTATGTTTATCTTATAGGTGAAAACGGAGGAAAATTTCAGACTGATACAATAGATAGCTTAGTGGTTCTTACGCATATAGTGTGGACTGCTATTGTTACATCTACATTACAGGTTTCTTACGACCTTCACTTAGACGTGACATAGTCGGCTCACGTTTTTTCAATATTAACCTCAATAACCCATAATAGAGCCGATGGGGAATTATACGAATATGAACAAATTTGTTATTTCGTTTCTCCTAATCACCGCTTTCCTTGCAGTGAGTTGCAGCGATGATGAGCCGAAAGATGTTGTCAATGAAATCAAGATGTCCGTTTCTGCTGAAACAGGTACGTACATACCATGGGGCAGTGATATTCCTGTTGAGTGTATGCTTGTTATGTCTGAAGACAATCCCGGAGTATGGGAGCCACTCGGATTTAATAGTATTAAATGGTTTACATACGAAAGAGGACATGAATATTACCTTTCGGTGGAGCGGACTATCCTTGCCAATCCTCCAATGGATGGTTCAGACCGAACCTATTCTCTATTGAGAATTCTTGAAGACCGTATTGTCACAGAGCCGGAGATACCTGTAGATAAAGAAATCAATTCGGAGGAAGACATTGAGTACTATGATATGTGCCCCTTTAACAAGTATGCCATAGAAAAGGAAATCATTGTCAATGAGAATGGAGAAATTTCCTATTCCGATGGTCACAACCTTCCGTCTTATGATAATGCCCGCATTTGGTTAGAGTGTATTCTTGATAAGGCAGATCCGAATTGGATTCAATTCAATAAAATACCCTATATGGCAATCTATTCATTTGTATTGTCACCGCTTACGGATGAAATACGGCTGGTGCGCAACGAATCATCCGGTCCAATGTTCAAGGAGGTCATTCCTGAAAGTGAGTTTGCCCATATCACCCAATCCATGAAGCCGGGCGAAGAACTCCGTTACGCTCTCATCCTTGCCAATGTCTATAAGAAGGGACTTCAGAAACTGGAATTTACGATAAAGAAACAATAGCACATAGCCATGATGAATAAACTTATCAACCCGATTCTTTTCATCATGTGTCTGTTTGTTACAGCTTGCAGTGATGATAATAACGGAAATGAACCTATTTCTTCATTCAGTCTTGATAAGACCTATTACGAAGTAAGATTGGGACGAGGTTCAACTAACATTCATGTAACAAACGGCAGCGGCTACATCAGTTTGAGCATAGAAGATGAAAAAATATTGAATGCCAAGTATGCAGGAGGATTGTATGCGGATGGCTTAAGAGGTGTCATCCACCTGTATGGACTGCAAAAAGGAAGCACGACATTGACTATTACCGACAATGTCACCAAGGATGTGGAAACCGTTGAAGTGAAGGTGACGGATTGCTATCTTGCATACGTGATCAATGACAGCAACCACCCGATATTGCCGGCAGGCACCACTCTCTTTTTAGTGAACAATCAAGCGCAGGACTACTATCTGTTTGACCAAGATAACATATATAACAAGCCTATACTAAAAGACAACAGTTACGAGTTCTTCATCACCCAAGACACCGACACCGGTACTGGCTCTGAGCCCGCCAACTACGCTATTCCCTACTTACGCTTATACATGCACAATCCCGCTGATACTGGAACAACCACAGCGGAGTTCTACGATTTTGAGATAGAAATGTATGGAGAAGATGCAAGTTCTTCATACGTGCTACAAGTCATTCAAGCCTATTTAGACGTAGATTGGGAGGAACTTAAGGGTAATATTCAGACAAAATCACCTGCCCCCATAGATATGACAATGATAATGACTGTCCCAGATACAGACTATCGAATTAGAGGAGTATTAAGTACAGTATCCATTCCGGAACACATATTAGAGTAAAAGTAAGTGGTTGAACCAACATATCTTACAAAGCAAACGAAAAGAATACTCAAGTTTTCTCTTTTCGTTTGCTTTGTTTTTAATCGCTACCTATAGGATTATTCTTCTGGAAATTACAGAAAAACAATCTTTCATTATTGGCGTAAAAACTGCAATCTCTCAAAAAACTTGATTTACATCCTTTATTGCAGAGTGAGGAATCTCCTCACATATAAAAGGGAAAATCCGGCAACGGAGGAATATAAAAGTGATACGGGGCTTAAAAAAACAGACGGATATGCTGTCTGCATATCCGTCCTGACTGTGTTTCAAAGTTCGGGAAGCGTGCCTGTTCTGACTTTCTTCCCGTCGCAATAGAGTTCGATTGTTCCCGGTCTGAATCCCATTTCGCCAAAGGCTATGTTTCTGACATAGTCCCGGTACTCCTTTCCGGAAAAGTTCTTTCCGCTCAGGTTGTTGAAAAACATGCGGATGCTGAATCCGTCTTCACTTGACAGTATTGTCCTGCCGTCCTGTCTGATTTCTTCTTTCATTTCTTTCCGTTTTAATTGTTTGAAAATCTGTTTTTTATTTCCCTCTTTTTGAACTGAGGGCTGTATTTTCAACTTTTTGAGGCATAAGGAGGATGAAGCAGCTGGTATCATAAGCCAAATCCGGATAGAAAACCGATTGTGCAGCAGTCTGTTTTCGTCATCCGAATGGAATGCGGTTTGGCATTGATACGCTTCGTCCTATATTCGCCGACGAAAAGAGAAAGGAAGCCCCATAGGAAAAAGGAAGAGACTTGTAAAAGAGGACGGCAAGAAGGTTATAGAGCGGAATTACGAGATTACCGGTGATATAAAGGGAAAAGAAATCATTATCATTGACGATGTGCTGACGACCGGACAGAGTGTGTCCGACTACAAGGAGGAAATAGAAAGGCACGGCGGCAAGGTGGTTGCCGCCATTTTCTATGGAAAGACGTTTTCCATGCCGCAGATGTCCGTCGTCCGGATGTCGGTATGGGGCGACAGTATCAGCCATGCAATCAAAGGGAGAAAAAAGTCATAGTTCGGCCAGTGCCGAAACACATTCCTGCTGTACTCTCCTGACATGCTCAAAAAGGATTGCGGGATCGACACTCTTGCCATTGAGGCGGCAGGTGATATGCAGGTGTTCTCCCGTGCTGCGCCCTGTAGAGCCGGTAATACCGACCGCATCACGCGGCCGGACGGCTGTTCCCCTGGCTACGAGAATCTTTGAAAGGTGGCAATAGCTGATCATGCAGTTCCCGTGCTGCAGCGTAACATACTTGCCGGAAGTCTTGTCCTGCCCGACCTTTACGACAGTTCCCGCCATCATCGCCAGCACCTTGTCGCCACGTGCCTGCAAATCGATTCCCCCATGAAATTTACGCTTGCCGGTAAAGGGGTCTTTCCTGTAACCGTATGGAGAAGTCACCTTGATTCTCGGTAACGGATAACTGACACTCAGGTAACGCTCAACCACCATCTGCCTTTGCACATCGCCGCGAGCCCCGGATTTATCGGTGTTTTCCGATACACCTTTCCCGGAACCCGTATTGTCTGAAGCTGTTTCCTTGTCCTTGGTGGCCGCCTGCACACTTTCCTCCCGATAGTAATCGGAAGCGGAGGAAACTGTATTGAATTGTGCCATTGCCGGTATCAGACTGAGCGAAATGCCTGATATAATCATCCATAAAATTTTTCTCATGCTGCAAAATTAGCATGGTCTGTCTATGTTGGACATGAACGGCCATACATTCTGCTATTAGTTTGCATATTTTATCGTAATTAGTACGATTATTCAAATAAAATCGTACTAATGTTATAAAAATGGTATATTATAATCATTTATATATCTGTGTTTTTGTTTGAATTTACAAGGTCATACTATATTTGCCGAACATAATTTTACAAACTTGATATAGTATGAAAAAGGCGCATTTTGAATTTGAAGAGATTCCCTTTTCGACGCTTGCCCGATTCGGGCTCACGCAGGAGATGATCGAGGATCTGCCGATGCACGTCCTTGATGATATTTACAACGGACGCCATTCGCCCGTTCTTCCCGTGCGTGTCACCGACGAGCACGGAGAAACGGTGGAAAGCCGTACCCGATTCGCTCTTATCCGCATGGAGGGTGGCCAGACGGACGTGGTCTTCTATCCGGCATTAAAATCTTCGCCGCTGGAACGCTTTGACGAAACGCAGCAGAAACAGTTGCTTGAGGGCAAGGCCATCATCGCGGATGTGGAAACCGCTGACGGCAGGCACAACAAGGCTTTCGTCCAGATTGACACGGGGACGAAGCAGGTCATGTATGTTCCCACGCCCATCATCGGGCGCAATCTGCAGGTGCTGGCCGAGGAGCTGCATCTCGGTGCAACAGAGGTGAACGGAATGCAGCACGGAGATCCGCTGACGCTGGTCGTGGACGATGAGCCCGTCACGGTAGGTATTGACCTTCATTCCAAGACCGGTATCCGTTTCTGTTCCGGCGACGAGCAGCGATGGAGGGAACAGTCCAAGCGTGAATGGGACAAATACACGTTCGGCTGTTACGGTTGCTGGGTCATGGATGATGACGGAAACCTCGACTATGTTCCGGAAGAGGAATATACCGAAGAGTTGTGGAACGAACAGAAAAAAGCCGGGGAACGCAACCGCTCGGCAGCTATTCACAAATAAAAACCGATTGATATGGCACAGCACCAGTATTATCCCGAAGAGGTATTGATAGAGAAAATGCAGAGCGGCGAATACGGCTGGCTCGACTATGTGAACCATTTTTCCGCGGAGTGGCAGGAGGAATATGCCCGTTACTGTGAGGAACGAAACCTCGTTATCGGGAATGATTCTGCCGCCGAATTTGTCCGCTACAAGGACGAACAGCTGGAAGCGGCGATGGAGGAAGGAAACGCATAGCGGATAACAATCATAACATCAGACTATGGCAATACGAACCAATACAAACCCCAGAGCGATGGACTTGCAGCCTGAAATGCGCGACATACTGATGCGCAACGGGCTTCAAGCCCATATCGCATTTGACGGTGGCGGCTACAAGCTGATCGTACAGGGACACGATTCGCCGCTGCTGACCTATCCGATTACCGAGAAACAACTGTTGGCGCTTACGGACTGGGGAACAAACACCGCCAACAAGAAAGCCTACAATGTGCTCACGAGCATCCTTGCAAAGGATTTCTATCTGCCCAAGAACTTTGTCCATGCCCGCAATGCCAACGGACGTGTGGCGATGGGTCTGCACGGCTACCGTATCGGAATGGGTGAATACGGGCGTACAGGCCGTTGGGGGCTGTTTCCTCCCATACTCGGATGGACACCGCGCCAGCAGGGCGGTTTTCATCTGCGCAGGGTCGGCGGACAGCTCTTTTTCCCCGGAGCGCCCATTGTCCCCGAACGTCCTGACGGGCGCATGAAGCCCGGCGAGCTGCAGTCCGGAGGCTACGGCTTTTATTACAAGGGAGGACAGCCGGAACAACCCGTACAGCCCCGTGATGTCCTGCAGGACTTGCAGGCTGCCATTACACCGATGGTCAGCCGTCCCCGCAGCCAGGAACCTGCCCGCCCGTACAGGGAGCTTGTCGCTTCGCCTGTCTATTTCTCGAACGAAAAATGGTCGGAGTGCCTTGCTTCGCACGGGCTTATTGTCGATGCGGAGAACAGAACCCTCACCGTGCAGTCCGAGAATGTCAACGCGGACATGGTCTATGACCTGACGGAAGAGGAAATCAAAACGCTTACATCGAATTCTCTTGAAGAGCATTCCATTGAGCAACGTCTGGAGCTCCTGAACGGGGTCATTGCCGGAGATTTCGCGAATAAAGTGACCTTGGATGATCTGAACAGTGACAAGCATATCGCCATCGGCCTCCATCCTGAAGTGCACGAGGAACTGGCCGCAAGACATTACCAGGAATACGCACAGGCGAACGGGCAGACGGAAGACTATGGCAACAGCCTGCAGCTGTCGGATGAGATCGGCGGGCATGGAACCGAGATAAGCCAGATTGCCGTGGAACCCGGACCGGAAGAGGGAAAGTACAGGATGACCGCCGTCATCGACGGGCAGACCTACAGCCACGAGATTACCCAGAAGGAATACGACAAGTTTCTCGCCACGGACGACTACCATCGGACGAAACTTTTCGCGAAGATCTTCAGCGAGGCAGACCTGCGCCCCCGTCCGGAAACAAGCAAAGGACTGGGCATAAAGATTCTTGCGGCCCTTTCAGCAGGTGCCGTGGTGGTTTCCGAGGTCGTGCATAATCTCAGATGCCATCACGGGCCGGAGTGTTATGAGGAACATTACCATGGGCCGCGTCCTTATTTCAAACCCGGTGTTGACACTCCGAGGGATGTTGCCATCCGGAATTTCGAGGCACAGATGAACCGGGAAATCGGTGATATGAGAATGGGGAGGTAAACTTATGAGGAACGGAGACCTTACATACGATGATTTTCTACAGAGACTGAACATTCAGGACATACTCATTGACGCGGGCTATCATCTGAACAAGCGTGACGGTCTGCGTTATCCGTCGTATGTGCGTATGGACAGCGAAGGCCGTCGTATCCGTGGCGACAAGTTCATCGTGATGCCGAACGGCAAGTGCTGTTTCAAGGCACAGGAACAGAAAGTCTATAACATCATATCCTTCATCAAGGAATACCCGCAGTTTTTCGCGGAATACCGGGCAGGAGTATCTCCGGACCGGCTTGTCAATCTCGTGTGCAACCGGTTGCTGAACCATCCCATCGAGGAACGCAGTACACGGATTATCCAGCCGAAACGGGACGTGAAACCGTTCGACATAACGGATTACGAGATTCACAGGTTCAACCCTCAGGACAGGGATACGCAGAAGAAGTTCTATCCTTTCTTCAAACACCGTGGAATCGACCTCTACACACAGTATGCCTTCCACCGAGATTTCTACCTGGCGACAAAAGTCCGTGAAGACGGGACCCGATACACGAACCTTGCCTTTCCGATGTCTTTGCCCAAAGACCCGGGGACGGTTGTCGGCCTTGAGGAACGAGGCCGCCCGCGTCCGGACGGCAGCGGCAGTTACAAGGGCAAGGCTGAGGGCAGCAATTCAAGCGAGGGGCTGTGGATAGCCAACCTTAAGGGTGACCTGGATTCCGTCGGCGGAGTGGCATGGTTTGAAAGTGCCTATGACGCGATGGCCTTCTATCAGCTCAACCGGGAACAGATCAAGAGCAACCCGGACCTATCCAGGAAGAGCGTGTATGTATCTACCGGCGGTACCCCTACAGAGGGTCAGATCAAGGGTATGCTTGCCGCCACACCGGAGGCACACCATTACCTCTGTTTCGACAATGATGCCGCCGGACGGCTGTTCGTGGAAAAGTTCAAGGCAATAGCCGGACAGATGAACATTTCCCCGGAAAATATCAGAGAATTTCCCATTCTGCCTTGCTACAAGGACTGGAACGATGCGTTGCTTGGCAAGACCAATCCCGAGTATCTCAAAGAGACCGAGGGGCTGGTCAATCCGATTGAAGTACGGCATTCAGGACAGGACGAGGAAGAACGGCAGACCAGTTATCACAGATAAAACGAAAACATCATGCAGACAGACCGTTTATTCCGCACTCATGTGTTTGTGCCCCACACCGGACAGTTCGTCATCAACGAGCTGCCCATTCTTGTGTTATGCTGTGCAGGATGGGTCTTTGGCGGAATTGACGGCTTGCCGTTCACGACTCTGTCCATGTGGGTCGCCCTTCTGCTTTCCCTGTTCCTGGTGTACAGGTTCATCTATCTACGACGCATACGCTATCGCATCGGGTCCGAACAGCTCGTGTGCGAGCATGGCATCATCTGGCGTAAGACAGATTATATGGAATTATACCGTATCGTGGACTTCACGGAAAATCAAAGCCTGCTGCAGCAGCTTTGCGGGCTGAAGACGGTGAGCATTTTCTCGATGGACCGGAATACCCCCAGGCTTGATCTGACCGGTATCCGGCGCAGGGATGACATAGTAACACTTGTCCGCGAACGGGTGGAATACAACAAAAGAAAAAAGGGAATATATGAGATCACGAATCATTAACTGGAGTCTGGCCCTCGTTGCCGTCCTGCTTCTGCCGCAGGTGTCCAAAGCCCAGATAGCGGCTTCCAATCCGCTGGAGTGGATTGCTCTGGCGGAGGGCAACGAGCTGATAAACGGCCAGATTGAAAAACAGATCAAGGGACAGACGCAGACGGCACTCCTGCAGAACAGCATCGCCGCCGAATTCAACCGCATCCATGAATGGCAGAAACAGTACAACGGCTACCTGAAGACGGTGAACGGATACGCTTCGTCACTGAAAGCCTGTACGCATCTCTATAACGACGGGGTCCGGATCTTCCTGACTCTGGGTAAACTGGGCAAAGCGATAAAGGACAACCCGCAGGGTATCGTTGCCAGTATGGGCATGAACAACCTTTATATCGAGACGGCCACGGAACTGGTCTCCGTATATACACTGCTGAACGATGCCGTTGCCAAAGGCGGTGAAGAGAATATGCTGACCGGTGCGGAGCGCAGCACTACGCTATGGGCGCTGAATGACAGGCTGTCGGCTTTCAGCCGGAAGCTGCATCTGCTCTACCTGAGCATCCGGTACTATACTTTCAATGATGTATGGAGAAATGTGACGGCAGGTATGCTTGACCGCAACAACGGTGAAGTTGCCCGCATGGCCATGTCACGCTGGCGCCGGGCAGCCTCCCTGACACGATAAAGAATGACGCGATGAAACGGACGATTTTGATAGTTATGCTGCTGACGGGCATCTGTATCGGCAAGATACAGGCACAGAACGATCCGGTTCTGGCCGGAATGATACTGCTCTACACGGACAAGGCGCAGAAAGAGCTGAAAAACCAGGAGAAGGTGATGATGCTGCAGACTACCGGACATATATGGACGAAAGAGGAAGTACAGGCTACGGCCGACCTGCAAAGGGAGTTCAACAAGTATCTGGATTCTTTCCGGTCCATCGTCTGCTACGCCGCACAGATTTATGGCTTTTATCACGAAATCTCAAGGCTGACGGACAATATGGAAGATTTTACCAGGCAGGTTAGCCGGAGCACGACCAACGTATTGGCAGTAGCCCTTTCCACGGAGCGCAACAGGATTTACCGGGAGCTGATGCTTGGCAGTGTGGAAATAGTAAATGACATACGAATGGCCTGTCTTGCGGAAAACAAGATGACGGAAAGGGAACGCATGGAGATAGTCTTCGGGATCAGGCCGAAGCTCAAGCTGATGAACACCAAGCTGCAACGGCTGACCAAGGCCGTGAAATATACGACTATGAGTGACATCTGGTATGAAATCGACGAAGGCGCACGCCCTGTTGCGGACAAACGCGACATTGTGGAAGCCGCCAAACGAAGATGGAAGCAGATCGGAAAAAATGTAAGACCTTAAAAAGAACGAGATATGGGAGTATGGAGTACAATATTGAAGTATGGCGGCAAGGCGGCCAAAGGTACCGGCAAGGCTGTTTTGGCAACCGGGAAAAACGTGGGTGAAGCGGCACTTCATCCGTCGCAGACGTTACGGGGCGCCGGACAAGCCGTCAAGACTGCCGCCGTCGGAGGTGCGATCGGTTATGTCGGCTGGGAAAAGCTGACGACAGACAAGAGCGTGGTGCGCATCGTGAGCGATGCGGTCATCGGAGAACCGGCCACGGATGCCTTGGCTGATACCGCCGAGGATGTACGGGGACTGACGGACAAGGCCGGAGAAGCCGTCGGCACGTTAAGCGGAGCTGTGGCGGGAATAGATTCCAAACTTGACGGGGTATCCAATTTCCTGCGGCAGGCTTCGAGTGGCGGAGGCATGAACATGCTCGGCAATTTTGTCCGTAACCTCGGCCATGGCAACGTATCTGGATTGAGCATCGCGGGCCTTATAGCCGCCGCTTTTCTCATTTTCGGACGTTTCGGGTGGTTGGGCAAGATCGCCGGGGCTTTCCTCGGCATGATGCTCATCGGCAACAATGCCGGCGTCTTCCGTGACACGAACACGGAGAGCGTGGCAAGGACACAGGCTTCCCCCGGCCAGAGCGAGGAACAGACCTATAACGGAGGAATGAGAAGATAACATTATGAACCAATACAGAACGAAATGAAATATACAGAAGAAATGATACTTCACTCCGAGAGCGGCTACTGTATGCCTTTCGAGGAGCCCCAGGGCAAGGAGGTGGAAATGACTCTCGGTTACGGCGAACAGACCGACCCGGGAACGGGCAAGCCGTTTTTCCACCATGGCATTGACTTCAACGCCCGATATTACAGGCTGTCTGCCGTCGCGAGCGGAATCGTGTCAGGGGTCGGCAATGATCCGGTACACGGGATATGCCAGACTATCCGGTACGGGGAATATGAGGTGACATACGGACACCTGTCAAATGTCTTTGCGCAGTTCGGTCAACGCGTGAAAGCCGGTCAGACTGTGGCCTTGAGCGGTGACAGGCTGCACGTCGAAGCCCGGTTCAAGGGAGAGGAACTGAACCCGCTGGAGTTCCTGACCATGCTTTACGGCAACATCCGTGCGCTTCGTCAGGCGGGAGGACATGAAACGGCGGCATTCCCGGATCTGGAAATGAGCGTGAAGACCGATTACGACAAGGACAAACGGGAAATCGAGGAACTGATGCTGCGTTTCCTGCCGTACTACATGGAGGATCTGCAACGCGGAGCCTACGTGTTGCCCGAGCACACGGAGCAGTCCCTGCGCCACATCTTCACCATGGGGGCGATGAGAGAATATTTCTACGAGAACATGCCGAGCATGGCCAATCCTCTCGGACTGGGGCATAAATCCATTCCGCTGGTCAGCAAGGTACAGAACCTGCTCATCGCTGATTTCCTGCATTACCTGGCCCTGCGTCACAACGTGTACCTCTCCACCATGAGCGGAGACATAAAAAAAAACTCCATGACGAAGCCGTAAGCTACAGCGGCATCATTGATCCGCTGGCTGAACTCGACATCGACATCCAGAGCTTCGACATACCGCGTATCGTGTCGGTATATCCGGACCGGGCCGGTGTCCGCTGGTGGACAAAGGCATGGTTCAACAACCGGGAGGAAGGTGAAGCCTCCGTGGAGATAGAGCGTGAACAGGCGATACGCTTCATCCATGACAACATCGAGAAAGACGCATGGCTGGAGGAGTTCTTCCCCAAACAGATGGAAGTGTACCACAATGCGATTGAACAGACAAAAGAACAACTGTTGAAACAGATAAATATGATATAGGATACTTATGGACGGAACTATAAAACAAAGCAGACGATTCGCGGAACTGGAACGTCTTTCGGATGACTATTTCCGTTACCACCTTGCTTCCGTCATGGATGAGACAAGAGATTATCTTGCCCGGAAACAAGGTGAGGAAATGAAGGAATATTCCACCTCCCTTGGCGGGGTTCTCAGCATGATGGCTTCTTCAGCCCAACCTTTGAACGACCCGTACCAGCTGCTCAAAGTTACCGGCGAATGGAACTCCAAGACAACGGAAGATTATGTAGAGATGTGTAAGGAGAAAATCGCCGCATCGGAAGACATACAGCACGACCTTGCGTATATGGCCGGGCAATGGCGTGATGCAGTCGTGAAGGAAATCGGCCGCGAACGGTACGACGAACTGTCGGAACAGCTTGGCGGCGATCTCGCCTATGCCTACATGGACTATCGTCTGGAACAGCAGATGATAGACAAACTGGTGAAAGACCGTATGCCCAAGTCTTCGGCTGATTATATCATCCGCAAGGCCGCGGAATCAAGCCTGTTCGGCCTGCCGCAGATGTTGAGCCGTTCCCCGCTTGCCGAGGAGATCGAGAAGCGTGGCGAGGCCGCTTACCGGCCGAGCAAGGTCGAGCAGGGTGCGGGATGGCTGTTGGGTGCCTCGGCGGATACCGTCATGCTGGGCGGTGCCGGCTCATGGGCGGCATTCGCCAGATTCATCGGTGTGGATGCTGCCGTCTCCGCCACCATGGCACATTTGGAGCCGGAAGACCCCAAGTCGATTTCAGTCGAACAATGTATCAGCCAGGGTGTATTCGGCAGCGAACACAATGTGTTTGAAGATTTCCGGCGTGAAGCAGCCACCATGACCGCAGACAAGGACAGTTTCACAGCGACCGCCAATGAGCAGCTGAAGAAACAGATACCGGTCTGCAATTTCAACTTTACGGACTGGATGAAGAAGCAGCAACCGTTCCCGTTCCTGAAAGGCTTGCAGGACAAGCTGAAACAGGAACGGCCGGAACGCTACAAGGATGTGCCGCTGGTCGTCGCACCGGGGCAGGAAGAAGCCTACCTGAAAAGTCTGGAAGAAAAGAAACAAACGGATGCGGAAGAGCCGGAACAGGTACATCAGGAAACGGTACAACCGGAAAAAGAGCCGGAGGTCATGCAGGAAACAGGGGTACATCCCGTGAATGACCTGTCTGAAACGCCGGCATCCAACGGCAACACGGGCGGATGGGAAGATCTGCTCGGCACCCTTGGACTGAGCGGCATGGGAGACATTGCCGGCAATCTCGGCTATGTGATGGCGATGCTGCCGGATATTCTGCTGGGAGTATTTACAGGCAAGACACAGTCCCTGAACATCAAGGACAACCTGCTGCCTATAGCCAGCATAGTGGCCGGTATGTTTGTGCGGAATCCGCTGCTGAAGATGCTCCTTATCGGTCTCGGCGGGGCGAACCTGCTGAACAAGGCCGGGCATGAAGTGCTGCGTGAACGGTCAGAAGGCGAAATGAACACGGCCAATAGAAGTGCAGCCCAATACCGCCATTATCCTGACGAACCGCTCAATCCTCGCATCACGAATCCCGTACTTCAAGGCAACATGCTTGTCGCGACAATTGACCGTGTACCCTGTACTATCCAATTATCGCAGACCGTGACTGACGCTTACCGGGCCGGAGCCTTACCGCTCAACACGCTGGCAAACGCCGTACTCGCCAGAAGCGAACAGCTCCGTCAAAGGGCCTCGGACAATTACGACAACGGACAACAGGAGACTATCGTGCGTACACGAGGTATCCAGTAGCATATAACCCCAAAACATATACTGTATGAAAGAAAAATCCAAAATAGAGAAAAATGCAGAGGAAAGGCAAATCAGTCTGCTTTCCACTGCTTTGGGAGAGGCTTCGAAGGCCAATGGTTACTGGCTCAACGCTTCTGGAAAGAGGTATCCGAGGCTGTACCCGCACGGCGTGTCGGCCAGCCCGTTCAATGCACTGTTCATGGCATTGCATTCCGACCGGAACGGATGCAATACGAACCTGTTCACCTTGTTCAGTGATGCCAAGGCCCGCGGCACGTCGGTACGTGAGCATGAACAGGGTGTGCCGTTCCTGTACTATAACTGGAACAAATATGTCCACAGGAACAATCCTGAAGAGTTCATCAACCGGGGAACCTACCTCACATTGGACGATGAACAGAAGAAACAATATAAGGGAGTACATAACAGAGAGATACGCACTCTGTTCAATATAGACCAGACGACATTTCCCCATGTGGACGAAGAGGCTTACAGGGCCGTTCTGCAACAGGATGGGAATGCCATGGAACGAGGATATTCGGAGGCAGACACACGGCGTATGCATATCCGCTTCAATGATTTTTTGCTGAAAATGCGTGACAACCTTGTGCCGGTCCGTTACGATGGCAGCGGAATGCCCCATTATGAAACGGACAAAGATGCCGTCTATATGCCCCGCCAAAAGAACTTTGACCATTACAACGATTATGTGCAGGAAACCCTGCGCCAGATAGTAAGTGCCACCGGACATCAGCAGCGGCTTGCCCGCGAGGGAATGGTGATGAAAAACGGTATGCCGCCTTCTGACGATGCCGTCAAACAGGAACGGCTGGTCGTGGAAATAGCATCGGGAATCAAGATGCTGGAGCTGGGACTGCCAGCCCGCTTGTCCGACGAAAGTCTCAGTTTGGTGGAATATTGGGACCGGGAACTCAAAGAGAACCCGAATATGATAGATGCCCTCGAGAGTGACGTGAACAATGCTCTCGAAGTTATCCGTAAAGCGGAACGTGGAGAGAAAATCGAATATGCCACCTTGCGGAACAGGAAACAGACATCTGACATGCAGGATCAGCTGCCCAAGCATTATTTCGTGGCCGATGAGTTACGGAAACGTCCGGACAAGGACAAGAAAACCATTGTCCTTGTCATAGATCCCGTATCAAAGTCGGCTGATGTGATCCTTCCCGCCGGGGCATCACCGGAGGTGGACAACGAGATTCCCGGCATGAACAAAGCCCGTATCGGACGTGCTTTACGTCGGGAAGGCATCGAGACTGTGCGTTTCTTCAATCCGGACGGAGCCTTGGGTTACAGACCTGATGACAAGTATTTTGCCGAGAAACAGGTCTCTCTGGCACGGTTGAACAACTGGGCCCTGGAAGTGCTTTCGACCCTGAACGTGAGCCCTGCAGTAAAACGGGCCAACGAAGTAGGATTTGACAAGATCCAGATGATTCAGGACGACAAGAACCGATGGGCTCTCTATATAAAGCCGGAGCATCAGAGAGGTTATAGCATATACCCCGATAAGGAAGACATAAACCGCTTCTTTTCCACACTCAAGCAGTCCATGGATAATATAGACAAGGTCCGCATGGAACTGGCTCATAAATATTACGCGCTTGCTGAAATCAAGCCCGACCTGAAAGTCGATCTGTTCAACAGCGGGACACAGGACGTGGACCTGAACCGGATACAGCGTGTGTCCGTATTCAAAACCAAGCAGGACGGTGTACTGTGTGCCGTAACGATTGACGGGCAGAAACTGCAGCCGCGCAGTGTATCACCGCAACAATGGCAGCGCATGTGGGTGGCGGAAGACCGTGACAGCTACAAACGGCACCTGGCTGCCTCGCTGTTTGCCGATATACTGCAAAAGGGACAGTCGCAGGAGGAACACGCCGGGAAAAAGCAGGAGAAGGAAACCGAGATACGGCAGGGAGAAGCTGTCAGCCGACAGAATGGAGAAGAGCGTACCGTTGAATCCGTCAGTCCGCAGAGAGAGGCTTGGGACAAGATAAAGGCCAAACACCCGGACGCTATCCAGTTTGTAAGAACCGGTGACAACTATACGGCTTATAACGAGGATGCCGTCAAGGTAACGGAAACGCTTGCCTTGAAAATGGAGAAGCACGAGGCTGACATGAAAAAAGGCTTTACGGCTTCCGTGACATTCCCAGTCAGCCAGCTCGATACTTTCCTTCAGAAACTTGCGAGAAGCGGTGCAAGAGTGGTGATACGGGATGCAGAAGGACTCGCGGATGCCCGGAACAGAACAACGGGCATAACAGAAAGGACAGCCGGAAACGGCCAGACACGGACTCTCTTTGATACGGCACAGGAGAAACAGTCCGAACGCAGGATTGAGCCGGAAGAAAATGAACAGCGTTCAAGCATGAGGAGGTAATGATATGGCAGGAAAAAATAAAGAATATGCAGACAAGTATGCAGAGTACGCCATGGAGCAGATGCGCCGGTATGGCATCCCCGCTTCGGTAACACTTGCACAAGGGATCCTTGAGAGTTCCAACGGACAGAGTGAACTGGCCCGCAAGGAAAACAATCATTTCGGCATCAAGGCCACACAGTCATGGATTGCGGAAGGCGGCCGGTACAGCCTGTATTCGGATGACAAGCCGAACGAGAAATTCTGCAGCTATGATAACGTAGGAGACTCCTATGAACACCATTCGAGGTTCCTTAAGGAGAACAGCCGCTACGCGGAATGTTTCAATCTCCGTCCCGATGACTACAAGGGATGGACGGAAGGTATAGCCAAAGCCGGTTACGCGACCGGGGGCAACTATGCCGGGACTCTGCAGAAGATCATCGAGCAGAACGGCCTGGACAAATACGACCATCAGGTCATGCAGGAAATGGCCGCGCAGGGCAAGCAGTTCGGTCTGGAAAGCAATCCTCTCCAGGAGAAAGAAAAGGCAGAAGCCTATTCATTTCCGGTGGAACGCAAGGAATTCCTCTTTGTCACTTCTGCTTTCGGAATGCGTCAGGACCCGATGGACAAAGAAAAGCAGCAGATGCACAAGGGGCTTGACATACGATGCAAAGGCGATGCGGTGCTGGCCACGGAAAACGGCGGAAAGGTCGTTTCGGTAAACGGCAATGCCAACTCTGCCGGAGGCAAGAGTGTAACCGTCGAATACAGCCGCCCGGATGGAAGCAAGGTGCAGTGTACCTATATGCCCCTTGGCGATATCGCAGTCAAGGCGGGAGACAGTGTCAAGGCAGGACAACGCCTTGGAACCTCGGGCAACACGGGGACACGGACCACGGGAGAGCACCTGCATTTCGGGGTGGTGAACATCCATTCGGACGGGACGCGCCGTGACATCGACCCGGCTGCATATCTGGCCGAGATTGCGCAGAAAGGCAATATCAAGCAGCAGGTGCTGTACAACGGCAATGACCTGCTTGCGAAATACCGTAGTACAGAAGAACCCAAAATCGAGAAACCTCTTTCTACCGAAGACTGGATGAAAAAGCTGCTGTCCTCGGAGGACAGTGGCGTCGGCATGTCCGGATGCAATGACCCTGTCATGGAGATGGCCATGACGGCCTTTACCTCACTGATGGTGCTGGCCGTTCAGATTGACAGCAAGAACGAGGAAGAGCAGAAAGCCGCCGTTTCGGGGGCCATGGATAGCGGAAAGATCGACTTGAAACCACTGCTGCCTGACATGAAAAGCTGTAGTCTGACCATGAAAGAGAACGGGAAAGCCGTCCTTCAGGCGGATAACGGCGAACAGCATATATCGCGCGAGTTGAGTTCCGCAGAATTGAGCCGGCTGTCGGCCGTGCTGAACAACAGTACCCTTACGGATGAAGCCAAGCGGATGCGCGTGACGGGATTGCTGAATACTGCCATCCTTTCGGAAATGGCTTCACAGAATTTCGAACAGGGCATGTCCGAGCAGCGAGGACAAACGGAAAATCTGAAAAGATGAAGCATGGCGATATGATAAAATGCGTGATGATACAGCTATGCAAGTATCTGGCAGGATTATCCTACCTGGCTTTGTATGTCCTGTCCTGCTACAAGCTGTTTGGCTTGACGGCAACATTCCTTATCGTGGGAGTGCAGCTGCTCGTTGCCGGATGGCTTGTCTGGGCGATGATCCGTGCGCCCGATTAGAATATGCTCTCAGACCTTCAACATCAATATAACCAGCATTTGCCGGATGATATGTACCATTCTAAAAACAAAACGAGTTATGATTAAATGTAATGTTACTGTATGCGGTATTATCAACCGCGATGCTACTACACGCACAAACAAGGAGGGAAAACCGTTTTTTACGTTCCCTCTCCAGATAATGGTTCCTGCAACTGATGGTCAGGAAAAGCCTGTCGAGATCGATGTGAGCAAAGATGGCGGTCAGGAGGAAGCCTCCTGCTACGGGAAAGGCTCACGTGTCGAGATTGACGGTACGATGTACCTGAAGCACAGGGGCGACAGGACCTATTTCAACCTTTTCGCAAACGAGATCCGCGATGTGGCTGCCGATGCGGCCAATACTCTCAAAGGAGAGATGGTTTTCTGTGGAAAGGTCGGAAAGAACATCGAGGAAAAGAAGGACAAGAAAGACCAGTCCTACACGATGTTCTCGGCATTCAGCACGGAGAAAGTCGCTGACGGCTTTGAGTACCAATGGGTACGTTTCTTCTGCTTCAACAGGCAGCGTGAAGAATGGCTCCAGCCTGGTGTGAAGATCGATGCCAAGGGCGAGATGGGCCTGACTGTCCATAACGGTAAGCCTAATGTATCCTGCCGTGTAGAGGAACTTACACAATGTGTCGCAGATTCGTCTAACTCCAATCAGTAACGGTTATGGCAGGCTACAGGAGACAAAATACAGATGGGCCGAACAGCGAAGACAAGGCTCTCGACCTCTTTGCGGAAATGATGATTGAAAAGCTGGAGACTATCAGCAAGGACTGGAAGAAGCCCTGGTTCACCGAGGGCAGCCTTCAGTGGCCACGCAATCTGTCCGGACGCGAATACAACGGTATGAATGCGCTTATGCTCATGCTGCACTGCGAAAAGGAAGGATACACTATTCCGAGATTCTGCACATTTGATTGCGTGCAGAGACTGAACAAACCGGGCAAGAACGGCGAGGAACTGCCGAGGGTATCGGTACTGAAAGGCGAGAAATCGTTTCCCGTCATGCTGACCACATTTACCTGCATCCACAAGGAGACCAAGGAGAAGATCAAGTATGACGATTACAAAAACTTGTCCGAGGACGAAAAGAAAGAGTATAACGTGTATCCCAAGATGCAGGTATTCCGCGTGTTCAACGTCGCCCAGACGAATCTGAAAGAGGCTCGTCCTGAACTGTGGGAGAAGCTGGAAAAGGAAAACGGCCGTCCATTCGTCCATGAAGGTGAAATGTTCAGCTTCGAACCGGTGGAGAGGATGATACGCGACAATCTATGGATATGTCCCATCAACGTGAAACATCAGGATGATGCCTTTTATTCGATTAGCAAGAATGAAATCACCATACCGGAGAAGGTGCAGTTCAAGGACGGGGAAGCATTCTACGGAACACTGTTCCATGAGATGGGACATTCGACTGGAGCGGAAGGTGTGCTAAACCGTTTCCAACCGACCTCTTTCGGTTCAAAGGAGTATAGCGATGAAGAACTTGTGGCCGAATTGTGCGGTGCATTGATCTCCCAACGCTACGGAATGGCCAAACATATAAAAGAGGACAGTTGTCCGTATCTGAAATCGTGGCTGGATAACCTGAAGGAGTCACCCCAGTACATTAAGACCGTACTTATGGACGTGAAGAAGGCATCATCCATGATCACGCAGAAAATAGACCAGATAGCCAGGGATATAGAAAGGGAAAAGACCGAAAATCAGGAACGGACGGAAACCCCGAAGGAAAAGGTATATTATGCTTCTGTAGCCTATCTGCAAATGGCGGACGATACCAACCGGCTTGACGCACTGAAAGACAAAGGGGACTACAACGGGCTGCTCACTCTTGCGAAAGAGTATTACGACGGGAACGGAATGGATGAACAGTACACCTATGCCTCTCCTTTGCAGAACCGTGGCGATGACCTGCTGATTGAAGACCAGCATTTCGCTGTCGTGTATAACGGTAGTGTAGGAGGAACTTATGACGTGATGCTGAAATACACCGAACAGGAAGTACGAGACCATATCCGAAGATATGGAGTTGACAGGGCCAGCGAGGATGTGAAGGCATTGGCGAGGGAAATGGCTGCAGAACAGTTTGCGGAAATGACGCGGCACAAGATGCCGGTCTTCGAAATGCCGAACGGTGACGTGCTGCATGTCAATTACAACAGGGACAGTGACTCGCTGGATGTGGGGACGATGACCAACGCGGGCATGACCGTGAAGCATCATTACCCTTATGACCACAACATGACACTGGATGCCAATCTCCAGGGCGTGAATGAGCAACTGAACGACCTGGAAGAATACAGGGAGGAACAGCAGGAGGCCGAATATAGCGGTGGAATGCGACGATGAATGAAAAGGATTTGGGGCTGGTGTGAATGCCAGCCCCTTTGCTATACAATAATCATTTTCAGGTTACGACATACGTAACAGTGCAGGTTATTTTTAGATGGTATAATTCTATTGCTCATCTCTACTTCTTGAGTTCCAGTATATATATTTGTTTTTCCGAATTGTCATTAAACTCACACTCTGTAAAATCACCGAATTTATGGACAACATTAAATCCCGCTTGATGAAGATATGAATTTAACTCTTGTGGAAAGAACAGTCTCATGTCCATATTCTGGACTGAGTGAAATGTACCGTCAATAAAATACTGCCACTTTATACGATTGATTTGAGATGCACTTTCGTAATGCATACTTTGTCTTATCAATACACTTCTTCCATCATTTGTAGTATATTCAGCCATAACATGTTGTTCCCGTTCGTTTTCGACAATATATTGGATATTGGGATTGAAGCAGTCCAATAAAAACAAACCGTTATCTTTCAGGTGTTTTTTTACAGTATTCAACGCCTCAAACAAATCTTCATTTTTATACAGATGATGAATAGAATTGAACGGAATAAAAATAAGATCGAATTTCTCTCCCAAGTTTAGTTCTCTTATATCCGCTTCAATGAAATCTATTTTTAATCCGGCTTGAAGCGCTTTTTCCTTTGCCCGTTCAAGCATGGATGAAGTATAATCAACGCCCTTAATGTCATAGCCATCCTTTGCTATTGGAATCGTAAGTCTTCCCGTTCCACAGCAAAGTTCAAGTATTTTGGCCTCTTTATTTTTGGGTAACCATTTTTTGTAAAACTCTAAATCGGACAGAAATTTATTCAGTCCATCATAAATATCTGCATCATAGATAAAATCTCCGACCTTATAATCTGTATTCATATTCCTTGATTTCTTTATTGATTGCAGGTGCATTATAATGCTTATCTGCAAACAGATTTTTCAATGTTGTTTTTTGCTCGTAGCAAGAGTGTTTTGCAAATTAAATTGTGGAACGGTTTGATTATGGCAAAATAACATTTTCCAAAACGATTATGGAATCTGACTTTTGTACTTACAGATATGCGTTGACTGTCACATTCCACACGCTCAGTCATAAAAGCAATTTCCAAATCAAGATGCTTGTCATTTTTACTTATAGTTGCCAAATTCTCAGTCTCAATATGCACCAAATCCGATAAATCTTTTCCTCTTTTTAGTCCAAAAGGCTTCATAATGGCATTACGAATTTTCATCAATAGGGTTATCCACTTTGGTGCAGAAAAGAACAGCCCAGACAACTCTGCAGCATTTATAAATCTTGCAGTATGGACTATATCACTAAACTCATCTGTATAATTGTAACTCTTATTGTTTCTCATAATTCATTATCTCAACAGTTTACATTTTTTGATTTTCACCGTTTAATTACAAAGTTCGCTATAATTTATGATATTGCGTCCTTTTTGAGGGACAATTAACAAGATAAGCAATATAGAAAAGCCAAGAAAAAGCTATAAGAGGAATACAACGATTGAGAAAAGGATATAGGGCTGGAGAAAATGCCAACCCCTTGTCATTGTTCGCTATGTCGGAAATATTCTTTCCAGTTTTCTTCATCTATTGTCAATTTTCCCATTTCCCAATCATATTCCACTTCCGGCATGTTGGAGTAAGGGAAATGCACGGTGTAGCCGATTTGGCCATAGGAACAGTGCAATGGTGTAACGCAAATCTCCTGACCGAAATAAGTCTGAGGCGTACAGTATCTCCGCCAGTTAAAACGTCCGGCAGCTATATTACGGCAAAGCAATTTAAGAACCGCTGTGCTTTTCCTGCCTTGAAAATCTTTTCTGCAAGTCTTCATGTTACTATTTTACTTATTTACTATTCTACTATTTTACTACTTTACTAAAATACTAATGTGCTACTTTGTAGTATATTTCAGGGGCACTTGACACATTGTAAATATAACTGCCACAACGCACAAGCAGGGCGTCCTGTCCATAATAGGCTTTTTTCATTCCACTGATGCTTCCTGACTTGTGAAAATTGGGAAAACTGCTGATGCCAACTTTTTTTGCATCCTGACTATGGAGTGTTTTTGTCTTCATTGTAATACTTTCGATTGCTGTACTTCATTAAATGAGTTGGGTGAAACCACCCGCATGGTAGCGGGTGGCTATACGACATATACCGTCAGAAGTGATAATCAATGACGCCTCCGACATAGAGCAAAGTGCCGGGTTCAAGAGAGCTGACAAACAGCATGAACTCAAAGGATGGCTCGGCAAATGACTGGCATCCGTCTCCATTCAGATAAAAATGATAGCCGGTATCCAGCGGATTATCTATTGCCTGCTTGAGGTAATATGTAGAACTCCACTCAAACATATTTTCGACAGTAATGGCGTCCGCTTTCTTCCGGATTTCTGCAACATACTTCTCTTTCCATTGTTCCATGCCATCACCTGTATAACGTATCGTGTCTTCCGATACAAGTTCGAACATTCCTTTCGGCAGGATGGAATTGACTAAATTGGTTATCTCTTCCTTGCGCTCTTCATCGCTGATGTCGGCACAATAATCGTAAAAACTGTTGTCGCCCTGATTGAGGGTGTCTTCGTTCAGATAGTTTTCCTTGTCTATCTGCGTTGTTGAAATTTGAAAAACTCTGCTGTGCATAATTCTGAATTTTAAGTTGTTGTTTTTATTTCCCTTTTCTTGAAGCCTTTCGGCCTTCTTGTCAGGGAATGATTTTTATGCAGGACAGACAGCGAGCATAGGACGAACAAGACAAGTAAACAGTGGACAGGATAAAGCGGAATACCCAAATCTATGATTTGCGGAAGGCTGCCGTGAATATCCGGGAACCGTTAGCATAGCGGTACTTGGCGACCGTCCGTCGCTGTACCTTCGCATATAAAATCTCTCCGACAAGAAAGTGCCGGCAGGTAGGAAATCATATATTTCTTACAAGAGGAATAATCTGGCCGAATATAAAGGGTATGCACCTCCAGCGCAGTTTTGTAAAACAGGCGGTCTATAAAAGTATAGAAAAGACTCCCGAACAAATAATGCTCGGGAATCATTTGCTGATGTCGGATTGAATTAGTTTACTATTTGAAATTCATGCAGGTAGCAGAAGGCATCTTCGCTCTTGCTTTGCCAGCGTTCGTCAAGTGCCTTGACATCCTCTGCTGACTTTATCGGCTCTCCGCATTTTTCTTCAAGCCAAGCGAACGCATCTTCTTGGGTCTCGAAATATTCACTGAGATACTCTTCCTCTGGGGAACATGCGTCCAAGAAGAACCTGTCACTGAAATATGTACCAAATTCATCGTTTGTTTCATATACTTCCATGCCTGGCTCTTCCGCCTGAAAGTAATAGCGAAGATTGGGGAACGCTTCCCTCACAAGGTCAAATGTCTCACTGCATGGGGCCCACGCTGTTTCTGTTGAAAACTTCAATACATCACCGTCCATTTCAAGTCCGTTCCAAGAGCCACGGCAACGTACATCGTTCCAATCCTTACCCAAAGCATCCACGAGACATCCCAGCCAAGTAGTCCCAAATCCGTTTTCTACTGAAGGTGTCTTACGTTCTTCCAGTCCTTTCATCAACTCATACAGTTGCTTCACTTCTTTTGCGTCGCCATCTATCACATACGCAGTACTGCACCAATTCGGCATAATCGTAATAATTTAATTGTTGAACATTGTTTTTGTTATCCCTCTTATCGAAGCTCTTCCGGCTTCTTGTCGGGGAATGATTTTTATGCAGGACAGACAGCGAGCATAGGACGAACAAGACAAGTAAACAGTGACGGGATAAAGCGGAATACCCAAATCTTCGATTTGTGGAAGGCTGCCGTGAAGATCCGGGAGCCGTTAGCACAGCGGTACTTGGCGACCGTCCGTCGCTGTACCTTTGCATATGAAATCTCTCCGGCAAGGAAAGCCGGTGATGAGAGAGAATATCAATTTATTGAATATAGAAATGGGTATAAAAATGGCATTATCATGCTATTCATGATATAACAGAACGCGTTCTGACAAAAGAATGATATATTTCAATATCTTTGCCAACGTATTGTATTATATAAATGTATTGTAATATGGAAAATTCATTTGCTCAGATCAGCGAATTGTTCGCTCAGTTTTCAGAGAATGCCAAACTTCAGATTGAAAAAGGCAATAAGGCAGCAGGAATGCGTGCCCGTAAAGCGTCACTTGAACTTGAAAAGCTTCTGAAACAGTTCAGAAAAGAATCACTGGAAGCCTCCAAATGATTTCTTTCGGAATACGTACTACCAGGTATCAAGTAAAAAGCCTCTGCGCTTCACAGCGGAGAGGCTTTTGGTTAATAATAGATTCTCTATGGCTAAAACAGTTCAACTTTCGTGTGTCTGTTGGCTTCGGTCGGCTGATGGTCGGCAATTCCACCTCTGCTGATTTTTGTGATCCTTTCTGCAGGAATGCCGCGCTGTTTCAGTTCCGAAACGATAAAGTCCGCTCTTGACTGGCTCAATGAATCATTGATGCCGGATGTCCCTGTAGAACTGTCCGCAGCCCCGGTAACTCTTACATGCAAGTCATATTTCTTTGCGACCCTTGCCAATTCATCCAGATTGAGTTTCTGTGAAACATCTGTCAGGCGGGCCGTGTTAAGAGTGAAAAAGAAATATACAGGAGCTCCGATACAGCTATCCGAGACATGATTCACAACCATGGGATTGTGCCCTTCAGCCGTTATGAATTTATTCGATACCAGGGAATCCGGATTCTGTTTGTCCTTGTTGTTATTGTTGTTATGAATGAATGCCGTATCGAGAGGAGATATTCCGTCCCAATGTCTGTGTTTCAGTCTTGCACGCAATGAGTTCAACCCACTATAATTGTTTACAGGATATCTTTGTTGTCCATTCTTCTCATCTTCCAGCAAGTGCCCGTAGGTATCAAGCAGACCTTCGATTTCCAGAATCTTCTTCAGTTCAGCAAGCGTTCGTTTGTCGCGGTCATGTTGTCCGGCATAGCGGCTGTTCTTCTCGGACAAGGCACGGGAATAATCGATGAGCTGTTCATTCCTGTGGATGTAATGCGTGACATCAGCAGCTCGTTTCCAACCTATTTTCCCGAGATGGAAGGTGAATCCGGCTGTCAGTGATACCATATGATCACCCAGGCGGTTTGTTCGGCCATAGCCATCAAATTTTTGTGAGGTTGTTGTCCCCGAGAACTCCAGTACTGCACTTACCCGTTTTGAAATCCGATATTGTCCCTGAATACCGTATGAGAAGGCGAAAGGAGAAGTCTTGTTGGAGGAATTGTGTATCAGTCCGACTCCGACAAATGGGGCAAGTCCCCAGCGTGTCTGCTCCTGTCCGGAATACCGATAACCAAGCAGGTTCCATAGCAGGTCTGCATGGACGCTATGGTAATTTTTCGTGGATAACCCGGCATCTTTGAATTGCAAACCGCTGTAATGTATGCGGGCGCCAACGGCAGGAGTAAACCATTTTCCGACGGCAAGGTTGTACGAGGGTTTCACACGTCCGAACAGATCTTCGCAGCCAAGAGGCGTTCCGAGAAAAGCGGTTGCACCTCCGGTGACACTGACAAACCAATTGCCACTCCCGGTTCTTGGCACTACCACACCGTCAAGATAGACCGGCTGGAGGGGTTGGAACAGTTCTGTGGCATCATGGAAGAACTCATGTTGTACAGTATCTCTTTCTGTATATCGTGAATTTGCCTGTACCTGCACGGAGCAGAGAACGGCAAAGATAAGAATGATTTGTTTTGTCATATTCAAATGATTTTTATTTGTTATAACTTTGATTATAATACATTTCTGCCATTTATCGTTTGGCTTTTTTGCCACTGGAAGGACGCATCATGCGACTTGCCATCTTCATGCACCGGAGAGCCCAGGCACGGTTGTCCTCGTCTTCATCACGTCCCCACATGAGGTCATTTCCGCCACCTCCGCCGCCATGTGTTTCGGCAAATGTTGTGGCATCATCGACCATTCCAAGAAACAGCATTGTCGCACAGCGCATGACTTCCGTCCCCCGTTCCGCCACGGAACACAGGAGCGTGTCATCGAACTGTTGCCGTTCGGAAGGCTTCATCTGTGCCGACATTTCCCGCCACTCATTGACCATATTCTCCAACATGGCATCCTTGAGCAGACTGTCCACTTTGGAATGTACATCACGCGAGTATTTGTATGCTTCTTCCTTCAGTTCTTCTGTCCGCTCCTGAATGGCATCCATATTTTCCTTGAGCTCGGAAAGTTGTCGGTCAGCGGTCTGTAGCTTCTCCTGTTTGTCTGCCAATTTATTCTGGATAGCGGCCAGCTCATTTTCGAGCTTTTCTTTCTCGGCAGATAAAGTCTGTGCATCACCTTTCCGGGCTTCCATATCATTTTTGAGTGCCGACAATTGGGCTTCTTTTTCGGCCTGCTCCTTTTTCAAGTTTTCCACCATTGAAGTCAAGCCCTTGACCCTGCGCTCTGCCATCCGGATGTCCGAATGGAGAGAGGAAAGGACTTGCTGATGGCGGCTGATATTCTCTTCTATTGTAGAGCATTCCTCTGACAGCATACGACGGTATTCTTCTGTACTGCGATGCTTCTTTCCCGTTTCGGAAACACTTGAGCCTCTGGACATGCCCCATTTGCTATTGACTTCTGCATAAAAGTCCGTATGAAGCTGTTTCATGCGCTCGCTGAATTCATATTTGTCCTTACCGGCAAATATCTCCTTGTACGCAAACTTCCCATCTTTGATTGGCAGCAAAGTACAATGCACATGTGGATTCAACTCATCCAGATGTACAATGAATGCGGCAATATTCTGTTCACCATATCTGCCGCAGACAAATGAATAGACATCCTTTGCCCAACGTTCAATCTCACTCTTCCTTTTTATGTGTCTATTGTCCGCACCTTTTTCAAAATCGACTTCCTGCTTGCCAAATGCGAGTTCCTGCATCCGTGTGCGAGAGCCCCCAAAAATGATATTTACGACTGTACGGAATCTCGGTTCTTCCAAACCTTCATTGGGATCCTTTATGCCTCGTTTATGCAACAGTTCAGCCATTCGCTCAGGAATGCTCCGGCCTTTGTCGATAGGACGGATCTTACCTCCTGATACGACTTCAAAATTCAGGTGTTCACGTGTCGTGTCATAATTACCAAGGTCAGTAGCCCTTTTCCAACCTTTCTCTGTCCAATTGCGCATATGTTCATTACTCTGAGCCACTGTTATCCCTTTGGATACATGTACGTCAAGTACCTGTTTTGCATTTGCCATATTGTTTCCGTGTTGTTTTGTACAATCCATCATGTCCCAGCTTGCTGCTTGTTCGGACATGCCTCCCTGCGACGTTAGTCGGCAGGGGTATTAGGCTACCCACTCCCTCTGTTTCGTGGCATGTGGGCAAGCCCACTTGCCTCATAAAACTGGAAGGATGTCAGGACTGAGATAGGGATGGATTGTTCCTGGTTATACAATTCATTTTCGTTTCCCGGTTCAGTCCGACAATGTCTGGGCTTTTGCCGCAAGCGATAAAAAGGGAATACGGAACGATTTAAGGAGTTCTTTGTTCCTGTCCATATCAACACCTGCGCCGGATGTTTCGGGATTAAATACAAGCTCCGCAAGCTCTTTGGCGGTCTCGATAAACGCGCCCCATTCACCGCCGAGGTCAAGGGTGAAGAACTGCGACAATTGTGAACTGTTATCGAATCTTGACTTACGCAACACACGCTGGAGAGCGGCATTGGCAATACACTCTAATATTGTTTCCCTTAGTTTTTCTTCCTGTCTGACGACTTCTGCCGATACCGTATCGGTGCCGTTGCCGGAAGCCTGAGAATTATCTTTACCGGCAATGGCGGCTAATGCCTGGCAAAGAGCCTGACCACATGAATGACCGGCATCCTCCGATGTCTTTTTGCCGATGACCCATTCGGACAATATACTGCCGATTCGTGTGGCAAAGTCCGGCTCTTCCTGTTCAGTTCCGGCTATTGCATTTTTTCCAGACTGCACGGTCATGGTGATGATGACGCTTTTATTAAGTTTTGTGCGTTCAAGTAGCCCGAAAGATTCCAGAGCATCCAGAAAGGTTCGGACAGTGGCACGATGCCAATGCCAGAATTCCGCAAGATCGGAGATTGTCACATGACATTGGTTGGGAAGAAGTTTTCGCTCCACTTTTCTTACAAATGGAGAAACAAAACCTGCCATTGATCTGTCCAGCAGGTCCCAATACGCTTCCGTCTTCGTTTTACGGTCTCCGGCTTTCTCCTTCAGGAAATCGAACACCTTGACATCTGCCAATATAAAGGTCGTATTCTCTTGACTATTTTCCATTTTACTTTGTTTTAATGATTATTACAGTGCGGAGTTTCTGAAATGCTGCCTTTGTCCGCTTCAAAGACACCATCGCGTGATGATTATCGTGTTTCTTTTCGGATATCGTTTCAGGATGCGTTGTCGTTCCTTCAGCCTTTTCTTCATCATCGCATTCGGCTGTGACCGGAGCAGAGGGATAGAACAGGGCTGCCAAAAGAATATAGTACGCAGTTACGGTAGTAGTGTACAGATACGGTTCAAAGCAGCTGACCAATGTTATAGCACTGATGCCGGCAAACAGACCCATGGAATCATGCAAACGGCTCAGACACCTGTCCGCCAGCTTGAACGAGAACATAGCGGCACAGATAACGGTTGATACCAGGATGCCGAATTCACCAGCATGTCCACTTGCATAGACATAGTGGAAAAGCAGTAGCAGGAACAGAATCACCCGTGTATAAAGTTTGCGGGCTCTGATGTTTTGTTTCATGGAAGCGTGAAACTTTGCCATAAACCGGTATGGCTTTTTGTACAATATCAATGACAGTACAAGAGGGGTCACGCAAAAGATGAGTTGCAATATTTTCAGTAACATAAGTAATATGGTTTTTCGGGTACGTGTATAGGTGTTGCTCTGAGTTCCAAGTGGACAATATCATAAGTTGCCAAGCGGATAATGGTTTCGGCATCCACGGCCGTGAGGTTCATTGCAGCTTTTTTGATTCGCTGCTTGAATGACCGGTCCTGTTTGCGATAGATAGCCAAAGCTTTGTTCAGTTCATGTTCAGGGATGGCCCATGTGGTACCTTCGAGGTATGTTCCGTTTGTCTTGAACGCCCGCAGGACCAAAGTTCGGGAGACAAGGTAGTCCGTCCTGTCACTTCTTGAGATGATATGTTCTTTATAGAGGTTGTCGTCTGCGACCTCTATCCATGTTCGGTGGGCATTGATCCAATAGACCATCTGCCTGTATAATGTATTTCTCATGATGATGTTGTTTTTATAAAAAGTCAATAAGTATGTCCTCCTTGTTCTTCTGGTATTTCAGCTTTCCGCTTTTAGAATGGAGTTGCAAGTCAAGGCAGAGATCCCCGTACATTTGTTCAAGTGAATCATATATGGTTACAAGGACGGTATGGACCTTGCCATCGGAATCAGTCTTCGCGTTCACCTTGAACATTTGGCCGAAAGATGGATTGGAGTAAGCGCATGTACTATGGCCGAACGGTTCGTCTTGCATAGGAATGTGATGATAAAGCACAATCAGTTCCATATCATCCTCCAGCATATCCATCACTTCTTCCAGGTCATAAGGATCATGTAATGGAAAAGTCAGCAGGACATAGTCCCCGTAAAACTGCGGCTCCTCCATAGTGGTTACATCGAGCAGCTGTGGCAACTGAAGGGGGACAAACGTCATAAAGTCTTTCAGAAAGTGTCGTAGCATATTCATTTGATTTTATGTTTATAGCGTGTGAATGTAAATCTCCATAAGCATTCCGGGTAATTCATCCAGACGGTTGTCTCCCGAGTTCAAGATTCGGCACAAAATCTCAAATATGGCCGGTGTCTGTGCGGCAAACCGTTCAAGCTGTTCCTGGTCTTTGGAAGAAAGCATCGACAGGTGGAAACTGTCCATAGAAACGTATGGGCGCATAAGCATCCAGATATATGCGTAGGCTTGTGCTTTTGTTTGGACCTTTTGATTATGAATGTCATTGATGCAGGTTCCGGTATTAAGTATCAGTCTGCGATTGGTTCGCATGGCCAGGTAAACGAGGGCATCCTGGTGAGGTATCTCTTTACGTTCGGCGGCAAACAAAATCTGCAAACAGCATTTTTCCGTATCACGCGTTATATCGGAAATGTCTTCATCACCAATGCTGCACAGATATGGCAAGAACGCCCGAAAAATAGCATCCTCTTTTCCGATGAACTCTGTCATGTCATCTGTCCCGTGTATGCCATTTCGGAGAGTGTTGGCCAGCAAAGTACGATAATCCGAAATGATTTGCTTCCTGTCTCCCTTATGGATTGGGCGTTTATCTAATGACTCAAAGAATGGACGGATCTTTTCCACGGTCCGGATTAATCCATTGTCTTTGTCATTAGATGAAAGTTTTCTTTTCAATAGGAATAACTCCTGATAGGAACGTGGCCTTGACAAAGCCAGACGCGAGAACTCCAGGCGTAGGGAATCATGTATGCCTTCGCATGTTTTACGAAGGTCTTGACCATGGGTCCCAACCGTGTCCTGCCGGACATGGTTAAAAACGGAATCTCTTATGGCTTGCCATTGGCAAAGGTTTTCTGACAGCTCTTCAAATGAAATAGATTTCATCTTCCTTACTTCGAGCAGATAATTTCTGTATGTACCGGCAGGATCGCTTTCGGACTGTTCAGTCAATCCGCCATTACATGATGTGAACATGCATACCGTAATTGAAGCGGCAGCTATCATGTGTAAAAAACTTGATGCTTTAAGGTTCGTTTTTTGAATTTTCATACTATATGTTTTCGTACTATTTCACGCAAAACTATATATAATTTTCTATACTTAATACCATTGGAACTGTATTTTGTGCATTTTTCAATATCGTACTTAATAGTATGATTATCAATGAAAACAAGTGAAAGGAAAAAGGACGAAAAAATAAATAGTTCGATTTTTATAATGGTTTGATTTGGCCACTCAAATAAAACTTGTATATTTGCACTTGTTATCATTTGTATTGGATATTGACATGGCAAAAGTTGGTTATATATTTAAGGCAAATTCGTATGATGAATATGATGCGGACAAGGAATGGATGTGCCAGTACGGTTGTGTACAAGTGATAGAGGAATCAGTCCAGCACGAGACGCTCAGACCTCGCTGGAAACAGCTCATGACAAATCTTGAGAGAGGGGACGAACTGGTTGTCTCGAAATTCAGTAACGCCGTGCGCGGTTTGAGGGAGTTGGCCGCATTGATAGAGTTATGCCGGATCAAAGTGGTCCGCATTATTTCCATCCATGACAAGATTGACTCCCGTGGTGAATTGTTTCCGGACACGACGGCGGCGGAGGTGCTGACCATGTTCGGATCTCTTCCGGAAGAAGTGGCTGTATTACGCAAGTCATCTGACCGGGTGATACGCCTGCAACAGAGTATCAGTGTACCGGTGAAGACGAGCAAAATGTTGAGCAAGACCGAGCGGGATAAAATAGCTGTGGACATGTACAACAACGGGTATTCAGTCAATGAAATCATGGCGCATTGCAATGTCAAGAGCAAAAGTACTGTGTACCAAATTTTAGGCAAGTACAATGTGGCACTCAGCAGGAAACCTGGCCGCGTACCTGGAAATCGGAAATAGGAAGTCAAGGCAACCGATGCCATATTAGTGACGGATTTGCCTGTCAGTTTAAGTATATTTAGGGAAGCCTCTGACCCTTATTGGAAATTTGTAACGCTAAATATAAAAAAGGATATGGGAGAAATTATAGTCGTAGTATTGGTACTTTATGTCTTTTGCAAAATCGTGAAGGGCATATTCGGCGGATTCAGCAAAAGCAGCTTCCGTCATGATAAATAATCATTGCTGCCAACTGTTCACGCAAGGGAACAGTAAAAAAGGAAAACTAAAAGAGGAAAACTGCGTCATGAATAGCGTCCTCGTTATATCAATATAAGCCCCCCAAAGGTTTTGCTTGACTTTTAGGGGGCTTGGTGTCATTTATTCATTTCCTTTTTGTATTCCAAAATCTTGTCCATTGTCAGCCACTGCGGCTTTTCTCCTTCCTTGAAGCTGTCGTGCAACTTTATCATTAAATCGATTTGCCGTTCTTCATCACCTGCCCACAGGCGTTTGGGGTCTCTGCCTCCGTAATCCAAATAATACTCACAATCTGACTGCATCCTGGCTAACAGCATATATCTGAACCGTGCGTCTCGTTGCAATATATCATCAGCCGTTGTCCTTCCTGCTGTGCTTGGCTTGTTATTCGTGTTCATACTCAATTTACATTAACTTGTTATACAATCAGTCCGTTACGTCATAATAATAGCTTAACTCTTCGTCCTTCAGATTCTCAACCGCATACTGGTCTGCCTGTCTCCAGAGTGTATCATACAACGCCGCCACATTCGGTTTCGTTTTATAGTGCTGCCATATCTTGTGATTCAATACCAACACCAATTCCGTAAGGTACTTGCAGTTGCCTTTCCACTCTTCAAAGGCACGGTTGAAAGTGTCCTGAATAGCCGATAACCCGAAAATGTCGGCCGCTGAAAAATCTTCCCAAAAAGTAGTCTGTACGTTATACCCGTTCTCTGCCATAAATGCTCTGAATGTCATATCATTAAAATTTTTAGTTGTTTTTATTTCCCTCTGATACATCCTGTATCGGAAGGTTGATTATTTTTCTGCCCACAAGATTGGCGGTCTGTCAGGCAAGGAGGATGCGAAAAATACTCTTTCCGACATGTCGGAAAGGAAGATTTTTCAGCAGCAAGCATAAGCGTTCCTTGACAGGACAAACAACCGGCAATCAAACTTTGCAGAATAAATAACCGGGCTTTCGAAATAGGCGTGTAGGGAATTTCAGGCATTGCAATAAAAGGGGAAAACGTGAAATACAAAAGGCTATATTACGGAAGGCTTCGAGCAAAACAAAAGCGGCCCGAAAGCCGCTTTGTCAGGAAAACAGGGATTACTTCTTGCCCTTTTTCGCTTCTTTTGCCGGTTTCGAAGGAACTTCTTCCTCCTTCTCGACAGCCGGATAGAATTTGACTGCAACCGTCACGATGCGGTTGTGCTGCACTCCATCTTTGTCAGTCCATTCTTCAGGCTTGAAGTAGCCTTCCACGGTCAGCAGCGTACCTTTGGTAAGCTGGTCAAACGACCCGGAATTTTCATTCTTGCGCCACGCTTCAATGTTCATGAAAGCGGATATGCGCTTGGTTTCTTCGCCGATCTTCTCCTGGCGGGCAACAGCCAGAGGGAAACGTGCAACACTTGTGTTGGTGAATTGATAAACCTCGGCGTCTTTTGCGACATAACCGGTTACTGCGAAATTGTTCTCGTACTTTTTCATTTCGATTGCTTTTTGAAGTTAATAAATCAGTTTTACGGTGCATAAAAAGTAGGTGCAGTAAAGGGATGCACCAAGGATAACGTATAAATACTCTTTATTTTGGGGTTCTCCCAAACCGGAGGCTTGATAAAGGAAGATTTGTACTGTTACGCCATTGGTCAAGACCATGGGTCGCGCCCGGCTGCATACTAACTTTGCAACGAAAAACGATATGGCGACTTCAATAGAAAGCAGTCACGAAAAAGAAGAGGAAAAACAATTGGCAACTGGTTAAAGGAATAATAAAGACGGACGGTGCTGTCAATGGGCACGAATTGGTTTCAACTCTCGGCTGGCATAGGAAGAAGAGCTTCTGGCGGGAAACAGCACCATGTCTCATGATTTGAAGCGGCAAGGATGATATGCCGTACTGGCAGTAAGCGTATAAGCTGCGGCGTGGGAAAGGCCGTAAGACGAAGAATTGGCAAAGGGGTGCTGGCGTATCGGTGTTGCAGCCTTTATCCGGCAAGAGAAATGAGGGAAAAGAAGGCAAAATGAAAAAAGGGCTGAAGCCCGATTGGGAGACAAAGCGGAACGGGCGCGTTATGCGAGTTTCAGCTTCTATTTTATAAAGGGATATGGCGCAGCCAAAAGAGAATATAAATGGATAATCCGGCAAAAATCATTGTCTGGCCAATGGCCATCTGCGTCTCAATGAAGTTTTGGATATAAAAGGTTATTGCGGTAAATGAAGTTACGGGCTGGAACTGAATATTCAACTCCAGTCCGTATAGTACAGAGGCTCCATGTCAGAATTGGATCATCATGATGCGGTGTGGAAAGATTTTGTTTTTGTCGCTCGGTTTTCGTTGGCATATCCAAAGATGGTGTGCCCCATAGCCGAACGTGAAATACTCGTCAAGCCGGGTCTCTTTCTTTAGACTCTCCATGCTTGTGCGAAGTTCGTTTTCGTCTTTTGAGAAAAGAAGCGTGTTAATAATTCTGAAATATAGATTTGTCACTTCGCTGCAGTAAGGGCAAAAAGGGTGTTCAATCGTTACGTTCATAATTGTCTTCGTTTAGTGCATTAGTCATGATAGATTCTCCTTCCTGGTTGAAAATCTCAATAGTCGAGTAACCATCGTTTTCTTCGGGAAACAAAAGCTCGGAAGTATCACGCAAAGCCTCACTTCTTCCATGAGAAAGACGGCTGTCAATGATATTCGAAACATCTTTGCAACGCCAGGACCGGACGATTGCCTCTGCTTCCTCATAACTGTTGGCTTCCACAGTGAAATAGTCTCTTTCCCAACTTGTGACTTTACAGTCTTGATAAAATTCAAATTTTCCCATAAGCCATGTATTCTAACGTACTACTTCAACTATATCCTCAATCCTGCCATACAGTATTGAGCGTAATGCGGTTTTGTCTATGGCATAATATTCTTGGATATGCCCGTATTGTTTGACGAAATACCGCTTGAGAACATCGGAAAAATCAAAATGATAACCGCTCAAGGCAATCCCCCGTTTGAAATAGGTGCTTTCGCTCACGTTGCGAGTAATCCAATTCTTGTCTTCTCTATTGAGTTTGCCGCCATTATTCAGATGTTCCCGCAACTTATACACTCGGCTGCCTTGTAATGTTGCCAGCTCCGGAACATCCCATTGAACGAATTTTGTTGCTATCTGTGCCATATTGCTTAATCATGAATAATAATTTCATCTCGGAATACTGAAATCTCTTTGCCGCTTTCAAGGCGGACAACTATGGTAGTGCCATAGTCGTCCACAATTACACCTTCCGTGTAGCCTTTATAAGCCGTGGATAAAGTACAGGATAAACCTATAATATCGCTTTCGTTATCAAATGTTCTGTTGCTCATCACTATTATATTTTTATTTCCCACTTGCCTTGAGAGAAGATTCTAAAACTCACATATTCATTTTCAAATTCATAAGTTAGAATTTTAATATAGACTTTATCTTTTGCTTCCAGTGAGGCAACCAATTGGTCCATTTCTTTTTCTGGATATTCCCACCGGGAAGGAAATTCTGCATCAACAGAATTGCCATACTTGTTTGCATAACAACTGAAATTGTCATCCAAGAAAGCCTCTATCTTATTGAGGTCATTTTGGTTTTCCGTACTTGCGTAGAAAATGTTTGTCGCATAATTTGCCATATAATTCTATTTTAAGTTTTCTTTTTTTCCCTCATGTAGCATTTACTACTTCAGGCTTGATTAATTATGTCGCTTCATAAGGTGTCATGGCTCTTTATGCAAGGTTTCACGACCAAATACTACCGCTGCAAAAGCAAGGTGGAGATTTTGTTGTGAACCTCAAGGATACCTTGCATACAAGAAAGACATGACAAATACCTTTGCGGCACAATTCATCAAATAGCCCGAAGTCGAATGCTTATAGGGACAAATATTTACTCGTAAACTTATAAAGGAATATATTGCAGCGAAAAGAGAAAGGACGGAGCCAAAGGGAGTCCACTTTCTGCTGTCTAAAAAGGGAGTGGCAGAGTGAGCAAAAACAGTTTAGTTTAGTCCATTAGCCTATATATATGCTAAACTAAAGTAAACTAAAAATAGACAAATATTTGATTGCTTGGATGATTATTTTTAACTTTGCACATATTGATATCGATCATTGAAAACAATACTTTTCTCTTTTCGCTGCGAATTCCTGGATATATGAAAAAACATATATTGAATCAGGATGAGAAAGCATAGTAATAGCTTGGATTGGTGCTTTGATTGCAAGCAAGTGAAAGGAATGAAAAGTAATGCAAACAAAAAAACGAGGATTTACCTAAAAAACCATTTTTTGTTCCTGATTTGTTTCTTGTTTCAGAAACAAAATTCATAAACTACTCATTTACAAATGGTTAAATAGTTATATATTAAATTTTGCAGCCTTGTCAAGGTTCGATATGTGGCATCTTACATCAAAGGTCTTGATGATGACATTGGATGCTACGTCAAGGAAGCTCAGCGTGAAAGATACGATATCGGGATTTTTCACATCGGCTTTGAAGTTGGAGATCGTGATTAGGAATGAAGCTCCAACTGCCTTGAATTGCTCAACCGTGTGTCCATCCATAAATGCTTCCCCCTTCTGCAGCTCCCTCTCATCTTTTAATTTGGGGAGCATGCTGCTTTCGATGAGGCCCAACTGAGGCAGTTGTCCAATGGCGCAGTATACTGCTTGATTGATACGCTTCTTGAGATACCCTTCGCGCGTCTGTGTATCGTAGGGGAGTTCAATGAGTGAGGTGAAGAACCTCTGTTCCAACGCCAACGTGTTTTTCTCAGTCAAACAGGCAAAAGTATTCTCCGCACTTTTTATTGCGTTGTCCGTCTTGGCTACCAAATAGCCGCCATCCAAACGGAAATTGTCACCGATGGCAAGCAGTTTCAGTACATTGAACTCTTCTTCTTGGCCTTGATAGAGGGCTTTTTCGTTTCCATAGTGATAGATGTATACTTTGTCGTCTTTGGTGAGCGCCCCGACAGGTTGGTATGCGGCTAATTTGACATGCGACCCTTTGACCTCTGTGATGCCAAACTGTACGGGGAAGAACCGGCGCACGAAGTTGATGAAGAATGCTCTGTTCTCTGTTATTGATTGAGCCATCTCCTGTCTGAAGGCTTCTGTCCCTCTCCATATAAACTTTTGCTCGGTCTGTGCGTGATACCCAATGTTATTCTCAACACTGATTAAACGATAGGAGTGGTCAAACGTGATGTATTTGTTCTCTTCGACGAGGGTAGTCATGTCAACCAACAAAAGCCAATCGGCCCCCTGATTTTTTGCTTGGTTGGACAGACCGTTCAGATAATCTTCGGACTTCTGTTCGTTTAGCATCATTATAACGTCTTTTGTAAGACTGTCGTCACGATTGACAATGCGAAATCCTTCGTTTTGGAGATTTTGGGTTATCCATGCGTAGGTTACCGTTTCGACGTTGTTTTTTGTCGGTGTTTTGGTGAGCTTCTGCTGCGGCGATTTCGAATCAAATACGTACTTGTCCTCTCGGACGAAGACAGCGATATTTCCGCGATAGATTTTATCGCCGTTGCTGTCTGTGGCCGTTTGCGCGGCAGCGGTGAGCAGATAACCGCAGAGACTCAGTAGTAATAATAATTTTTTCATAAATAGAGGATTTAATAAGTGTTGTGGTTAGACTGATTATGCGTTCTGAGATATTCGCAGGCGATGCTTTTTATTGCATCAATGCGTTGCTGCTCCAATTGCAATTCCTGTATTGATTCCGCGTGTTCCTGTTCCATGCGTTGCTTCTCAACAGCCATTCGATGCGCTGTACTCTTCTCTCTGACGGCCCACTCGCGGTCCTCTTGTCGTTTTCTGTCTTCGTATGCCTGCCGTTCCTTTTCCATCGCTCTCTTTTCTCCTTCCGAAATCTGAGTCTCCGCTTCAGAGGTCATTGAATAGTAGAGGGTGTCTTGTGCGTCGTCTCCCGATTGATAGTTCCATAGTATTTTGAGGGCCTCCGTCGGATTGTGCATGGCCAACAGACTCCTTGCATGCGACAGGATTTCTGCATTGCGATTGTGACGTGCTTCGAGCTCTTGTTCGCGAATCTCCGTATCCCGTATTTCGTATATCCTGTTTGCTATGGTCAGCGCCTCTTTGTAAAGGTCGGACAGCTCTTCGGGAATCGTCATGAGACAGGCAATCGCGTCATCATATTTCTTGTTTTGCACGTAGGAGTCGGCGCGTGTGAAAATAGCGTCGGCTTGGGCTTCGTAGTAGGAGAGGATTTTGGCTTTTGCCGCATCGAGCAACTTCGATACGGCTTGGTAATCGATACCCGTTATGGCATTTCTGACGGCTGTCTCTTTTTTCGAGGCCGAACCCTTGAACGGGAGAACGATTGATGAGAAAATCGTTCCATTATCCCTCTCTTGGATGGATAACGATAAGACTCCCGAGACGATGTATATGTTTTTCATGCCACCTTCCGCCATCTCTACATGTTCGACGATGATGTCGGGCGCGATGAAAAAGTAACAGTCTCCATAGGATGAGTATCCTGCTCGAGTGGCTATTTGGCCTATTTTATCGCTTAGATACTCTCCGAGGGCATGCGTTTCTGCGGAGGCCGACGGAAGAATCTTCACCCCCAGGACTATCTTCCCGATGTCTCGGGTGGTCTGAGCTTGGAGCGTCTCTGCCGAAAACAGGAAGAGAAAGGTCCAAAGAAGGAATCGATGCATGGCGGGCTATTTTACGGTGATGTACAAAGTATTTCCGCGGATGCTGCGGGTAATCTGAAGACCCAATGAGCGGAAAAATTTCAGCAGCTCCAATCCGAACCGATTTACGGTATAGTTGTTGCCCGTATTTTCGTCGATAAGAGGAAGTCTGATGTCGTCGTATATCATTTTGGTGGGACTCACTCCCTGTAAATGATAGTTGTTGTTATATGCATGGCTCTCTATCCACAATTCGATTTCATCCTGAAGCAGCAACCCGTCTGTGCCGACCTCGGATTCCATGGTATACGGAGAGTTCTCCTCGAAGCCGATTTGCAGCATGATGGACCTTCCGTTTTCGGCAATCGCCGTAAACTTTGCCTGCATGACCTGCAAAAAGTCGTCTGCGCAGGACGCGATGGCCCGCATGGCCAACTTGGCGATGTCCTTTGTGTAGAAATGTCCGCTTTCCCCGACTTTGTTCGAGAGAGAACTTCCTGTTGCTGCATCGTATGATGTGATGATGATTTTGACGAAACTTTCAGGATTGGTCTGCCCGTTCACCCTGTTTTGCTGACAAACAATCTCCGCTTCAACATAGATGTCGGCCCCTGACATGTCGATAATTTGGCTTTTGATATCGCCTTTGTTCTCCATGTTGAAAATCTCCCCGCTTTCAATCGTCTTCAGTTTGGCGACGAAATCGATGGTCGAAAATCCGCGTTCATCGAAAGCCTCTTTGATTTTGGTCAGTACAATCCGTTTGTTGGCATCTTTCTCTAAAACGGTTCGGATGTCTTCTCCCTCTTTGGTGTAGGGTATGACCATGATTTTGGGCTGCATAACCTGCTGAGCACAGGTAGACAGAGAGAAAAAAGTTAATCCTATAAGTATGGCAATTCGTATCATGACTTAATATCCCATCTGACGCTTAATCTGATTCTTCTCCAAGTCCTTCCTGAGCAAGAGAATCCTGACATCCACCTCGTACAAAGTTGATTTATTATCCGACCGTTTGAACTTTGATTTAGCCGTGCACTGTCTGATAAAATCAGGATATCGGGACGTGAACAGGTTGTTAAAATAGGAGGGAAAGGTCTGCTTCATGGTCTGTTCGCCTTCGTTCAGTAGCGGCTTTGTATAGGGAGGAACGCCTGCTCCGTCAAATAAAACCGCTCGGATGGCTGCGCACTGAGCTTCGGTCTCTATTCGTTGTTTATCCTTGCAGAATACATTGATTTGCAGCCTGACGATATCCGATGAAACAATCGTCGCCTGAACCAATGTGTAGGAACTTCCCTGTGCTGCCGCAGAGCATATTGTTCCCAAAATTAGACTTGTAATCAGTATGAGTTTCTTCATGGTGTGTTGTTTTGATACAAAAATAAGTTATTATTAGACAATGAATTGCATCCAAATTATCCTTGTTGTCCACTCCATCCGTTGCGTCCATTTCATCCATTTCGTCCACGTTGGAGTATTTTGGATAAATTGTTTTAATTTTGTATTGGAAAAACAAAAACAATGATACTTTCGGTTGTTACTCGCCAACATATTGAAGCAAAACTCGGCAAGACGATTCGCTATCCGTCGGATTACGAACAGTTGGCTTATGATATCGAGCGTACAACCAAGCAACGAATCTCTACCAATACCATCAAGCGGTTGTTGGGGGCTATCGACAGCGTGCGGGAGCCTCGATTGTATACACTTGACGTCATTGCGCAATATCTTGGATTTGAAAATTGGGATGTCTATGTGGTTAGCCTGTCCAAAGAGGGTAACTCCCAATTTGAGAAGGCGGAGGCCGCGGATGCGGATGCCTGTCATGAGATTTCCGTCGCGGAACTGAAGGCAGGCGTGAAGGTTGAATTTCAATATTATCCCGACCGTAAGGTCATCCTTGAATATCTTGGCGGAAAGGAGTTCAGGGTAGTTGGAAGCACCAACAGCAAACTGCGTCTTGAGGATGTGGTCGAGGTCAACAACTTCTATCTGAACTATCCACTCATCATCAACCGCGTTGTGCGGGACGGTTTGAATATCGGGCGTTTTACGGCGGGTAAAATCAGTGGACTGACCTATTTGAAACTCCTCGAATAATCGTTATTTTTGCGGGAAACGGCGAGGTGATGAATTGGGAGTCTTCCGAATTTGAGCAGCAATCTGTCGACGTGCCTTTTGATGAGGTTGAAGCGCTGTCAAGTGATGGCGCTACCTCTCTGTCCTATAAGGTCCGCATATGGGGAAAGTGGTTTTTTCTGAAACGCCCGAAACCTGAATTTGCAGATAATCCCGTATACCTTGCAGCCTTCGAAAAAGAGTTTGACTTGGGTATTCGTCTTGACCATCCGAATATCGTCAGGTATCATTCCAAAGGGAGAGATGCCCATGGAGTGTATATTTTGATGGAGTATGTGGATGGTGAGACTTTGACAAAATATATAGGACAGCATCCCAAACTTTCCAAATCTGAGGCCCTGCGCATTATTGGTGAAATCGCCGAAGGCTTGAAGTATCTGCATGCACGTCAGATTGTCCATTTCGACCTGAAGCCTGACAACATCCTGATAACGGCAAACGGGCACCACGTCAAGTTGATAGACCTTGGATTCGCCTATTCGGACTGTTATTCGGCAATCGCCTGCGGAACGCATGCCTATTCGGCGCCCGAGCAGTTTGCATCCCCTCAGTCTGCCAGTCTGCGTGCCGATGTATTCGCTTTGGGTAATGTAATAAAATATATTACACCCTCTTTTGCGGGAGTTGTCCATCGAGCGATTCGTTCCAATCCCGACGAACGCTATCCAAGTATTGAAGCCTTGATGCATGACCTTCAGCGGAGGCGTGGTAGGCGGTATCTTGCGATAGCAGTCGGTGTGTGCGGTATTATATTGTTCGGCGTTCTTGGGGGCTTGTTTCTGCAACATTCAGCTCAATCATCGGACGAACCACTTGATGATGCTCCCATAAGGACTCAGCAGGTGGAAGATGCCACCACGGAATCTGCTGAATTGAGTCGATTCAGACAGGCGATTCGGGTTGCACACAAGCAGGCTTTTACACGTTATTACGCCTCTGTTACGGAGATTAACGATGCGAATTATAATGAAGCGGTCCGTCTATGTGCCGATTGCTTCAATCAGGCAAGGGCTATGGAGGACAGTCTTCGTAATTGTTACATGGCTCAGCATCCGTCAATGGAGCAGGATTTGAATGTGGTCATCGAACAGGAAATGGCCGCTACCATGTCCAAACATCTTTCCATGCTAAATGCTTATAATCAGCACCGTATGAATAAATGAGGGTGATGGGGTGGATGGAATTGATGAGAAAATATACTTTCTAAAAACTATATATGTTGAGCATATTTTGTGTGTAAATATATGAAAATAAATAACTATCATACATCTTCAACGAGGAGGAATACTAATTGAATTTGTAAATATCTGTTTGACAGATATTTGAAAACTTTCTAATGCGACCTTCGGGTCGCATTTTTTTTGTCCGTCGCAGCCGGGAAGGGAAGTCTGTCGCGGCCGGGAGGGAAAGTTCGTCGCGGCTCGGATGGAGGGGCTTGTGCGGAGCGGTGGGGCGGCATATAGCAAGGGCGCATGGGTGGAAGCTGACGGCAGGCGGCTGACGGCTGACGGCAGGCGGCAGGCGGAAGGTGGAAGGTGGAAGCAGAAGGCAGGAAGGAAGGCAGGCGAAGGGTGGAGGCTGACGGCAGGGGGCTGCGAACGAATAGTTGTCCATAAAGGACGTTTTTGTTGGTATTTCTTGCATCTTTATCGGATAAAAAGTATATTTGTGTGTCCTTTCAGGACAATATGCTGAGCAGAATGGTATACCGGAAGCGTAAGTTTGTTCTCGGTTGTGTGGTTCGAAAACGGAGAATGGACGGTCGCGTCCCTCTTTTTCGCGTACTTGTGTGTTGAGGCGCAGGCGCACCGTACGGTGCGGCCTGTACCGATGTCCGGAATGAACCTTCAGCACCACGCCTCCCTCATGCAATAACCCGTTCCGGGGTGCGGGAACACAAGTCAAATTCTACAAAATTATGAAAAGAACTATTCTTTTGCTGGCGGCTGCGGTCGCTCTGAGTGCATGCTCGAACAGTGTCTACAAGTCGCACACGGCACGCGTGGCGCGGATTCCCGCCGCCATGGAGTCGATGGTCAACGTCTCGGACCTGGAGGTTTCGGAGACCAAGGTAACGGGCATCTGCACGGGTAAGGACGGCAAGTACCTGTCGAAGAAGGTCAAGGAGCAGAACGCCATTGCCGAGGCGCTGAAGAAGACGGGTGCCGACATCCTCGTCGAGCCGCAGTTTACCTATACCTACGACAAGAAGGGTCGTCTGACGACGGTCGAGGTGTCGGGATATCCCGCACGCTACCGCAACTTCCGCTCCCTGACCAAGGAGGACGCCGAGGCCATCAACGCACTGCGCAACCCCTCGACGCAGCAGCAGGTACTCATGCTCCCGGTAGTTCAGAAATAACGTACGCTGTCGGATATGAGTCTGGGACACAATACCGTACGGCTGCCTCTGTTGGCGGCGGTCGTACTCCTTGCGTCGTCCTGCTCGGTAGCCCGTCGCGTTCAGACGGCACGGTCGGTGGAGCTCCGTGCCGAAATCACACAAATGCCGACGGTTGCCGAACTTGACGTCGCGCCCGTTTGGGTCGAGGTCGATACGACCTGGACGAATCACCTCTTCAAGGGCTCGACGTCCGTGGAGGTTCAGCGCGAAGCGTTGGTTGCCCGTGCGCTTGCCGGAGGGTCGGCCGACCTGCTGGTCGAACCCAAGGTGCGCCACGAGGCCAACCGGCACTGGTTCCGCACCGAGCACCGGCTCACGGTGAGCGGCTATCCCGCCCGCTACGAGCGGTTCCGTTCGGCTACGTTCGAGGACATCCGGACCATCAATGCCGTACGTTGTCCCGATACGGTGCGGACGACGCTCGTGCTGGCCGAGACACTCCGGCCCACGCCCCGCAAGGGAGCCTCGCTCGGGAAGGCCGTTTCGGTCACCACGCCGAAACCCGTCCGGGCGAAGGGCGGCAAGTTCCGCGAACGCCGCTCGGGATACCGCGGTCTGGTTGAGGGCAGCTACATCAACCTTACCACTTCGTCCGACTTCAGGGGCGACGGCTTTGCCTTCTCGACCATCCACGGCCGGCAGTGCGGCAAGCACTTCTTCGCAGGTCTGGGCGTCGGAGTCTTCAAGGCGAATGCTGAGCGTCTGAACTCCGGTTACGACGACTACGGCTATACGGATAGCAAGGTGATGGTTCCCTTCTTCCTCAACGCGAAGGCCTATCTGCTCAAGAGCCGCTTCTCGCCCTATGTCGAGGTGCGTGGCGGATACGAGGTGTCGGAGACCGAGTCCTACTACCTGAGCGGTGGCATCGGATTGAGCTACAGTCGCTTCGAGCTTGGCGCCAACTACTTCCAGTTCGACGGACTGAGCGGTATCCAGGCGCGTCTGGCCATTCTCTTCTGAGGCACTCAGCCTCTTGTCATGCGGCGCTGCCGTCTTCCCGAGGGGGGCGGCGGCGCTTTTTTATGCGCCGCGAGTTGCTTCCCGGGCACAAAAGATGTACCTTTGCAGACGCTCCAACTGTACTATGGAATTTTTCAGCGACCTCTTCCAATACGGCTATCTCTCGAACGCCTTCATCGCCTGCATCCTCTCGGGCATTACCTGCGGCATCGTCGGCACCTATGTCGTCTGCCGGAGGATGGTCTTTCTGGCGGGCGGCATCACCCACTCGTCGTTCGGCGGGCTGGGCATCGCCTTCTACCTGGGTGCCAATCCGATTCTGGGCGCGATGCTCTTCGCCGTCCTCTCGGCGCTGGGCATCGAGTGGGCCTCGACGCGGGGGCGCATCCGCGAGGATTCGGCCATCGGCATCATCTGGTCGGTGGGCATGGCCGTCGGGGCGCTCTTCATGTCGCTCCGCCCGGGATACACCTCGGGCGACTTGTCGGCCTATCTCTTCGGCAGCATCGTGACGGTGACCGACGGCGACGTTGCGGCGCTCGCCGTGCTGACGGCCCTCCTGATTGCCGGGGCGCTGCTCTGGCTGCGTCCGGTCATGTACGTCGCCTTCGACCGCGAGTTCGCCCGCAGCCGCGGCATCCATACGCGCGTGATTTCCTACCTGCTGGCGGCGCTCATCGCCGTGACCATCGTCCTCTCGATTCGCATCATGGGCATCGTGCTGCTCATCTCGCTGCTCACCATTCCGGTGGTGATTGTCAACAGCTTCTCGAAGTCGTTCCGCACGATTACCCTCGCCGCGCCGCTCGTGGCCGTGGCGGGCAACGTCGGGGGGCTGGTGCTCAGCTACGGCTTCGAGGTGCCCCCCGGTGCGGCCATCATCTTCATCCTGACGCTGCTGCTGGTCGTCGCGCGCCTCTGCGCACGGCTGCGTCCGCGTCTTGCTCCGGTGTCGGAGCCCGTGGCCGGCGCCGACCGCTGACGCGGCCTCATGCCCCCTCCCGTGCGGCGTTTTTTGGGGGTGGTTCTTCCCGGCCGCAATTTCTTAGAGTACAGCCTATTCTGCTGCACGGAGGCTGACGCAGCCCGCCGCCGCGCGAAACTTCCCGACGGAAGGCTGCGGATAGTCCGCCGCGAAGGCCGTTTATTCGTTTTTTTATTGTATCTTTGTGCCTGCCGTTCACCGGCCCCCTGCAAATGACTGTGGAAGCGTAGCATGAAAACCATCTACAAACTCATACTGAAGTCCTACCTCGGACCGATGATTATGACCTTCTTCATCGTGATGTTCGTCCTGATGATGAACTTCGTATGGCGTTACATCGACGAGCTGGTGGGCAAGGGCCTCAGCGCAGGCATCATCATCGAACTGATGGCCTACGCCATGGCCAACATGATTCCGCTGGGTCTGCCGCTGGCCACGCTGCTGGCCGCCATTATGACGATGGGCAACCTGGGCGAGAACTACGAGCTGCTGGCCATGAAGTCGGCCGGCATGTCGCTGCCGCGCATCATGCGGCCGCTGCTGGTGGTGGTGGGCATCATCGCCGTGGGCAGCTTCTTCGTGAGCAACAACCTGGTCCCCTACGCCAACAAGAAGATGTACAGCATCCTCTACGACATCCGCCAGCAGAAGCAGACCATCGAGTTCCAGGACGGCCTCTTCTTCAACGGCATCGACAACATGTCGATTCGCGTCGGGCGTCAGGACCCCGAGACGCACCTGCTGCGCGACGTGCTGATTTACGACAACCGCGAGGTGAACGGCAACATGAACACGATTGTGGCCGATTCGGGCTACATCCGCCTCTCGGACGACAAGAAGTTCCTGCTGGTGACGCTCTTCCACGGCGAGACCTACGAGCAGACGCGCAACAGCCAGTGGTATACCAAGAGCTCGCTGCGCCACCATACGTTCGACATGCAGGACCAGCGGATTTCGATGGACGGCTTCGCGATGGAGCGGAGCAACTCGGACCAGTTCTCCAACAGCCAGACCAAGAACATCAACGAACTGCAGCACGACATCGACTCGCTCGAGGTGGAGGTCAATTCGGTGACCGGCCGCTCGTACGAGCCGCTGCTCAAGGAGCAGATTTTCGCCAAGGACAGCTCGGTGCTGGCCATGGTCGACAGCCTGCGCGTCGACAAGCGCGGCTACGGCCGCATGTATGCCATCGACTCGCTCAAGCAGCTTCCCGTGCGCGAGAAGGAGCGGGTGTGGGACCAGGCGCGGACGCTGGCCAAGAATTCGCGCAACATGTTCTCGTTCGACGAGTCGATGTCGAAGGATGCGCTCAACCAGCTCTACCGCAGCAAGGTGGAGTGGCACCGCAAGACCTCGCTGCCCGTCTCGATTATCATCTTCTTCCTCATCGGCGCGCCGCTGGGGGCCATCATCCGCAAGGGAGGACTGGGCATGCCGATTGTCATCTCGGTCATCTTCTTCGTCATCTACTACATCATCAGCATCACGGGCGAGAAGCTGGCCAAGGAGGGGAGCTGGGATGCCGTCTACGGCATGTGGCTCTCGACCTTCATCCTCGCGCCCATCGCCGTCTATCTGACCTACAAGGCGACGAACGACTCGTCGCTGCTCGATACCGACTGGTACGCCGGTCGCATCAAGGTGCTCCGCGAGAAGCTCCATCTGAACGGAGTGTTCAAGGGGGTGAAGTGGAGCAAACTCAAATTCAAACGCAAGAACGAACAATCTAAATCCCAACCAAATGGCAACGGAGAGCATATTGAATAGCGTCGAGGAGGTCATCGATGACTTCCGACAGGGTAAGGTGGTAATCGTCGTCGACGACGAGGACCGTGAGAACGAGGGCGATTTCATCGTCGCGGCGGAGAAAATCACGCCTGAAATCGTCAACTTCATGCTCAAGGAGGGGCGCGGCGTGCTCTGCGCACCGCTGTCGGAGGAGCGCTGTGCCGAGCTTGAGCTCAACATGATGGAGCCCAACAACACCTCGCTGCTGGGCACCCCCTTCACCGTGACGGTCGACCTGCTGGGCGAGGGGTGCACCACCGGAGTCTCGATTCACGACCGCGCGGCGACCATCCGCGCGCTGGCCGACCCGAAGACGCGTCCCGCCGACCTGGGCCGTCCGGGCCACATCAATCCGCTGCGTGCGCGCCAGAAGGGCGTGCTGCGCCGCCCGGGCCACACCGAGGCAGCCGTCGACCTGGCCCGTCTGGCCGGTCTGCAGCCCGCCGGCGCGCTGATTGAAATCATGAACGAGGACGGCACGATGGCCCGCCTGCCGCAGCTGCGCGAGGTGGCCCGCAAGTTCGGACTCAAGATTATCTCGATTGCCTCGCTCATCGCCTACCGCCTGCGCGAGGAGTCGATTGTCGAGAAGGGCGAGACGGTCCCCCTGCCCACGGCATGGGGCGACTTCATGATTACCCCCTTCAGGCAGAAGAGCAACGGTCTGGAGCATGTGGCGCTGACCAAGGGCACGTGGTCGGCTGACGAGCCGGTGCTCGTACGCGTCCACAGCTCGTGCGCCACGGGCGACATCTTCGGCTCGTGCCGCTGCGACTGCGGCGAGCAGCTGCACGAGGCGATGCGCATGATTGACGAGCAGGGCAAGGGCGCCATCATCTACCTCCAGCAGGAGGGGCGCGGCATCGGCCTGTGCAACAAAATCAAGGCCTACAAGCTCCAGGACGAGGGGTTCGATACGGTCGATGCCAACGTCAAGCTGGGCTTCCGGGCCGACGAGCGCGACTACGGCGTCGGTGCCAGCATCATCCGCGAGCTGGGCATCCAGCACATGCGGCTGATGACCAACAACCCGCAGAAGCGGGCCGGTCTGGAGGGCTACGGCATCACCATCGACGAGATTGTCCCCATCGTCATCGCCCCCAACGCCTACAACCTGCGCTACCTGAAGACCAAGGAGGAGCGCATGCACCACAAGCTGGGGCTCAAGTAGGGCGTACCACGCAACGAAGCCCCGCGGTGCGCACCGCGGGGCTTTCCTTTTCACCTTCACCGGTGCGGCCGCAGCCTCGGCGCTCCCCGCGAGCGGAGGGTGCACGGGCCCACCGGACAAATTCGCAGACAATGGACGCAAAGAATCTTCGCATCGTATTCATGGGTACGCCCGAATTTGCCGTACCCTCGCTCCGGGCGCTTGTCGCCGGGGGCTACCGGGTGGTGGCCGTCGTCACGACGCCCGACAAGCCGGCCGGCCGCGGCCAGAAGGTCCACCAGAGCGACGTCAAGGTGGCGGCGCTCGAACTGGGGCTGCCCGTGCTGCAGCCCGAGAAGCTGCGCGCCCCCGAATTCGTCGAGGCGATGCGGGCGCTGCAGCCCGACCTGGGCATCGTCATCGCCTTCCGCATGCTCCCCGAGGTCATCTGGTCGATGCCGCGTCTGGGCACCTTCAACCTCCACGCCTCGCTGCTGCCGCAGTACCGCGGCGCGGCGCCCATCAACTGGGCTATCATCAACGGCGAGCGGGAGACCGGCGTGACCACCTTCCTGCTCAACCACGAAATCGACAAGGGTGCCATTCTGGCTCAGGCGCGCATGCCGATTCTGCCCGAAGACAACGTCGGTACGATGTACGACAAGCTGATGCACCGCGGCACGGAGTTGGTGCTCGATACGGTCGAGCGCCTCGCTGTGGGCGATGTCACCCCTGTGGCGCAGCCCGAGTACGACGACGGGCAGCTCAAGCCCGCGCCGAAGCTCTTCAAGGAGGACTGCCGCATCGACTGGAGCCTTCCGGGGCGGCGCATCGTCGACTTCGTGCGTGGTCTTTCGCCCTATCCCGCCGCCTGGAGCGGTGTTGTGCGCGACGGGGAGTCGGAGCCCGCGACGAACGTCAAGATTTTTACGGCCCGCTTCGAGGCGGCACGGCACGGCGAGCAGCCCGGTACGCTCTTCAGCGACGGCCGCACGCTGCGCGTGGCCTGCGCCGACGGCTGGATTTGGCTCGACGAGCTGCAGATGGCCGGCAAGAAGCGGCTTCCGGTTCGCGAACTGCTGCTCGGCTGGCGCGACGTCAACAACTGCTCGTTCCGGTAGCGGGCCGGTAGCATTTCGGTAGCGTTCCGGGTGGTTCGGACCGGTTGTGGTCGGTTCGGGGGCAGTTCCGGGTGGTTTGAGATGGCTTTAAGGCAGTTTCGGTCAATGCCCCTCCATTCGGTGGTTCTGCCCGCATCGGCAGGCATAGGGCCTCGACGATAAAGGCTTCAAGCGGAGAAATTTGCAGGTTTCTCCGCTTTTTTCTATATTTGAAGTTGATGGAATGCGGCCCGGCGGGGCAGCTTCGATGCCTCCGGCGTGACCTCCGGTGCCTCCGGCGTGACCTCCGGTGCGTCCGGCTCGGCATCCCGCCTCGCGGTCCGCCTTATTCCGCTTTTACGAACCTAACCGCTACGAGCCATGATGAAACGACTTCTGCTTCCGCTCCTGCTGTTGGTGCCCTTCGTGCTGTGCGCCCAGCAGAACGACTCCTCCGATGTCCCCTTCAACGGACTGGTCAAGGACCTCTCGGGCAAGGGGGTCAAGGTGCGCGTCTTTGTCAAGAACAGCGACAAGCGTACGGTGGCCGACCGCGAGGGGCGCTTCGGTCTGACGAACCTCAAGCCCACCGACACGCTCCTGCTGCAGTACCGGCGCGAGAAGGTCGAGATTCCGCTCGACGGACGGCGCAGCCTCAAGGTGCTGTGGGGCGGCGAGCAGCCCTCCTACGATGAGGACGAGGAGCTGGTGGACCTCGGCTTCGGCTATGTCAAGCGGCGTGAATATGCCGGCTCGTCGTCGGGCATCACCGGCGAGATGATGCTCCAGAAGGGCTTTACGGACCTCCAGACGGCGCTGCTGGCCTTGGTTCCCGGGCTGCAGCTCATCAACGGCGAGCTGGTCATCCGCGGTCAGAGTTCGGTCAACTCCTCCTCGGCGGCGCTGATTGTCTGCGACGGGATGCCCGTTTCGAGCCTCAACAGCATCAGCATCTACGAGGTCAAGTCGGTCGAGGTGCAGCGCGGCAACAACATGTACGGCGTGCGCGGCGGCAACGGCGTGATTCTGATTCGTACGCGCGACAAGTAGGGTGCGGCCCGCGGCGGATGGCGCCCGGCTGTGAACGGCCCCGGCGGGTTGTTGCAGGTCCCGGTGGCGGATGGCGCCCGGCTGTGAATGGCCCCGGCGGGTTGTTGCGGGTCCCGGCGGCGGGCGTCCAGCCGTGAAAGGTCCCGGCGGATTGGTCCCGGCGGCGGATGGCGCCCGGCTGTGAACGGTCCAGGCCGGTTGTTGCGGGGCCTGGCGGGGCGTATGCGGTCGCGTTGCGTTCCATGCACGGGGGCTTGTGCCCCGTCTCCTGTGCCCCGTCTCCCGTCTCCCGCGCCCCGTGCCCGTGCCCGCGTCCACGTTTTACGTGTTCCGCGTTCCGCGTTTTGCGTCCCGCGCCCCACGCCCGCGTCTTCCGTGTTCCGCACCCGCGCCCCGCACCCGCGGCCCCGCACCCTGCGCCCGTGCCCGTGCCCCCGTCTCCCGCGCCCCGCACCCCGCGCCCGTGCCCGTGGCTCCGTCTTCTGCGTCCCGCGGACGGTTGCCCGTGTTCCGCGCCCTGTCTCCCCCCCCGCACTTCGGGGCAGGTCCTTCCGGCTTCTGCAAGCCGCAGGGATGAAAAGAAAATCGGGAGGTTCCCCACAGGAACCTCCCGATTTTGCATGCATTGCAGCGGCGCGTCTTACTCGCGCTTGCGGATAATCTCGCCGCCGTGGTGAATCGCCTCCTCGTTCTGCGGAAGCATCTTCCACGCACGCTCGGGCAGCGACTTCTTCAGTCCGACCATCACGTTCTCCATCTTGACGATGGGGCGAACCTTGAGGTAACCGCCCAGAATCATCGTGTTGAAGAGCTTGGCCTGACCCATGCGGGCGCACTCGGCCGTGGCGTCAATCGTATAGACCTCGATATCCTTGCGCACGGGATGGCGCGTGATGCCGTTCGTGTCGTAAATCAGGATGCCGCCCGGCTTGACCAGCGGCTCGAACTTCTCCATCGACTGCTGGTTGAGGATGATGGCCGTGTCGAACTCATGGGCGATGGGCGACGAGATTTTCTTGTCCGAAAGAATCACCGTCACGTTGGCCGTACCGCCGCGCATCTCGGGGCCGTAGGAGGGCATCCACGTCACCTCGTAATCCTGCATGACGCCCGAGTAGGCGAGTATCTTTCCCATCGAGAGGACTCCCTGTCCTCCGAAACCTGCGATAATTAACGTCTCTTTCATAGTTCGTCCTCTCTTATTTTACCTCCTTGATATCGCCCAGGGGGTAGAAGGGCAGCATGTTCTGCTCGAGCCACTCGTTCGAAGCCACCGGCGAGAGTTTCCAGCCGCTGTTGCAGGTCGAAACGACCTCAACCAGCGAGAAGCCCTTGCCCTCCATCGAGCGCTGGAAGGCCTTCTTGATGGCAGCCTTGCACTTGCGCACGTTGGCCGGCTTGTGGACGCTCTGGCGCGTGATGTAGGTGGCGCCGTCCAGATGGGCCATCATCTCGGCAATCTTGTAGGGATAGCCGTTCAGATGGGCGTCGCGTCCGTAGGGCGTCGTCGCCGTCTTCATGCCCAGCAGCGTCGTCGGGGCCATCTGGCCGCCCGTCATGCCGTAGATGGCGTTGTTGATGTAGATGGCAACCACGTTCTCGCCGCGGGCCGCCGCGTGAATCGACTCCGCCGTACCGATGGCCGACAGGTCGCCGTCGCCCTGGTACGTGAAGACCATGTTCTCGGGGTGGAGCCGCTTGACAGCCGTCGCAACGGCCAGCGCACGTCCGTGTGCCGCCTCAATCCAGTCGATGTCGATGTAGTTGTAGGCGAATACCGAGCAGCCTACGGGCGAGATGCCCACGGCCTTCTCGGCAAGGCCCAGCTCGTCGATGACCTCGGCGACGAGTTTGTGCACCGTGCCGTGGCTGCAGCCCGGGCAGTAGTGCATGACATTATTGGTGATGAGTTTCGGTTTCGAATAAACCAGATTCTCCTGTTTGATTTCAACCTCTGCCATCGTCTTTACTTTTTAATCAGTTTTTCCTTGAGCGCCTCGAGCACCTCGTCGGGCGCGAACATCATGCCGCCTTGGCGTCCATAGTGCTCCACGGGAGCCTTGCCGTTGACGGCCAGCCGAACGTCCTGAACCATCTGGCCGGCGTTGAGCTCGGCCGAGAGGAAGCCCTTCACGCCGCGCTCGGCCAGCTCGGCAATCTGACGCGTGGGGAAGGGATAGAGCGTGATGGGGCGCAGCAGGCCGACCTTCAGACCCTCGGCGCGCGCCATCTCGACCGTGGCCGAGCAGATGCGGGCCGACGAGCCGAATGCCACGATGACATACTCCGCATCGTCGCACTCGATGGCCTCGTAGCGCACCTCGTTCTCTTCGAGCGCCTTGTACTTGGCCTGCAGCCGCTGGTTGATGACCTCCATCTTCTCGGACTGCAGCTCGAGCGAGGTGACGACGTTGCGCTCGCGGTCGGCGGGCTTGCCGTAGGCTGCCCACGTCCGGCATTCGGCGGCAATCTCCTCGTTGGTGCGGCGCGGGCGCTGCGGTGCGAGCACCACCTTCTCCATCATCTGACCGATGGCGCCGTCGGCGAGAATCATCGCCGGGTTGCGGTACTTGAAGGCCAGGTCGAAGGCCTCTGCCACATGGTCGTGCATCTCCTGCACCGAGTTGGGGGCGAAGACAATCAGGTGGAAGTCACCGTGGCCGCCGCCCTTGCAGGCCTGGAAGTAGTCGCCCTGCGAAGGCTGAATCGTACCCAGACCCGGGCCGCCGCGCTGGCAGTTGACCACCAGGCAGGGCAGCTCGGCGCCCGCCAGATAGCTCAGACCCTCCGACATCAGGCTGATGCCGGGGCTCGACGACGAGGTCATCACCCGCTTGCCGGTCGATGCGCCGCCGTATACCATGTTGATTGAAGAGATTTCGGACTCGGCCTGCAGCACGACCATGCCGGTGGTCTCCCACGGCTTGAGCTCCATGAGCGTCTCCATGACCTCCGACTGCGGGGTGATGGGGTAGCCGAAATATCCGTCGCAACCGTAGCGTATCGCAGCATGGGCGATTACCTCGTTGCCTTTCATCAGTTTTACCTCTTTTTCTGCCATAGCCTATTCGAATTTTTGACGATAAACCGTGATGACGCTGTCCGGGCAGATAACCGCACACGACGCGCAGCCGATGCAGGCGTCGGGATTCGCCATCATAGCCACGGGATAACCCTTCCCGTTAACTTCCGCCGATAGTTTGAGCACGTCGCACGGACACGAGGCCACGCAGACGCCGCATCCCTTGCATCGTTCCTTATCGACAACGATAGTTCCTTTGATTTTAGCCATAAGCCGTTCTATTGTAAGTTAGTTGTGTTGCGAAGCAACCTTTCGCCGCAGTTCGGTGAGGGGGGGGTGGGTCCCGCAGCAGGCCCGAACACGAGAAGGCTCCTTACAAATATACAAAAATTTCCCGTTCCCGCTAATCGTTCGCAATATTTCTTCGCGAAAAAATGACAAATAAAAACGGGAAGTTCCGGTTTTGTCCCGAACTTCCCGTCTTTTGGATATATCCGCGGGGTCAGATTCAAGCCATCTCCCCGGCCTTGGGGTCGGCACCGTAGCGGTTTTCGCCCTTCGTTCCCGGCAGGCAGCTCCATACGAGCAGCACGATGGCGTAGGCCAGGATGGCAAGAACGCCCACGATGGCGAAAATCGAGAATCCGACGGGCATACCTGCCGTGCCCTGCATGGCGGCGACGAAGTACTTCATGCCCCAGACGATGAGAATTCCCGTCCACAGAATCGTGAGGAGGTAGTATCCCAGCACCCACTTGCCCGAACGGTTCGTGTCGTGCAGGCGGCGGACCAGGACGGCGAGCTGCGGCAGCAGCATGGCAAGACCGAACAGACCCGAGATGAGCATGCCGCTCGGGCCGAAGATGAGCAGGTCGAGCAGTCGGGCCACAATCGAGAAGATGAAGGTGAAGAGCACGAAGAACCAGTACTCCTTGCGGCGTGCGCGGCCGCTGAAGTTCACGTAGTTGCGCAGGCAGAGGATGAACCATTTCATAGGCTGAAGAATTTTTTGTTGGTTTGTTCTGTAAACAAAGATACGAAAAAGGGACGGACCGCCAACTTTTTGCCGCGATTTTTTGCCGGCGCCGCAATTCCTGCATGCTCCCGGCGTTTGCATGCTCCCGGCGTTTGTCCGCTCCGGCGTTTGTCTGCTCCCGGGTTTCGCATGCTTCGCTCTTGTCTGTTCCGGCGTTTGCGTGCTCCCGGCGTTTGCGTGCTCCGCATTTGTCGGCTTCCGGGTTTCGCGTGCTCCGCTCTTGTCTGTTCCGGCGTTTGTCTGTTCCGGTGTTTGCGTGCTCCGGCGTTTGCATGTTCCGGTGTTTGTCGGCTCCCGCTTTTTGCCGGAGCCCGTCTGGCGCACGCCCCTTCCCCCCCCCGGCCTCCACGAAAAACGGAGAGCGGCGCGCCGCTCTCCGTTTCCGGTTTGTCCCTCCCGCACGGATGCGCGGAGGTGTGTCGGGGTTGTCAGTCGCCCTCGGCGAAGGAGTGGATCACCACGCCCGAGCGCAGCTTGGGCTCGAACCACGTCGTCTTCGGAGGCATGATGTTGCCCGTGTCGGCGATGTTGATGAGCTGCTGCATCGAGACGGGGTAGAGCGCGAAGGCCACGGCCATCTCGCCGCTGTCGACGCGGCGCTTCAGCTCGCCCAGGCCGCGGATGCCTCCCACGAAGTCAATCCGCTTCGAGGTGCGCAGGTCCTTGATGCCCAGCAGACGGTCCAGCACCAGATTCGAGAGCACCGTCACGTCCAGCACGCCGATGGGGTCGTTGTCGTCGTAGGTGCCCTTCTTGGCCGTGAGGCTGTACCAGTGGCCGGCCAGATACATCGAGAAGTTGTGCAGCCCCGTCGGGTGGTAGGTCTCCGTGCCCTTGTCCTCGACCACGAAGTTCTCCTCCAGACGCTTGAGCAGCTCCTCGGGGGTCATGTCGTTGAGGTCCTTCACCACGCGGTTGTAGTCGATGATGCGCAGCTGGTTGGCCGGGAAGGTGACGGCCAGGAAGTAGCAGTACTCCTCGTTGCCCGTATGGTGGGGGTTCTTGGCCCTGAACTCGGCGCCCACGCGTGCGGCGGCAGCCGTACGGTGGTGTCCGTCGGCCACGTAGAGGGCCGGGATGCCGGCGAAGATTTCGGTGATGCGGTCAATCGTCTTGCGGTCGCGGATGACCCAGAAGTGGTGGCCGAAGCCGTCCTCGGCCGTGAAGTCGTACTCGGGCGGGTTGTTCTTCACCACGTCGGCCACAATCTCGTTGATTTCGGCATTGTCGGGATAGGCGAAGAAGACCGGCTCGATGTTGGCCTTCTGGTTGCGGACGTGAATCATGCGGTCCTCCTCCTTGTCGGTGCGGGTGAGCTCGTGCTTCTTGATGGCCCCCGAGAGGTAGTCCTCGAAGTGGCAGCACATGGCCAGACCGTACTGCGTGCGGCCGTCCATCGTCTGGGCATAGATATAGTAGTACTCCTCGGGGTCCTGACGGAGCCAGCCCTCGGCGCGCCACTTGCGGAAGTTCTCGACCGCCTTGTCGTAGACCTGCTGCGAATGCTCGTCGGCGATGGGGTCGAAGTCGATTTCGGGTTTGATGATGTGGAGCAGCGAGCGCTCGGTGGCTTCGGCCTTGGCCTCGACCGAGTTCAGCACGTCGTAGGGGCGCGATGCCACCTCGGCGGCGTACTCCTTGGGCGGACGGATGCCGCGGAAAGGTTTGATGCGTACCATGGGTCTTGTCTGGGGTTGGTGCAGGCGCGGAAAACGGACGGATGCGCTCCGTCCGCCTTCCGTGTCGCCGTGTTCGGTGGATTACTTGTTTACCTGGAAACGGGTGTTGCCCGTCTTGAAGAAGTCGACAATCTGTCGGGCGGCGGCCAGTCCGGCGTTGAGGTTCGCCTCGGCGGTCTCGGCACCCATCTTCTTGGGTGTTGCGAAGACGCGCTTGCCGAACTTCTCGTCGAGCTCGGCCTGGTTGCCGGCGGCGATGTCGGTGACGTACTTCAGGTCCTCACGCTCCTCGAGGGCGCGCATGAGGCCGGCCTCGTCGATGACCTCCTTGCGGGCGGTGTTGACCAGCGTGGCGCCCTTGGGCATCGACATCAGCAGCTCGTAGCCAATCGAGCCGCGGGTCTGCTCCGTGGCGGGAATGTGCAGCGAGAGGAAGTCGGCCTTGGCGTAGAGCTCCTCGACCGAGCCGACGCGCTTCACGCCGTCGGCCTCGAATACGGCGTCCTCCTGGATGAAGGGGTCGTAGGCGATGACCTCCATGCCCATGGCCTTGCCCTTGCGGCCCACCAGCTTGCCGACATTGCCGTAGGCGTGGATGCCGAGGGTCTTGCCCATAATCTCGTGACCCGTGCCGGGGGTGAAGCGGTTGCGCGAGATGTAAATCATCAGCGCGATGGCCAGCTCGGCCACGGCGTTCGAGTTCTGGCCCGGGGTGTTCATCACCACGATGCCGCGTGCGGTGGCGGCCGCCAGGTCGACGTTGTCGTAGCCCGCGCCAGCGCGGACGACAATCTTGAGCTGCGGCGCGGCGGCGATGACCTCGGCGGTCACCTTGTCGCTGCGGATAATCAGTGCGTCGACATCGGCCACGGCCTCCAGCAGCTGTGCCTTGTCGGTATACTTCTCAAGCAGCGCCAGCTCGTAGCCGGCCTCTTCGACGATGCGGCGGATGCCGTCGACGGCCTTCTGTGCGAAGGGCTTTTCGGTTGCTATCAGTACTTTCATGGTCTCTCTGATTTCGGTTGTGAGCACTTCCCGCCAGTCCCACGCCCTCACCTCTCCGGTGAGGGCGTCGTAACCGGTCGGTATGCGTGTGACAAGCGGCATGCCGGGCTATTTGGCGTATTTCTCGGCAAAGTCGCGCATGCACTTCACGAGCACCTCGACGCTCTCCTTCTTGAGGGCGTTGTAGCACGAGGCGCGGAAGCCGCCCACCAGACGGTGGCCCTTGATGCCCACGATGTCGTGCGCCTTGGTGTACTCCAGGAACTCGGGAGCCAGCTCCTCATAGCCGTCGGCCATCACGAAGCAGATGTTCATCAGCGAACGGTCCTGCTTCTCGACCGTGCCGCGGAAGAGCGGGTTGCGGTCGATTTCGTCGTAGAGCAGCTGCGCCTTCTCCTGGTTGCGGCGGTAGATTTCCTCGACGCCGCCAATCGACTTGAGCCACTTGAGCGTCTCCTTCAGCACGTAAATCGGGAATACGGGAGGCGTGTTGAACATCGAGTTGTTCTCGACGTGGGTGCGGAAGCTGACCATCGTCGGCAGGTCGCGCACCTGCTTGTCGAGCATGTCCTCGCGGATGATGGCGAAGACCACGCCGGCGGGAGCCAGGTTCTTCTGGGCGCCGCCGTAAATCATCGCATACTTGGTCACGTCGACCGGACGCGACAGGATGTCGGACGACATGTCGGCGATGAGGGGTACGGGCGACGAGAGGTCCTCGTGGTACTCCGTGCCGTAGATGGTGTTGTTCGAGGTGATGTGGAGGTAGTCCAGGTCACTCGGAATGGCAAATCCCTTGGGAATATAGGTGAAGTTGCGGTCCTCCGACGTGGCGAGAATCTCCACCTCGCCGTAGCGCTTCGCCTCCTTGATGGCCTTCTTCGACCAGACGCCCGTGTTGACGTAGCCGGCCTTCTTGCCCAGGAAGTTGGCGGGAACCTCATAGAACATCGTGCTGGCGCCGCCGCCGATGTAGAAAATCTTGTAGTTGTCCGGAATGTGGAGCAGTTCGCGGAAGAGCGCATCGGCCTCCGCCATCACAGCGTCGAAATCCTTCGAACGGTGCGAAATCGAGAGCAGGGAGAGTCCCGAGCCATTGAAATCGAGGACGGCCTTGGCGGCATTTTCGATAACCTCGTCCGCAAGGACGGAGGGGCCGGCGTTGAAATTGTGCTTTTTCATAATAATCCGTATGTAAATTAGTTCATTTAGATTGCGAACTGTTACTTGACTAACACAAATATATATAAAATATTCGGGACAAACCAAACTCTTGCCAAATAAATTTCAATGCCCGGGGCCGGAGGGCGCCTTTTTGAATTGTTTTTACTAAATTTGCCGGGATTAAGGACCAATCATCACCTCGCTATGATAAAATCGATGACGGGCTTCGGCAAGGGCGAAGCCTCTTTCGGAACCAAGAAAATCACGGTCGAGCTCCGCTCGCTCAACTCCAAGCAGCTCGATTTGAACATCAAACTGCCGGCGCTCTACCGCCAGTCGGAGACCGAACTGCGCAATCTGGTCGCGCAGCGGCTCCAGCGCGGCAAGGTCGACCTCTTCGTGAGCGTCGAGAGCCAGCAGGTGGAGACCTCGGCCCACATCAACCGCGAAATCTTCCGCGAATACCTGCGCCAGCTCAACGACGCGCTCGCCTTCTCGGGCATCGACGCCGACTACGACGCCATGCTGCCCGTGCTCATGCGCATGCCCGACGTGGTATCGGTCGAGGCCGAGCGCGTGACGGAGGAGGAGAGCGCCGCGCTGATGGCCGCCGCGGCCGACGCCGTCGAGCGGCTCGACGCCTTCCGCGTGCAGGAGGGTGCCGTGCTGATTGCCGACCTGCTGCGCCGCGTCGACCTCATCGAGCGCTACCGCGAGGAGGTCGTCCCCTTCGAGAAGGTCCGTACGGAGACCATCCGCGCGCGGATTCTCGACAACCTCTCGAAGCTGGGCGTCGAGGTGGACCGCAACCGCCTGGAGCAGGAGATGATTTACTACCTCGAGAAGCTCGACATCACCGAGGAGAAGGTGCGCCTGGAGAACCACTGCCGCTACTTCCGCGAGGTGGCTGCCGGCGAGGAGGCCCCCGGCCGCAAGCTGGGCTTCATCGCCCAGGAGATGGGGCGCGAAATCAACACGATGGGGTCGAAGGCCAACGAGTCGAACATCCAGATTCTGGTCGTCCGGATGAAGGACGAGCTGGAGAAAATCAAGGAGCAGGTGCTCAACATCCTCTGACGCCGGCTCCGGGCCGCGTGCGGCGCTGCCGCGCGCGGCGAAGCCTCAAATACGTATATAATATATGGGTAAGGTCATCATATTCTCGGCGCCCAGCGGCGCCGGCAAGACGACAATCGTACGGGAGCTGCTGCAGCACTTCCCGCAATTCGAATTCTCGGTATCGGCCACCAGCCGGGCCCCGCGCGGTACGGAGCGCGACGGGGTGGACTACTACTTCCTCACGCCCGAGGCCTTTGCCGAGGCCGTGGCCCAGGACCGCTTCGTCGAGTGGGAGGAGGTCTACAAGGGCACCTGCTACGGAACGCTGCGCAGCGAGGTGGAGCGCATCTGGGCCAAGGGCCACGTCATCGTCTTCGACGTCGACGTGATGGGCGGTCTGAACCTCAAGCGGATTTTCGGCGCCGACGCCTGCTCGATTTTCATCATGCCCCCCTCCATCGAGGAGCTGCGCCGCCGTCTGGTGGGGCGCGCAACCGATGCTCCGGAGGTCATCGAGCGCCGCGTGGCCAAGGCCGAGTTCGAGCTGACGAAGGCCCCCGGCTTCGACCACGTCGTGGTCAACGACGTGCTGGAGGATGCCGTGCGCGAAACCACCCGTATTGTCGAACAGTTCATCGCCTGCTGAGATGAAACGGATGATGCTCTACTTCGGGTCGTTCAACCCGATTCACCGGGGCCACGTCGCTCTGGCCGAATATGCCGTCGAACAGGGGCTCTGCGACGAGCTGGCGCTGGTCGTATCGCCGCAGAACCCCCTGAAGGAGGCCGATGCGCAGGCCCCCGAGCTCGACCGCTTCGAGATGGCGGAGATTGCCTGCGCCCACTCGAAATACCCCGACCGCATCAAGCCCTCGGTGGTCGAATTCCTGCTGCCGCGCCCCTCCTATACGGTCGACACGCTGCGCTACCTGAGCGAGAACCACGGCCGCGAGATGAGCTTCTCGATTCTGATGGGGAGCGACCTGGTGGGGCAGCTCGACCGCTGGAAGGAGTACGAGACGATTCTCGACAGCTACCCCCTCTTCGTCTATCCGCGCCGAGGTGCGGAGGTCGGCCGCTTCCGCGACCGCGTCACGCTGCTCGAGGGGGCTCCGCTGCAGGACTACTCCTCGACCGACGTGCGCGAGGCGCTCGAGAACGGCGAGGATGCCTCGCGGATGCTCCAGCCCGAGGTGGCGGAGTACATCCGCCGCAAGGGGCTCTGGACTCCCGAGAGCCGTCTGCAGCGCCTCACCCTGCGCATCGAGGCCGAACCGGCCAACGCCGCGCTGCACATCGAGCGCGGCAAGCTCCACTACCGCCGCGCCTCGTGGGGCGATGCGCTCAACGACTTCAACCGGGCGCTCGAGATTGACGCCTCGAACTGCGAGGCGCGCCAGTATGTCGAGATGGTGCAGGAGATTCTCGCATTCCGTTACAAAGACATTTACAATCCCTGATAACAGATAATGACACGCTTGAAGATTGCGCTCGTGGCGGGCGGTGATTCGCCCGAGCGTGAGATTGCTCTCCAGAGCGCCGCTCAGATTGAGGCGGCGCTCGACCCCGAAAAATACGACGTCACGGTCATCGACCTCCACCACCGCGACTGGCACTACACCGCCCCCGACGGCCGCCAGTGGCAGGTCGACAAGAACGACTTTTCGCTGACGGTCGACGGCGTCCGCCGCCAGTTCGACTACGCCCTCATCATCATCCACGGCACGCCGGGCGAGGACGGCCGCCTGCAGGGCTACCTCGACATGATGGGCATTCCCTACTCGTCGTGCTCGATGACCTCGTCGGTCATCACCTTCGACAAGATTTCGACCAAGCGCGCCGTGGCCGGCACGGGGGTCCATCTGGCCCGCGAGCTCTTCTTCCGCCGCGGCGACGAGATTGACTGCGCGGAGGTGGTCGCACGGCTCGGCCTTCCGCTCTTTGTCAAGCCCAATGCCAACGGTTCGTCGTTCGGCGTGACGAAGGTGCACAGCGCCGGGGAGCTTCCGGCGGCGCTCGAGGCGGCCTTCGCCCAGGACGACGAGATTCTGGTCGAGGAGTGCATCCCGGGGCGCGAGATGGGGTGCGGCGTGCTCATCACCCGGGAGCGCGAATACGAGCTGCCCATCACGGAGGTTTGCCCCAAGAACGACTTCTTCGACTACGAGGCCAAGTATAAGGCCGGCTTCTCGGAGGAGATTACCCCGGCGCGCATCCCGGCAGAACTTGCGGCCGAGCTCCACCGTCTGGCGCGCGCCGCCTACCGGGCCTGCCGCTGCTCGGGCATCGTGCGCGTCGACTTCATCGTCACGCCCGAGAATGTCCCCTACATGATTGAAATCAACTCGATTCCCGGCATGAGCGCCGGAAGCATCGTGCCCAAGCAGGCGCGTGCCGCCGGCATGACGCTCGGGGAGCTCTACGACATCGTGATTGCCGATACCTGCCGCCGCAAATGATAGAGATTGACGACAAGATTGTGAGCGCCGACCTGCTGCGCGAGTGCTTCGCCTGCGACCTGACGCAGTGCAAGGGCATCTGCTGCGTCGAGGGCAACGCCGGAGCGCCGCTCGAGGCCGACGAGGTGGAGACGCTCGAGCGGGAGTATGCGGCCTACCGGCCCTACATGACGCCCGAGGGCATCGAGGCGGTCGAGCGGCAGGGCTTCATGGTGGTCGACGACGACGGCGACTACACCACGCCGCTGGTCAACGATGCCGAGTGCGCCTACTCGCGCAACGAGAACGGCGTGACGCTCTGTGCCATCGAGAAGGCGTGGCTCGAGGGGAAGACCCCCTTCCGCAAGCCGATTTCCTGCCACCTCTATCCCATCCGGCTGGTGCACTTCTCCAACGGAAGCATCGGTCTGAACTACCACCGCTGGTCGGTCTGCGAACCGGCGCGGCGGTGCGGGCGCAAGCTGGGGATTCGCGTCTACGAATCGCTGCGCGAGCCCATCATCCGGCGCTTCGGCGAGGAGTTCTACCGGGCGCTCGAGGCGGCCGACGAGCTGCTCAACCACCGCCCGGCACACCCGAAGCCGAAGCAATAGCTTCCGGGGCACACCCGGGGCGCTTTTCGGGGCACTTTCCGGGGCGCTTTCGCGGGAACCCTCCCGCACGGGCGCTCCCGCGAGAACCCTCCCGCACGGGCGCTCCCGCGAGAACCCTCCCGCACGGGCGCTCCCGGCGGAGGACGCTCCTGCAAGGGGGCTCCCGGCGAAGGACGTTTACGTAACGCTCTCGCATAAGTGCTCCCGGCGAAGGGCGCTCCTGCAAGGGCACTTTCCCGCAAGGACCCTCCCGGATGGGGCAGTCCCCTGCCGGTCCTCGGACCGACGGGTTTCGTCGGCAACGGACGGGAGCATTGGTGCCCGCCTTTCGGTCCTTCGGACCCCACCGGCAACGACGGAGCATTGGCGCCCGCCTTTCGGACCTTCGGACCCCGCCGGCAACGGACGAAAGCATCGGCGCCGGAGCCGGGGAGGGGAAGAGGGCGCTCAGCTGCCTGCCTCTGCGAAGCCTGCCTCTGCGTGACCGCCTTTGCGCTGCCTGCCTCTGCGGGGACGCCTGGCTGCACGGCCTCCGGCACACCTTATTATGATATATTGATTACGAAAAGAGACCAACGACGATTGAAATTGTTATGAAGAGATACCTGTTGACCCTCCTTGCCCTTGCGGCCGCCTGCGCCGCGACGGCCCGTACGGCCCGCCCGACGCGTGCCGAACTCGAACGCCAGACGGAGCGCGTATCGGCCGAAGCCGACTCGCTCCGCACGCTGACCGACTGGCAGGCCGCCCAGATTGATTCGCTCTGCCAGCTGCTGGCCGAGCAGGCCGAGATGCTCCCCGACGCCGCCGCACCGCGCACCGCATCGGCGGCAGCTCCCGCCAGACAGTCGGCTGCCGATTCGCTCGCCGAGCTGCGCCGGCGTCTGCGCCGTGTGGAAATCGAGTCGGTGCCCGACGTCAGCGAGTCGGCCGTCATCGATACGCTCGATTCGGGCAACGAGGCGCTCTTCGTCGTCCTCTACGGCGACAACACGTGGCGCTATGTCCGCAACCGCGAAATCGCCCGCGACAGCACCATCTTCGAGAAGTACTGGGATACGACGACGCTCTTCCCCTACAAGGATGCCAACCTGGCGGCGATGCCCTCGTCGGTCGTGCTCGAACTGGTCGACTCGACGCGCAGCTACCATTGCCCCTACCAGGCGACGCCCCATCCGCGCGGACGCTACGGCCTGCGCCGCGGCCGTGCGCATCAGGGCATCGACCTGCCGCTGAAGACGGGCGACACCGTCTATGCGGCCTTCAGCGGCCGGGTGCGCATCTCGGAGTACAACCGCGGCGGATACGGCAATCTGGTGATTATCCGCCACGACAACGGTCTGGAGACCTACTACGGCCACCTCTCGGAGCGTCTGGTCGAGCCCAACCAGTGGGTTGAGGCGGGACAGGTGATTGGTCTGGGCGGCTCGACGGGCCGTTCGACGGGACCCCACCTCCACTTCGAGACGCGCTATTATGGCCAGTCGTTCGACCCCGAGCGCCTCATCGACTTCCGCAAGGGGGTTCTTTGCCGCGAGACCTTCCTGCTCAAGAAATCCTTCTTCAGCATCTATTCGAAGGCGGGGCAGGATTTCGAGGATGAGCTGGCCAACGAGAAGCAGGACAAGAAGGAGGCTGCCGAGCAGGCGGCGCGCCGCTACCACAAGATTCGCTCGGGCGATACGCTGGGCCACATCGCCATCCGCTACGGCACCACCGTCTCGCGCCTCTGCGCGCTGAACGGCATCACGCGGACGACGACGCTGCGCATCGGCCGTACGCTGCGCGTGCGTTGACAAGGGGGACGGCCGTCCCCTCCGCACAATCTGAAGCCCGGAAGTCGGTGCTGCGGTTTATCCGCGCCGGCCTCCGGGTTCGTTTGTGCCCGGCCTCCGGGTTTTGTTTGTGCCCGGCCTCCGGCGTTTGTCTGTGCCCCTCCGGTCTCCGGGCCTCGTTTGTGCCCGGCTTCCGGTGTTTGTCTGCCCCCGGCTTCCGGCGTTGCGGCCGGCGGCGGGCCCTGCCGGACATGCCGGGATGCTCCGCCAAACGGCGAAGCGCCCTCCGCCGCAGGGGCGGAAGGCGCTTCGAGGGGTTACAGGTGCGTTACAGCGCGCCCGGAGGGCGTCAATAGCCGAGGATGCGCAGCATCGAACGGTAGGACTGCTCCTTGGCGAAGAGGCGCGTGTAGTACTCGTTGTCCGACTTGTCGCGGTCGATGATGATGTGCTTGGGCGCCGGGATGAGGCAGTGCTGGATGCCGCCGAAGCCGCCCAGCGCCTCCTGATAGGCTCCCGTGTGGAAGAAGCCGATGTACTGCGTGTTCCCCTTCTCGAGTTTCGGGAGGAAGATGGCGTTGGTGTGGCACTCCGAGTTGTAGAAGTCCTCGCTGTCGCACGTCAGTCCGCCCAGCAGCACGCGCTGGTACTCCTTGTCCCAGTTGTTGATGGCCAGCATGATGTAGCGCTGGTCGATGCCCCACGTGTCGGGCAGCGTGGTGATGAACGACGAGTCTATCATGTACCAGTTCTCGCGGTCGTTCTGCTGCTTCTGGTTGACAATCGAGTAGAGCGCCGCGCCGCTCTCGCCCACCGTGAAGGAGCCGAACTCGGTGAAGATGTTGGGCTCCTCGATGCCGTTGCGCTGGCAGAAGTTCTTGATTTGGGCGATAATCTCCTCGGTCAGGTACTCGTAGTCGTACTCGAAGTTGAGCGAGTTCTTGATGGGGAAGCCGCCGCCGATGTTGAGGCTGTCGAGTTCGGGGCAGATGGCCTTCAGCTCGCAGTAGACGTTCATGCACTTGAGCAGCTCGTTCCAGTAGTAGGCCGTATCCTTGATGCCCGTGTTGATGAAGAAGTGGAGCATCTTGAGCTGGAACTTCTTGCTGTTCTTGAGCTTCGTCTTGTAGAACTCGACGATGTCGTTGTAGCGGATACCCAGCCGCGAGGTGTAGAACTCGAACTTGGGCTCCTCCTCGCAGGCGATGCGGATGCCCACCTTGCACTTCTTGGTGAAGGCGTCCTCGAAGAGGTCGAGCTCCTCCTTGTTGTCGAGCACCGGGATGGTGTTCTCGAAGCCGGCGTTGACCAGCTGGGCGATGTTCTCGACATACTGCGGACGCTTGAATCCGTTGCAGATGATGTAGCGGTCCTTGTCGATGATGCCCCCGTCGTAGAGGGCGTTGATGATGTGGATGTCGTAGGCCGACGAGGTCTCGAGGTGGATGTCGTTCTTCATCGCCTCCTCGAGCACGAACGAGAAGTGGCTCGACTTGGTGCAGTAGCAATAGTTGTACGAGCCCTTGTAGTCGACCTTTGCCATTGCCACGTTGAACATGCGCTTGGCCCGGTTGATTTGCTGCGAGATTTTCGGCAGGTAGGTGATTTTGAGCGGAGTGCCGTACTGCTTGATGAGTTCCATGAGCGGAATGTCGTGGAAATGCAGCTCGTTGTCCTCGACAGAAAACTCGTCCTGCGGGAAGTCGAACGTCTGTTCGATGAGGTCGATGTACTTGTCTTTCATGACTCGTTTATAGGTTTTGTAACAATCCGTCTTCGCTACATGGGTCGGACGGAGCGAAAGTAGCTCACCCGGATTCCGGCCCGTTTCGGGATGCAAAGTAAATGATTATTTTCCGGATGGCGTCCTTTTCGGACGATTATTTTGAAAAATAGGGGGTGATTTTGTTTTTTCTTCGAAAAAAGGTAATTTTGAAGCGACAAATCCAACAGTTTGTAAGGTGTTATATCGTACAATCGAACGTTATCTGGAGTCGCACAAGCGACTGGTCATACCTCAATTCGGGGCCTTTGTCGTTAAGACGCCGGGCGAAAGCGTGCTCTTCACGGAGCTGCTGCGGCGCGATGACGGTGTGTTGCGCACGCTGTTGCGCGAGGAAGGGATGAGTGAGCTGGAAGCCGCCGGAGAGATTGACCGTTTCCTCTTCGAGGTACGCCATGCCGTGCAGAGCGGCGGGGAGTATCCGATGGAGGGATTCGGTGTATTCCGCAGCGGCCCCAACGGAACGATTGCCTTCGAATATCAGCCGCATGCACACGTGCCGGCCGGGGAGGAGCCCCTCCGCGACGGCGCTGCGGGCCATGCGGCGGCGGAGCATGCCGGCGGAGAGGCCGGTCACGCTTCGCACGGGCATGCCAAACCGGCCGAGCCGGAGCCGGAAGCCCGTCCCGCAACACTGCATGTCTCGCCCTCGGCGAAGATGAATCCCGAACCCTGCCTGAAGGGGCTGCGTTACGGCCGTCCTCCCAAGAACACCGACGCCTACACCTATGTGGGCCCCACGGAGCGGAGGCGTGTCGACCGCTTCCTGATTGTGGCCATCGTTGCGGCGCTGCTCGCCGTGGCGGCCATCGCCTTCGGCTACTACCACAACCGCCAGGAGGCGCGGCTCGAGGAGGAGCTCGAACTGCCGCTGCCCGAAGCGGTGGAGGCGGAGGCTGCTGACCAGGCCGATGCCCCGGCTCGGACGGAGGCTTCGGCCGGTGACGAAGCCGGTGATGAAGCGCCCCGGGAGGCAGCGCCCGCCGATGCGGCTTCGGAGCGTTAAACCCAAACCGAGAAGAGACAACAATGACGGATATTACGACTGTTAAGCAGCGCTTCGGCATCATCGGCACCTCCGAGTTGCTGGACCGCGCGCTCGAGGTGGCCGTGCGTGTCGCCCCGACCGACCTGACGGTCCTTGTCACGGGCGAAAGCGGCGTGGGCAAGGAGTTCTTCCCGCAGGTCATCCACGCCTATTCGGCGCGCAAGCACAACAAATACATCGCCGTGAACTGCGGCGCCATCCCCGAAGGAACCATCGACTCGGAGCTCTTCGGCCACGAGAAGGGGGCCTTCACCGGGGCGCTCGAGGCCCGCAAGGGCTACTTCGAGGAGGCCGACGGCGGTACGATTTTCCTCGACGAGGTGGCCGAGCTGCCCCTCCCGACGCAGGCGCGCCTGCTGCGCGTGCTGCAGACGGGCGAGTTCATCCGCGTCGGCTCGTCGAAGGTCCAGAAGACCAACGTGCGCGTGGTGGCGGCCACGAACATGAACCTGCAGGAGGCCATCGCCTCGGGCCGCTTCCGCGAGGACCTCTACTACCGCCTCAATACGGTGCCCATCGTCGTGCCCGCGCTGCGCGAGCGTCCGGGCGACATCCCGCTCCTGTTCCGCAAGTTCGCGAGCGACGTGGCGCAGCAGTATCGCATGCCGGTGGTGACGCTCGATGCGGCGGCCCGCGAGATGCTCTGCAACTACTACTGGCGGGGCAACATCCGTCAGCTGAAGAACGTCGCCGAGCAGATTTCGGCCGTCGAGGAGGCGCGCCTCATCACCCCCGAGATTCTGGCCCGCTACCTTCCCGAGCAGAACGCCGGCACCTCCGTGGCGGCGGGTCCTGCCCGCCAGGCGGCCTCCTCGGAGCCCTTCGCCGAGCGGGAGCTGCTCTACAAGGTGCTCTTCGACATGCGCTCCGACATCAACGACCTGAAGCGCATGCTGGCCGAGCTCATGCAGCGCATGCCCCACGGCGGCGAGCCCTCGGCGCCCGACATCAAGGCGCTGCTGCCCACCACGGCGCAGAGCTCCGCGCCGCTCTATGCCGCGCCCCCGGCGGGCGGCGGCGTGCAGCCTTCGGCTCCGGTCTTTGCCGAGAGCGAGGAGGTGACCGACGAGCCTCCCCACGAGAAGACGAAGGCCGACGTGCAGCGCGAGCAGATTATCCGCGCGCTGAAGCACAACAACGGCCGACGCCGCGAGGCGGCCGCCGAGCTCTTCATGTCGGAGCGCACGCTCTACCGCAAAATCAAGGAGCTGGGCATCGAGGAGTAGTCCCGAGCCCCGGGATTGCTTGTCCGGGCTTGCTTATGGGAGGAGCTGTCTGAGCCGCGGGACCGCTTATAATCGGAGCTCCGGGTCCGCATAAATTTTTGAACAGAACAAAAAGAGAATACCGCGTTGAAACGATTCATTTTTCTGCTGCTCGCCACTGCCGGCCTGCTGATTCCCTCGGGCTGCGGCGTGGCCATCAAGTACTCGCTCTCGGGCGCTTCGATTCCGCCCGACGCCAAGACCTTCTCGGTGGCCTACTTCCCCAACAACGCCACGATGGTCTCGCCCATCCTGAGCTCGACGCTCACCGAGGCGCTGGTCGACATCTTCTCGCGCCGTACGCGTCTGGTGCAGGTGGACGAGGGGGGCGACTTCGCCTTCGAGGGTGAAATCACCAACTACACCTCGGTGACGGCCTCCGTCTCGAGCGAGGATACGGCGCTGCTCAACCGCCTGACCATCACGGTGAAGGTCCGCTTTACCAACGCGCTCGACGAGAAGATGTCGTTCAACCGCACCTTCTCGGCCTACGAGAACTACGACTCGTCGCGTCTGCTGACCGAGGCCGAGGGCGAGCTGATTCCCCTGATTGTGGACAAACTGGTGACCGACATCTTCCAGGCGTCGGCATCGAACTGGTAAAAAGGGGCTGCGCGATGACCGATTTCATGCAATACGTGGCTTCGGGCGGGACGTCGGAGCGCCCCTCCGAGGCGGAGCTCGATGCGCTGCTCAAGCGCTTCGAGTGGTTCGCGACGGCGCGCCGGGTGCGGGCCCTCGTGCGCGGCGAGCGCGACGAGCGGCTCGAGGCGGTGGCTCCGTGGCGCGGCGAGAGCGTGCTCGAACGGGAGCCGGTCGACGCCGAAGCCCTCACGTTCCTCACGTCGGAGGATATCATCGACCGCTTCCTGCGCGAGGAGCATCTGCGCATCGTCGCCGAGGAGGGGGAGCCCGAGAGCGAGGTGCGCACCGAGGCCGACCTGACCGACGAGGAGGACCTCGTAAGCGAGGAGCTGGCCGAGATTTACCTCGCACAGGGGCTTCGCGCGAAAGCGATTGACACTTATCGCAAATTAAGTTTGCTAAATCCGGAAAAAAGTGTTTACTTTGCCGAACTTATTGGCAGGATAGAAACAAATAATTAAAATTCATCCGATATGTTATACACGATTTGTATTGCTCTGATACTTGTGGCGAGCGTTCTGGTGATTCTCGCGGTGTTGGTGCAGAATCCCAAGAGCGGCATGGCCGCCAATTTCGGCGCATCGAACCAGGTGATGGGCGTACGTGAAACCACGAACTTCCTGGAGAAATTCACCTGGGCCATGGCCATCGCGATTGTCGTGCTGAGCCTCGTGGCCACGCTGGCCATGGACAAGAGCCTCGTAGCGACGAGCAACAGCGCCATTACGGAGGATGCCAAGGCACTGCAGGAGCGCGTCATCGAGACCGAGGCTCCCGCCGCCATGCCGCAGGCCGAGATTCCTGCCGCACCGGCCGAGGAGACGCCCGCCGCACCGGCCGAGGAGACTCCCGCCAAGTAGTTTTTCTGCGGAAGGCTGCCCCGGCAGAGAGCAGAAAATCCGAAGAGACAGGAAGAGACCGCACCATGTGCGGTCTCTTTTTGTTTCCGGGCGGAAGGGGCGCGGGCACCGCTGGTTTTTTTTTTGTGGAGGCCTGCGGTCGTCGCGGAGGGGCGCTGCTGTCCCTCTTCTTGTTTTCGGGCGGGTGGCCTGCTGTGGCCGCTGTTTTTGTTTTCGGACGGAGGCCTGCGGTCGTCGCGGTGGGCGCTGGTGCCAGTTCCCGGATGCAGGCGGGCGCTGTTCGCCCGGCCGGGGACCTTCGCCCGGCCGGGGACCTTCGCCCGGCCGAGGACTCTTCCCCCGGCCGGGGACTCTTCACACGGTTAAACCACGCCGGGACTATGATTTTTGAAAATAATTGGTTAAATTTGTAGAAACCGATGACTCTTTGCCGGCACAAGCGAAAGTGCAGTGTGGAGCCGACCCGCAGCAGTGCGGGAAGGCAGGTGTGTGGGGTAGGCGCATGGCGGCTCTGAAGAGGCGGAGCTGGAAGTTCCCCTTTGTGTGCGGAAAACTCAAACCCCAAATACGTACACCTATGAAGAAATTTTTCGTTTTAACCTTCGCGCTGATGTTCGGTCTGAGCATCACCGCCTGCGGCGCCGGGCAGTCGGGCGCCTATCCCAAAACCCCGAAGGAGGTCGCACAGCGATTCATGGAGCTCTACACGGCCGGCGACAGCGCTGCCGCCGACTATGTCCTCTTCGACGGCCGCAACCTGCTGGAGCTGGCCATGACGGCCGACATCGCCCGTACGAAGCAGTTCCCCGAGGAGCTTGCCAAGCGGAAGGCGCAGGGCCCGGTGAAGGTCGAGTGCGTCTCGGAGCGCATCACGACGGACGAGGATAACGGCAACCCCAACCTCGAGGTGGCCTACGTCGAGTGCAGGGTGGGCGAGCAGACCGAATATCTGATGCTCGTGCCGGTCGACGGACTCTGGAAGGTCGACATCACGGTGCTGTGGGCCAGCGAGTGGTTCGGCATGTAGCATGAGCGGCCCTCTTTCTGCAGCAAACCAATCGTAAAACCATAAAAGAAGGATATTATGAACCGGATGAAACTGTTGCTCTATGCCGTCTGCTTTGCGGCACTGGTCGGGTGCAGCCCGAAATACGGCGTAGGTGATTATTACGAAGCGGAGGGCGTGCGCGGCGTGGTCTTCAGCGTGACTGACGGCGGCCGCCACGGTAAGATTCTGTCGCTCGAGGAGACCTCGCTGCCCTGGCAGACGGGGCGCGGCATCGATGTGGTCGGTGCGGCCGACCAGGATAACGGCGCGGTGAACCTCGAGCAGGTCAAGAGCCAGGACAACTGGCAGGAGCGCTTCCCGGCCTTTGCCTGGTGCGCCGGGCTGGGCGAGGGGTGGTACCTCCCGGCCGTGAACGAGATGGCCGAAATCAATGCCAGCCACGAGGCGGTCAATGCCGCGCTGGTGGCCGCGCAGGGCACGCCGCTCGAGACGCAGGGCGTCACCTTCCTCTACTGGTCGTCGACCGAGACGGGCAAGTACGAGGCCAGCGGCGGTTGGCTCTATGCCAAGAGCTTCAAGCCCAGCGACGAAATCAAGAACTACTCGCAGCACGTCCGTGCCGTGCGGGCCTTCTGACGCGTCGGCCGGCGGGGAGGGGGCAGCTGCCGCCAATCCTCCTTGAATGAACCGGGCCCGGGTCTCACTGGAGAGTCCCGGGCCTGTTGTTTGACGGTCGTATGCGCTTTGGCATCTGCGTGGGGTGGGGTGGCTGCCGCATGGGTCGTTCGCGGCGCGGGGTCGATGCCGCATGGATTGTCCGCGGCGCGGCGCTTTTTGGGGCGGCGGGGTGTGGTACCCGGCCTCGGACGGACACGGTGGGAAAGTCGGGTCGGGGCACTCGTGGTGCGGCGCTTTGTTTTTTGGGGTGGTGTGTGCCCTGTGCGGGTCGCTCGGGCGCGGCGCTTTTTGGGGTGGTGCCTTGTGCGGGTCGCTCGCGGCGCTTTTTTGGGGCGGCGGGGTGCGGTGCCCGGCCTTCTGTTTATTCGGCCACCTCGCCCTTGGTGCGCTTGCGCGTGTTGATGCTCAGGTAGCGCTGCAGCGTCTGCTGGAGCCGCGAGGGGTCGATGTCGCGCCGTATGTTGCCCCCCTGCGCGATGGAGATGTGGCCCGTCTCCTCCGAAACGACGATGATGATGGCGTCGGAAATCTCGCTCATGCCGATGGCCGCCCGGTGGCGCGTGCCGTAGGATTTGGGCACGGCGCTCTGCGTGACGGGCAGGATGCACTTCGCCGCCACGATGCGGTCGCCCTCGATGAGCACGGCGCCGTCGTGCAGCGGAGCATTCTTGAAGAAGATGTTCTTGAGCAGCGGCGTGGAGACCTTGGCGTCCAGCGCGATGCCGCCCTCGGCAATGAGCCTCAGGTCGCTCTGCTGGCCAATGACGATTAACGCTCCGGTCATCGATTCGGCCATCTCGCGGCAGGCCGTGACGATGGGGACGATGTTGGTCTGTGCCGGGTCGTCACCGGCCGAGAAGATGCGGGTGATGAAGTTGAAGTGCTTCTGACGCATGCCGATGACCTGCAGGAAGCGGCGCAGCTCGGGCTGGAAGACGATAATCAGGGCGATGGCGCCGACGCTGATTAACTGCCCGAGGATGGTCGACAGCAACTCCATGTTGAGCGTCTTGACCACGACCCACAGCAGATAGATGGCGATGATGCCCGAGAGGATATAGGGGGCGTTGGTCCCCTTCGTCATCCGGTAAATCCAGTACATGATGGCGGCGACGAGGACGATGTCGATGAAGTCGATGAATGTGAATGGAACGAAACCCATAGAGCGGTACGTACGGTTATTACGGAGCAAATGTAGGAAAAATTTGGAGACTTTCCGCCATCCGCCCCGATTTGTTGCGGGGGACGGCCCGCAGCCGCGGATGCGCCGGCCTGCCGGGTCCCTGGCGGCCGGCTGCCGACCGGGGGCAGGGACGATAGCGGGAGGATTACCTGGGCAATGTCGGAACGCTACCGGGCTTATCCCGGGGCGATGCCGGGGACGGGGGGTACTGAGTGCGGAAAAGCAGCGGTTCACGGGCAGGGGCGGTAGGGGGCTTTCTCAGCGTCCCAAAACTGGCGTCCGAACCCCGGCACCGAACCCCGGCACCGAACCCCGGCACCGAAAACCCGGCAGGGCACAAAAAACGGGATGTCGCGCCCGGAGGCGGACATCCCGTTTTGGGGTCGGACGAAGCGTCGCGCTGCGCGCTACTTCTTCTCGGCAGCCTTCTTGTCGGCAGCGTAGAGCTCGTTCACCTTGGCCAGCACGGCCGGGGTGATGTTGAGCGTCGTGTCGGCATCGAGCAGGGCCGAAGCGTTGACGATGAGCTTGTAGCGGCCGTCGGCGTTGATGGCCCGGATGGCGCGGTGGATGAGGTCCTGGGCGCGATTGTTGAAGACGTAGTTCTCCTCGTCGAGCGTCTGGGCCTCCTTCTGGGCCGAGCTTTGGTAGGCCGCTACGCGCTTCTCGATGCTCTGCTGCTGGGCCTGGGCGTCGTTGGTGGTGATGAGCCCCTTCTGGTACTTCTCCTGCAGCTGGGCAGCCTCATACTGGAGGTTCTGCTCCTTCTGCGCCCAGCTCTTCTGGGCCTTCTCGGTCTTGGCCTGCAGGGCGGCGCCCTCGGTCAGAAAGAGGTCGCTCTGCGCGAGCACGGCCTCCACCTGCACGTATGCGACCTCGCCGCAGCCGGTTGCCTCGGTCGTTGCGGCCGGAGTGGCGGCCGTCGTCTCGGCGCCGCTTTTCGAGTCGCAGGCCGTCAGCGAGAGGGCCGCAATGCACGCCGTGAGCAAAATGTTTTTCATATCGAGTCTGATTTTTTGAGTTTTTTATGCAACTTTGTTCCGACAAAGGTAAAAAAAAATCTTTATTTTTGCCCGTTATCCCTTAATTTTTGAGACCATGTACGAATATATAAGCGGCCGTGTGGCGGAACTCGCTCCGACATACGCCGTTATCGACGTCGGCGGGGTGGGCTACTACCTCAACATCTCGCTCCAGACCTATACGGAAATCGAGCATGCGGAGCAGGCGCAGCTCTACGTCCACCACATCGTGCGCGAGGATGCGCAGCTGCTCTACGGCTTCGCCTCGAAGGTCGAGCGCGAGCTCTTCCGCCTGCTGCTCGGCGTCTCGGGCGTGGGGGGCAATACGGCGCGGATGATTCTCTCGACCTACTCGCCCCGCGAGCTGCAGGGCATCATCGGGTCGGGCAACGCCGTGCTGCTGAAGAACGTCAAGGGGCTCGGCCTCAAGACGGCGCAGAAAATCATCGTCGAGCTGAGCGGCAAGCTCACGGGGCTCGACACCTCGCAGGCCGTGCCGGCCGGGCCCGACGACCAGACGTGCGACGAGGCGCTCGCCGCGCTGGTCATGCTCGGCTTCCCGAAGGGGGCGGCCGAGAAGGCCGTGCGCAAGCTGGCCCGCGAACACCCCTCGGCTCCCGTCGAGGAGATGGTGCGCATGGCTCTGAAGATGCTCTGAACGGGCTTTTTGCAGCTCCGCCGGCCTCTCGGGAGCGTTTGTGGCAGCCGATTTGCACCCGTTTGGGTGCGGCGTCATGTCGGCACCGCGCTAAACGCATCGAGCCATGACGGAGATACCCTTCGGATTCATTCTTGTACTGCTCGGCCTCTTCGTGCTGGCCGTCCTGGGTGTGGTTCTTGTCCACATGCACCGGCAGCACGCCCTGCAACGGATGCAGGACCCGAGGCACGACCATTATCGGCGGGGATAGCGCACGGACGCTTCCCCGTCCTTTTTTTTGGTCCGTCGGCAGACGATTCGTCCCTTTTTTCGCGTTCCTTGCTGTGAATTCGGATTGTTTTTGTAAATTTGCACGATTGTATGCCGATGAATATGACCCGATACAAGCTCACAGGCCTGCTGGCGGCGCTTCTGCTGCTTGCGGGCTGCTCGCAGGAGGAGGAGACGCTGCCCAACCAGCGCAACAGCATCGTCTCGTTCCTCACCTTGACGCACGCGCCGCAGCTCATCTCGGAGGAGGCCGTCGCCGAGTCGCCCGACGAGAATCCCCCCTTCTATACGGCCAAGGGCAATACGGTCTACCGCTACATCTCGAACTACTACGATTCGGGGCGCGCGTCGCGTGCCGAGGTGAAGTCGGGCTCGCGCGTGAGCATCACCTTCCGTGCCTATGTCTTCTCGATGCGCAACATCACCGACTCGGACATGCCCTTCTTTACGAACGACCCCGACCTGGAGCAGGCGCTCTACGAGGCGGGGCTCACCCCCGGGGTGTGGAAATTCGAACCCATGGAGCTCACTTTGGGTCAGAGCGGAATAATAAAAGGGCTCGAACTGGCGTTACTTGGGTGTCGCCAGGGCGACGAGGTGGAGTGCTACATGACCTACAACATGGCCTACGGCGATACGAACTTCGCCACCATCCCGCGCGAGAGCGCCGTCGCCATCTTCTTCACGGTCAACGGCGTCGATTAGCCCGGAGGACCGCATGAACTGGGAGACAACGAGAAACGAACGAAACGAACGAAACCGGAGATATGAAGTTTTTTGGACACACACTGCTCGCCGCGGCGCTCCTGCTGGCCCTTCTGCTGCCTTCGTGCGCCAAGGAGGAGAGCGAATCCTATGCCACCTACGAGAAGATGGCGCTTGCCTCGTGGATACGCCTCAACCGTCCCGACCTGGAGGAGAACCTGCAGGAGGATGGCGGCTACTACGTCGACGTGCTGAAGGTGGGCAACAAGGATGCCGCCCCCATCAACGATACGATTTGCTGGGTGAAGTTTGACTTCTCGGGGCGCGACCTGAGCGGCAACATCATCCTGACGCGTCGGGAGATGGATGCCAAGCTGGCCGGCACCTTCACCAAATATACGCACTATGTGCCCTATTACCGCTACTGCGGCGAAATCAACACGTCGCTGATTGAGGGTACGCGTCTGGCGATGCGCAACACGCTGACGCTCGGCGAGACCTATTACGAGAAGTACAAGAACGAACGCGGCTTCGAATCGCGCGAGATTCTGCTGCGCGAAGGCTCCGAGGTGGTGCTCTACATGCCCTCGTCGGTGGTCGGCGGCGCGGAGGGCGACGGCGGTTACGAGGGTCAGTATACGCTCGACACCAACCGCCCGTTCATCGTGACGATGACGATTTGCGATACGGTGAAGAACCCGCTCGAGAGCGAGGGCTCGGCCGTCGACGCCTTCTGTGAGGGCGACGGCGGGCTGCGCGTCTACGACACCAAGGAGAACAAGCGTCCCGAGAAGGCCGACGATGCGAACCACCCCTACAACATCACGGAGCGGTGGGTCAACGCCTGCGATACGGTGCCGCAGGTCTATGTCGACTACCGCTACCATCCCGGCGATGCGATTCGCTTCCCGGAGCGCTACCAGTCGGCCTACGAGCCCTATGCGGCCTTCGACAAGCTGGAGCAGGACATCGCCGATGCGCTCAAGGAGCGGTTCGGCTCCGAGGAGGGGACCTATCCCGACGTGAAGGAGCTGACCGACTCGGTGAAGATGGACGGCACGGCCAAAATCTGGTACATCGGCCGCTTCCTCGACGGCTTCATCTTCGACACGAACATCGACGAGGTGAAGAAACTCATCTACGGCGAGGTGAAATCGACGGGTTCGGCCTTCGAGTACACCCCCGAGGAGGGCGGTGCCATCAGCGCCTGGTACTATACGATTCCCAACCTCAAGTTCGGGCAGTGGGCCGCGATGGTCACCACCTCGACCAACGCCTACGGTTCGTCGGGCGTCAGCGGTTCGTCGTCGACCTCGACCACGACCAGCGGCTATTCGTCGAGCTATCTTGACTACCTGAACTACCTGAACTACGCCAACAGCTACTACGGCATGAACGGCTACTACGGCGGTTACTACGGTGGTTACTACGGCGGCTATTACGGCGGTTACTACGACTACTACGGTTACGGTTCGGGCTACGACGATACGACCACCACGACCACCACCACCTCCGTAACGACGGAGATTCCCCCCTTCACGCCGCTGCTGTTCCAGATTTACGTCGAGCCGAGCGACGAGGCCGACGAGGAGTAGCGCCGCGTGCGGAGGTGCCCGATGCGGAGGCCGCGCGGAGGTGCCCGATGCTGAGGTGCCCATGCGGAGGTGCCACGTGCGGAAGAGTCCGTGCAGAGGTGCCCATGCGGAGGTGCCACGTGCGGAAGAGTCCGTGCAGAGGCCGCATGCAAGGTGATTCAATACGCGAGGCGATTCAACACGCAGGACAATTCAAGGAGACAGGCTCCCGGGTGCACGAGATGCATCCGGGAGTCCTTTTTTATATACGTAATATACGTACGCGTCGCATGCGCAGGAGCAGGTGTAGGTGCAGGTGCAGGCGGGACCTCCCGCACTGCCCGCGCCACCCGCACTGCCCGTACTGCCTGCACTGCCCGGTTCGCCCGTACTGTCCGCACTGTCCGCACCACCCGTGCCACCCGCGCCACCCGGAGTGCCCGTACCGCCCGCACCACCCGCACGGCCCGGACCACCCGCACGGCCCGGACCTCCCGCACGGCACGGACTGCTCGCGCCACCTGCACCACCCGCACCGCCTGCACCGCCTGCACCGCCCGCACCACCCGCATCGCCCGCACCACCCGCACTGCCCGTACGGCCCGCCCGCACCGCCTGCATCGCTTGCGCCGCCCGCACCTCCTGCACGGCCCGGCCCGCCCGCACCTCCTGCACGGCACGGACTGCTCGCACCACCCGCGCCACCGGCTCCACCCGCACCGCCGGTCTGCCCGCACCACCCGCACGGCCCGGACCACCCGTACCACTCGCACCGCCCGAGGCCCCTTCGGCACGACTTTGGCAGTGTCGCGAGTCGGTCCGGATGCCGCAGGTCCGGCCGCTTTGCTTTGTTGCGCTTTTATGACACTTCAATTACATTTTTTGAAAGGGAAATTTTGGATTTATCCAAAAAAGTTGTAACTTAGTTGTGTAGAAATATCAACTTAAAACCAACTGATATGATAATCACATTTAACGAGCTGCGCCGAATCAAAGACAAACTGCCCAGCGGCAGCTCGCAGCGCATTGCAGATGAATTAGGACTCGACGTGGAGACGATTCGCAATTATTTCGGCGGCAAGCACGAGGCGAAGGAGTGCGTTGGCGTTCATTTCGAACCCGGACCCGACGGTGGCATCGTGACGTTGGACGATACGACGATTCTCGAACATGCAATGCGCATTCTGAACGAGAACAAATAGCCGCGCTGCGGATTTGTCATTGAGAGATGATTCAGGCCCCTCCCTGCGGAGGGGCTTCTTTTTTGCCTGCCGTTTGGTGAAGCGCCGGAGGGCTGCCGCGGCGCACGGTTTTCTGCCAAAATAACACGCTCCGGCAGACCCTTTCCCCGCGGTGCATTCACAGCCTGCCAATATTCTGCCAATTTGGCAGGACGTGTCGTTTGGTACAACCTTTGTTCAAGAAGGGGGCGTAACGCGCCGGTTGAGGCCGGCAGAGAAACCGAATAATAACAATTAAAACATATACGACTATGGCAAAGATTATTGGTATTGACTTAGGTACGACGAACTCCTGCGTAGCAGTGATGGAGGGCAACGAGCCCGTGGTGATTCCCAACTCCGAGGGACACCGCACGACCCCTTCCGTCGTAGCCTTCACGAATGACGGAGAGCGCAAGGTGGGTGACCCCGCAAAGCGTCAGGCCATCACCAACCCGAAGCGCACGGTCTTTTCGATTAAACGTTTCATGGGCGAGACCTTCGACCAGGTTACGGCCGATGTGGCCCGCGCGCCCTATTCGATTGTCCGCGGCGACAACAACACGCCCCGTGTCGACATCGACGGACGTCTCTACACGCCTCAGGAGATTTCGGCCATCATTCTGCAGAAGATGAAGAAGACGGCCGAGGACTATCTGGGCCAGGAGGTAACCGAGGCGGTCATCACCGTGCCGGCCTACTTCTCCGACTCGCAGCGTCAGGCCACGAAGGAGGCGGGCGAGATTGCCGGTCTGAAGGTTCGCCGAATCATCAACGAGCCTACGGCCGCAGCGCTTGCCTACGGTCTGGACAAGAAGGGCAAGGATATGAAGATTGCCGTATACGACCTCGGTGGCGGTACGTTCGATATCTCCATCCTGGAGCTGGGCGACGGTGTCTTCGAGGTTAAGTCGACCAACGGCGATACGCACCTGGGAGGTGATGACTTCGACCACGTGCTTATCGACTACATGGCCGAGGCGTTCAAGGCCGAGCACAACATCGACCTGCGTCAGGACCCGATGGCTCTGCAGCGCCTGAAGGAGGCTGCCGAGAAGGCCAAGATTGAACTTTCGTCGTCGACTTCGACCGAAATCAACCTGCCCTACATCATGCCTGTAAACGGCATTCCGCAGCACCTGGTCATGACGCTTACGCGTGCCAAGTTCGAGCAGCTGTGCGACCATCTGATTCAGAAGACGGTCGAGCCCTGCAAGCTTGCGCTGCGTGACGCCGGTCTGCAGGCCAGCGATATCGACGAGGTGATTCTGGTCGGCGGTTCGACCCGTATCCCCGCCGTGCAGAAGATTGTCGAGCAGTTCTTCGGCAAGACGCCCAACAAGAGCGTAAACCCCGACGAGGTGGTTGCCGTGGGCGCCGCTATCCAGGGCGGTGTGCTGACGGGCGAAGTGAAGGATGTGCTGCTGCTTGATGTGACGCCGCTGTCGCTCGGTATCGAGACGCTGGGCGGTGTGATGACCAAGCTCATCGACGCCAACACGACGATTCCTACCCGCAAGAGCGAGGTCTTCTCGACGGCAGCCGACAACCAGCCTTCGGTAGAGATTAACGTATGCCAGGGCGAGCGTCCGCTGGCCCGCGACAACAAGTCGATTGGCCGCTTCCACCTCGACGGCATTCCGGCCGCTCCGCGTGGCGTGCCTCAGATTGAGGTTACGTTCGATATCGATGCCAACGGTATCCTGAACGTATCGGCCAAGGACAAGGGCACGGGCAAGGAGCAGAAGATTCGCATCGAGGCATCGTCGGGTCTGACCGAGCAGGAGATTCAGCGCATGCGTGACGAGGCGAAGGCCAACGAGGAGAAGGACCGTCAGGAGAAGGAGCGTATCGACAAGATTAACGCTGCCGACTCGAACATCTTCGCCACCGAGAAGCAGCTCAAGGAGTACGGCGACAAGCTGCCTGCCGACAAGAAGGCAGCCATCGAGTCGGCCCTCGGCAAGCTGAAGGAGGCGCACAAGAACGCCGACGTTGCGGCTATCGACACGGCCATCGCCGAGCTGAACGCCGCATGGCAGGCCGCTTCGCAGGACATCTACTCGCAGCAGCAGGCTCAGGGTGCTGCCGGTGCTCAGCAGAATGCCGGCCAGCAGGCTCAGGGCAATGCAGGCGCACAGGGCGGTGCCAACAACGGCCAGCCCGAGGACGTAGAGTTCGAAGAGGTGAAATAGTTCACGGCCTTGCATAAAGGCTGACGACGGGTCGGGTCCGGATTTCCGGGCCCGACCTTTTTATGCCCCTCCGAAGCCGCATGCGCGGCGCCTCACGCAGGGAGGCGTGCGTGCGGCGGAGGGGGAGACGACGAAGCGGTTCGAACCGGAGGTCGAACGGGTTGTGGAGCGAACAGGTTCGGACCGGAGCCCCCTCGGGGGCGGGTGGGATGGTGGGTTATGACGAGCGACGGACGACCGGGAGTGTACCATGGGTACGGACTTCCGGCCGCCCGTCGTTTTTTTTGTGCCGGGGAGCGGGGAGGGCGCGGAACGAATCGGCGGCTGTGCGGTCCGCGTGCGGCGGCGTGTGACGGAGCGCGGCAGGGAGCGGTCGGGGTGGGCGGCGTCGTGCGCGGTGTGCGTCCGGTCCCGGAGCCTTGACGGGTGGCGGCCGGCTGCTCGGCCGATGCTTTGGCCGGGGGTGCTCGGCCGATGCGGTGGCCCGGCGTGGCCGGGCAGCGGGGGCGCGGCAGAGCGCGGCCGGTATTTTGCCGGGGCCGGAGGGGCCGGAGGGACTGGAGGGGCCGGGCGTTGTGCTGTCCTGCAATTTGCCGGGGCAGGCGATGCAGCGAATCCCGCCGGTGTATTATCTTTGCCGGTGAAACGGAACAAGATTGCTTATGGCGTGGTTGCTGCTTCTGCTGGCCGGCATCTTCGAGATGGGCTGGCCGCTCGGATTCAAGCTCGCGGGGAGTTCTCCCCGCTATCACGGACTCTTTCTGGTCCTCTCGGTGGTGTCGATGGCGCTGAGCGGATGGCTGCTCTATCTGGCCCAGCGGAGTATCCCCATGGGTACGGCCTATGTCGTCTGGACCGGCATCGGCGGCGTCGGCACGGTGGTGCTCGGGGTCCTCTTTTTCGGCGATGCGCTCACGGTCGGCCGGATGTGCTGTCTGACCCTCATCCTCGTCGGTATCGTCGGGCTGAAGCTGCTGCATTGAGGCGCCGCAGCGCCGCGGGGGGAGGCCTCTGCCGGAGGCACGGCCCGGCGGGGCCGATGCGGGCCGGCGTGGCTGACGCAGCCCGAAAGGTCCGGGCGCGGGGCGATGGGGCCGGCGCGGCCCGAAAGGACCGGACGCAGAGCGAAGGGACCGACGCGGCCCGAAAAGTCCGGGCGCGGAGCAATGGGGCCGACGCGGCCCGAAAGGTCCGGGCGCGGAGCGTAGAACGCAAAAGGAAAAGCGAAAAAAGAGGCCGTTCCTTCCGCAAGGGAGGGAACGGCCTCTTTTTCTTTGTCCGGCGGCGGAAGAGCCGCTACAACCCTCCGGCCAGCTCGAAGCGAAGCCCCTGGCGCAGCGTGCGCAGGGCGCTCTCCAGCTGCAGCAGCTGGGCGAATTCCCGCTTCTTGACGGCAAAGGGTACTCCGGCGTCGTCCCGGAAGGGGAAGCACTCGGTCGGGCGTTTCACCTCGTTGTTGAACTGCACCTCCGTGCAGCGGAGCTCGACCTCGGCGGCCGCCTCCTCGCGCAGCATCCGCACGCGGCATTCGAATCTGTAGCCGAAGCGCTGGTTCGAGGCCGTGTGGGTGAACAGCATGCGGGCGTGGAGCCGCTCCTCATCCTCGGTGAGGAGCTCCTCGCTGCCGGGCGAGCGCCATGTATCGTGCAGGATTGTGTGGATTTTGCGGTAGAGCTCCCCGGCCGTGCGGACGCTGTCGGTCCCCTCGAAGCGGGCCCGCCACACGAGGTCGCCCTCTTCGGGGAGGCATTCGCTCTCGCGACGGAGTTCGCGCATGAGCGCCGTTTCGCGCAGTTCGTCGGCCAGGACCGTCGAATCGGCGGGAGGCTGGGGCGATGCCGCCGCGGTTGCAACGGCGAGCCACGGCACCAGCAGAAGCAGGGTTAACTTGTTCATGGGTCGATGGGTTTTTGCGGCCGGGAAGCGCCCCGCCCGTGCGGTGGGCGCCTCTTCGGCGGCGTGAAAAAAAAGCTCCGGGGCCGACGAAAGCCGCCGCCCCCGGAGCAAGGGGCCGCCTATCGGGCGGTGGTGAGTTCGATGATGCAGTCGGGCGTCTCGGGCCGCTCGGGGAGGCGGAGCGTGATGCCCGTGTTGTCCTGGTGGTAGCGCACCTTCGTCCCGTCGGCGAAGCGCACGGCGCCCGTCACGCGCAGCTGCGAGGCCGGCAGCGGCAGGAAGAGCTCCGTGTCGGGCCAGTCGAGGATGTGGATATAGACCTTCTCCCCCTTGCGCGTGGTGACGCCCCAGCTGCGGGGCTCGACCGGTCCGGCCTGCGTGCCGTAGATGGTCTGCCCGTTGGTGCGGAGCCACGAGCCCATCTCCTCGAGCCGCTCGAGCGCCGCCGCGGGCAGCTCGCCGTCGGGCTGCGGGCCGATGTTGAGCAGCAGGTTGGCGCCGCGTCCGGCCGCCCCCGCCAGGTAGCGAATCAGCTCGTCGGAGGATTTGTAGTTCTGGTCCGTAATCTTGTAGCCCCACATGCCGTTCATCGTCTGGCAGGTCTCGAGGGGCAGCTGGCTGATTCCCTGCTCGGAGTAGCCCGCCGTATTCTCGCCCGGCAGGTCGCGTTCGAAGACCTGGGCGTCCTCACCCTCGAAGGGGTCCAGATGGTGGTTGTTGATAATCAGGCAGGCGGGCTGCAGGCGGTGAATCAACGCGTAGAGCTCGTCGAGCCGCCAGTCGAAGTCGGGGTTGCGGTCCTGGTCCCAGACGCCGTCGAACCAGATGGCCCCCACCTCGCCGTAGTTGGTCAGCAGCTCGGTGAGCTGCGCCTTCATGAAGGCGAAGTAGCTGTCGGCGTCCTCCGTCCCTTCGGGGCGTCCCGTGCCGAGCCCCGTGCGGCCGCGCGGGGCATCCTCGCGCCACCAGTCGATGAGCGAGTAGTAGAAGTGGATGCGGATGCCCTGACGGTGGCACTCGTCGCAGAGCTCCTTCAGCACGTCGCGGGCAAAGGGCGTCGCGTCGACGATGTTGTAGGGCGACTGCGCGGTGTGGAACATCGAGAATCCGTCGTGGTGGCGCGTCGTGAAGCAGATGTAGCGCGCCCCGCCTTCGCGGATGGCCGTCACCCAGGCTTGGGCGTCGAATTTGGCCGGATAGAAGCCTCCGGCGAGCTTTTCGTATTCGCGGTAGTTCAGGTCGAGGTTGGTCATCGCCCACTCGCCCTGCGCCAGCATGGCGTAGAGCCCCCAGTGGAGGAAGATGCCGAAACGGGCGTCGGCGAACTGCTGCCGCGAGGCAAGGTTTTCCGGAGTCGGACGGTAGCCGGGCTGGGCTGCGGCCGAGAGCGCGAGCAGCGCGGCGCAGCACAAGGTGCAGAGATGCTTCATTGTCTTGTTCGTTGAGTCGTGACAAGACAAATTTATAAAGATTTTCCCGGATTTCCGCCTCCGGCCGCGAAAGAATTTCCCCGGCGGGGGCCTCGGAGGGGCCTTCCGGGGCCCTTCTGAGGGGCTTCGGGGGTGGGAGCGAGGCGCGCTGGCAGGAATGGAGTGGGGCGGTGTGCTGGGCGGAATGGGGTGGGGTGGACGGGCGTGCGGGTGGAGTGCTTCGGCCGGGTTGGCCGGGATGGAGGGGGGCGGACTGACGTGCGGGCGGTGAACCTCGGCTGAGGGGATATGGCGGGAGGTGCTTCGGGCGGAATGGACGGGATGGAATAGGTGCTGGCAGGAATGAAACAGGGCGGCGGGGCGTGCGGGCGGAGCGTTCCGGCCCGGGTGGAATAAGTGGGACGAGGCGCTTCGGCCGCCTCCGGGACCGTTACCGGCCTTTTTGGCCGCCGCTTCGGGCCGCCCCTCGCCGCCTCCGGGCCGTTCCCTGCGCCCTTTGCCGCCGCCTCGGACCTCTTGCCGCCTCGGGCCTCTCGCTGCCGCCGGGGCCGTTACCGGCCTTCCTGGCCGCCGCTTCGGGCCGCCCCCTGGGGACGGAGTCCGCGGGTCCGTGCGGCGCGCCGCTCGGCAAGCCACATCCCGCAGAGTATCAGCGCCGCGCCGGCAAGCGCCGCGCCGGTGATGCGCTCCCCGATGAAGAGCGCCGCCGTGAGCATCGTCACCAGCGGATTGAGGTAGATGTAGTTGGTCATCTTGACCATCCCGATGTGTCGGGCCGAGGCGTTCCAGAGCAGGTAGCAGAGCATCGAGGCGACGATGCCCAGAAAGAGCAGGTTGCCCCAGACGGCCGGCCGTGCCAGAATCTCCCACGTGACGGCAAACGGCCGCAGCAGGAAGACCGGCAGGATGGTCACCACGCCGTAGAAGAAGACCTTGCGGGTGATGAAGAGCGCCGGGTAGCGCCCGCCGATGCGCTTGAGCAGCAGCGAGTAGCAGACCCACGAGAGCGAGGCGCCCAGCGCCAGCAGGTCGCCCTTCGGTTCTAGGTGGAGGATGAAACGCCCGTTGAGCACCACCAGCGTCATCCCGGCAAAGGCGATGAGCGACCCGACGGCCTGCCGGCGCGACATCCGCTCGCTGCGGTAGAGCGAGCGGAGCAGCAGGGCGGTCCACAGCGGCGCCGTGCAGACTATCAGCGAGACGTTCGATGCCGGCGAGAACTCCAGCGCCATGTTCTCGGTCAGGAAGTAGAGCGAGCCCCCCGTGACGCCGGCCGCGGCGAGCATCGCCTCGTCGCGCAGGCTGTCGGCCCGGAGCTTCGCGTGCGACAGGGCCAGCAGCAGGATGTAGGCCGCGGCAAAGCGCATGAGAAAGATTTCGGCCGGGGTGAGCGAGTTGGCTATCAGCACCTTGGTCGACACGAAGGTGGCCCCCCACACCGTGACGCAGAAGAGCGCCGCGAGGTGGTAGCGGTATCGGGTCGTGAGCTTCATTCGGGGTTTCATGCGGGGCCAAAATTACGGTTTTTCGCGACAGAGTGCAATTCTTGAGGGGGAAATCCCCTTTTTTTATTTCTTTTTTTCTATCTTTGCGTGCTATTGTGTGTAATGACAATAATTACAACAAATAACAACAAATTTTTTTCAACCAAATGCAAAGTAAAGGCTTTATTAAACTCATCGCGGTCCTTCTGGCGCTCGCGTGCGTTTACCAGCTCTCGTTTACGTTCAAGACACGTAGCGTAGAGAAGAAGGCGGCCGAGTATGCCGCCTCGTTCGACCTCGACCACCAGGCCGAGGCCGAGCAGCACTATCTGGATTCGGTGCAGAACCAGCCCGTCTTCAACATGGGATTCAAGTCCTTCACCTACAAGGAGTGCAAGGAGAAGGAGCTCAACCTGGGTCTCGACCTCAAGGGCGGTATGAACGTCATGCTGGAGGTGCAGGTCGAGGATGTGGTCAAGGCTCTGGCCGGCGACAGCCAGAACGACCCCGCCTTCAAGGAGGCCATCGCCGAGGCGAACAAGGCGCTCCACGACGGTTCGTCGAAGGACTACATCGGTGACTTCGTCAAGGCCTACCAGCGCCTCTCGAACGGTGCGCCGCTGGCCGCCATCTTCGTGAGCCCCGACTGCAAGGACATCACGCTCGAAAGCTCCGATGCCGACGTGGAGAAGATGCTCAAGTCGGAGACCGACGCCGCCATCGCCGCCTCGTTCAACGTACTGCGCAGCCGTATCGACCACTTCGGCGTGACGCAGCCCAACATCATGCGTCTGCCCAACTCGCACCGCATTCTGGTCGAGCTGCCGGGCGTGAAGGAGCCGCAGCGCGTGCGTAACCTGCTGCAGGGTACCGCCTCGCTCGAGTTCTGGACCACGTACGACGCCAACGAGGTATTCCCCGCGCTGAACGCCGCCGACCAGCTGCTGCGCAAGGAGCTGACCGCTGCCGCCCAGAGCACCGGGGCTGCCGAGGCAACCGAGACTACCGAGCCGGCCGCCGCCGATACCACCGCCGCAAACGAGGGCCTGCTGGCCCAGGTGGCCGCCGCCGACTCGACGGCCCAGAGCGACGCCGCCGTTGCCCGCAGCCGCTTCACGGCCGAGGAGCACCCGCTCTTCGCGGTGCTCGACCCGACCTATGCGGGCGGTGCCGTCGTGGGTTCGGCCTACAAGGCCGACATGGCGACCGTCAACCAGTATCTGGCCATGCCCGCCGTACGCGAGCTGCTCCCGGCCGACATCATGTTCAAGTGGGGCGTCAAGGGCGACCCGCAGAAGAATGGCCGCTATGACCTCTACGCCATCAAGGTGGCTACGGCCGACGGCAAGGCTCCGCTCGACGGCAGCGTCGTTGTGGATGCCGTCGAGCAGTATGCACAGCGCGGCGCCGAGGCCGAGGTTTCGATGACCATGAACGGCGAGGGCGCCCGCGAGTGGGCCCGCCTGACGGGTGAGAACATCGGCAAGTGCATCGCCATCGTCCTCGACGGATATGTCTATTCGGCACCCGTTGTCCGCACCAAAATCGACAAGGGTACCTCCTCCATCACGGGCGGCTTCTCGATTCAGGAGGCCAAGGACCTTGCCAACGTCCTCAAGTCGGGCAAGGTGCCCGCTCCGGCCAAAATCATCCAGGATACGGTCGTAGGTCCGTCGCTGGGTCAGGCCTCGATTAACGCGGGTATGCTCTCGTTCGTCGTCGCCTTCATCCTCGTGCTGCTCTACATGGGCCTCTTCTACAAGACGGCCGGCTGGATGGCCGACATCGCACTGCTCTGCAACGTCTTCCTGCTGATGGGCGTGCTCGTCTCGTTCGGCGCCGTGCTGACGCTGCCCGGTATCGCCGGTATCGTGCTGACGATGGGTATGGCCGTCGACGCCAACGTCATCATCTACGAGCGCATCAAGGAGGAGCTGCGCGGCGGCAAGGGACTCTCGCTGGCCATCAAGGAGGGATTCTCGAAGGCCTACTCGGCCATCATCGACGGTCAGCTGACCACCATCATCACCGGTATCGTCCTCTTCATCTTCGGTAACGGTCCCGTGCAGGGCTTCGCCACGACGCTTATCATCGGTATCATCACCTCGGTATTCTGCGCCATCTTCATCACGCGCATGCTCATCGAGTGGGTGGTTGCCAAGTGGGGCTCGATTTCCTTCTCGCACAAGTGGTCGGAGAACTTCCTCAACAATACCCACTTCGACTTCCTCCGCGTGCGTAAAATCAGTTACGTGGTTACCATCGTGCTGATGCTCCTCTCGTGCATCTCGTTCTTCGTCCGCGGTCTGAACCTCGGCGCCGAGTTCACCGGCGGCCGCGCCTATGTGGTCCGCTTCGACAAGGCCGTTTCGGCCGAGGAGGTGCGCAAGAACCTCGGTGAGGTCTTCGCCCGCCAGGCCGATGCCGACGCCGCCTCCATCAGCTTCGAGGTGAAGCAGTACGGCAACGAGAACCAGATGCGCATCGTGACGCAGTACCGCTACGACGATACGTCGGACGAGGCTACGGCCGAGGTAGAGAAGATTATCTACGAGGCCATGAAGCCGCTCTACTCCTACGACATCACCTTCGAGCAGTTCCGCAACACGCAGACCGACCTGAACGGTATCCTGACGGCCGACAAGATTGGCCCCTCGATTGCCCAGGACATGACGTGGAACGCCATCTATTCGGTGCTCTTCTCGCTCATCGCCATCGGTCTCTACATCACCTTCCGCTTCAAGCGCTGGCAGTGGGCCACGGGCGCCACGGTCGCTCTGGCCGTCAATGCGCTCTTCATCGTCGGCCTCTTCTCGATGTTCTACGGCATCCTGCCCTTCAACCTTGAGGTGAACCAGGCCTTCATCGCGGCCATCCTGACCATCATCGGTTACGCCATCAACGACACGGTGGTCGTCTTCGACCGAATCCGCGAGTACATGGGCCTCTACCCGAAGCGCAACCTGAAGGAGAATGTCAACAACTCCATCAACTCGACGCTGTCGCGTACCATCAACACCTCGGGTACGACGCTCGTCACGCTGCTTGCCATCTTCTTCTTCGGCGGTGAGACCATCCGCGGCTTCATCTTCGCCCTCATCGTGGGCGTGGTAGTCGGTACGGTCGCCACCATCTTCATCGCTACGCCGATGGCCTACGACCTGATGCGCAAGCGTGCCAAGATTGACAAGGAGTAACCTCCCGACCGCTCCGCGCGGCTGCAATAAAAAGGACTGTTCCCGTTTGGGGCAGTCCTTTTTATTTTTATCTTTGCAACGGGAATCCCTTTTTCGCGGAACGCTATGGAAAATTTGTGGAAACGTCTTCGCCGCTACGTCTCGCCGGTGTTTCTGGCGCTGCTCGTCGCGTCGTTCATCCTCTGGTACATCGCCAAACTGAGCTATACCTATACCACCTCGCAGGTCGTCAGAATTGATGTCGACGGGCAGACCTTCGACGTGACCTGCACGGTCGAGGGCGTGGGTACGAACCTCTTCGGCTACCGGGTCTACATGCGCAAGAAGTCGCGCATCCCCCTCTCGGAGCTCAAGTACGAGCCCTCGCATGAGGAGGGCCACGAGGGGAAAATCATCATCGACCCCCAGTCGCTGCAGAACGCCCTGTCGGTGAAGTTCAGCGACATCAAGATTGTCTCCATCGACCGCATTCCCGAAATCAACATGCCCGAAGAGGACAAGAAGCGATGATGAAGGTCGGCATAACGGGAGGAATCGGAAGCGGCAAGAGTACGGTCTGCCGCCTCTTTGCGGCGCGGGGCGTGGCGGTCTACGACAGCGATGCCGCCGCCAAAAGGCTGATGGCCGGGCCGCTGCGCGGGGCCGTCGAGGCGCGTTTCGGCGCGCAGGCCTACCGCGACGGGGTGCTCGACCGCCGCTATCTGGCCGGCATCGTCTTCCGTGACCGGGAGGCGCTGCAGGCGCTCGATGCGATTGTCCACCCCGCCGTGATGCGCGATTTCGAGGCGTGGGCCGAGGCGCAGCAGGGCGACTACGTCGTTCTGGAGAGCGCCATCCTCTTCGAGGCGGGGCTCGAGAAGTCGGTCGACCGCACAGTGGCCGTGCTGGCCCCCGAGGCCCTGCGCATCCAGCGGACGTGCCGCCGCGACGGCACCGATGCCGAGTCGGTGCGGCGCCGCATCGCCGCCCAGATGAGCGACGACGAGCTCCACGCACGTGCCGACCATACGATTGTCAACATCCGCGAAGAGGAGCTGGCGCCTGCCGTCGAGCAGCTCGACCGCCTCTTCCGCCTCGAAGCACGACACCATGACGCTTGACCTTTCGCGCCCCCGGGTGATGGCCATCCTGAACGTTACCCCCGACTCCTTCTTTGCGGGCAGCCGCATGAGCTGCGCGGAGGCCGTCGAGGCCCGCATCCGCGAGGCCGTGGCCGAGGGGTGCGACCTGCTCGACGTGGGGGGCTACTCCTCGCGTCCGGGCGCCGACGAGGTCGACGTCGGGGAGGAGTGGCGGCGCGTGGAGCTGGGCCTTGCCGCCGCGCGGCGGCTGGCGCCCGACCTTCTGCTCTCGGTCGACACCTTCCGCAGCGAGGTGGCCGCCCGTGCGCTGGAGCAGTTCGGACCTCTGATAATCAACGATATATCGGCCGGTGAGCTCGACCACGGAATGTTTGCCGTCGTCGCCGCCCACGATGCGCCCTACATCGCCATGCACATGAAGGGCGACCCCAAGAGCATGCAGTCGCTGACCGACTACCGGCGCGACATCGTCACCGAGGTGGTCGACTACCTCCGCCGGCGGGTCGGGGAGATGGAGCGGGCGGGCATCCGCGCCGAGCGGATTGTGCTCGACCCGGGCTTCGGCTTTGCGAAGACCGCCGGGCAGAACTTCGAACTGCTGGCCGGGCTGCACCGCCTCTGCGCCGAGGGTTATCCCGTGCTGGCGGGGCTGTCGCGCAAGTCGATGATATACCGCACGCTCGGCACGACGCCCGACGAGGCGCTGCCGGGGACCATCGCCCTGGGGTGGGAGTGCCTGCGCCAGGGAGCCTCCATCCTGCGCGTGCACGACGTCCGTGAGGCGGTCGATACGGTGCGTCTCTTCGAGGTCTTCGAGCGCTGCCGGGGCTGACGCTCCGTCCGGGACCGGGGGCCGCTGCGGGGCTGCCGGGCAGCGGGGCAGTGAAGGGGAGTGAAGCCGGGACCGGGGGCCGCAGCGGGGCAGTGAGGCCTGTGGAGGCAGCGGAGCCAGTGGGGCCGTGGAACTTGAGAGGCCGGCGTGGCCGACGGGGCCTGTGGGGCTGCCGCTTGCCGAGAATCAGAACAGAATTTGAAACGATGATACGGGTAACGGACATACACAAGCGTTACGGAACGCTCGAGGTGCTGCGGGGCGTCTCGCTCGAGGTGCACCGCGGCGAGGTGGTGACCATCGTCGGGGCCAGCGGCGCCGGCAAGACCACGCTGCTGCAGATTATGGGAACCCTCTCGCGTCCCGACTCGGGGCGGGTCGAAATCGACGGCACGGACCTCTTCGCACTGGGCGACAAGGCCCTGTCGCGCTTCCGCAACGAGCGCATCGGCTTCGTCTTCCAGTTCCACCACCTGCTGCCCGAGTTCACCGCCTTCGAGAATGTCTGCATCCCGGGCTTCATCGGCCACCGCCCCCGACCCGAGGTCGAGCGGCGCGCCGACGAGCTGCTGGCGATGATGGGCCTTGCGGAGCGTCGCGACCACAAGCCGTCGCAGCTCTCGGGCGGCGAGCAGCAGCGCGTGGCCATCGCCCGGGCACTCATCAACTCCCCGGCCGTGCTGCTGGCCGACGAACCCTCGGGCAATCTTGACAGCCGCAACCGCGAGGAGATTCACCGCCTCTTCTTCGACCTGCGCGACCATCTGGGACAGACGGTCGTCATCGTCACCCACGACGAGCATCTGGCCGAGATGTCCGACCGCCGCATCGTCATGAGCGACGGACTCATCTCCGAGGCGCTATGACCCCTTCCGACACCCCTTCCAACGCTTGCTCCGGCGCCCCGACGGGCAGCCGGCAGGAGACCGTGTCCGCCCGTCAGCCGGTTCCGGCGGCGGCTTCCGTACGGAAGGCGACCCGCGGCGATGCCCCGCAGACGGCTGCCGAGCGGCCCCTCGGCGCGGCGGAGGAGGAACTCCGTGAGCTGCTCGAACGGCTCGCCGACCGCTACAACCGTCCCGAATTCATCGACGACGACCCCATCTCGGTGCCGCACCGCTTCACCGGGCGGCACGACCGCGAGATTGCCGGCCTGCTGGCTGCGACGATTGCCTGGGGCAACCGCCCGACGATTGTGCGCAACGGACACCGGATGATGCACCTGATGGACGACGCCCCGGCCGACTTCGTGCGCAACGCCTCGGAGCGGGAGCTCGCCGGGCTCGGCGCCTTCGTCCACCGCACCTTCAACGGCAGCGATTTGCGCGACTTCGTCCTCGCCATCCGGCGGATGGAGGAGCTCCACGGCGGCATCGGCGCCTTCTTCGAGGAGCGCTATGCGGCGACGTGCGACCTTCCGACGGTCCTTGCGGAGTTCCGCCGCGAGTTCTTCGCCGCGGAGCATGCGCCGCGCTGCGAGAAGCACCTCTCGTCGATTGAACGCGGGGCGGCCTGCAAACGCCTCTGCATGTATCTGCGCTGGATGGTGCGCCGCGACGCGCGCGGGGTCGACTTCGGCCTGTGGAGCACCATCCCGATGTCGGCGCTGCGCATTCCGCTCGATGTCCACGTGGGCGAGACGGCCCGCGCGCTGGGGCTCCTCACGCGGCGGCAGAACGACTGGCGCGCCGTCGAGGAGACGACCGCCGCGCTGCGCCGCTTCGATGCCGCCGACCCCGTGCGTTTCGACTTTGCGCTCTTCGGCATCGGCGTCGATGCGAAGCGCTCCCTTCACGACCTGCTGCGTTAAACCCCACCGCCGACCATGAGCATCTTCCGATTCAAACAGTTTGCCGTCCGGCAGGAGCAGTGCCCCATGAAGGTGGGCACCGACGGGGTGCTTCTGGGCGCCTGGGCGCGGGTCGGGGCCGACGACCGCCGCATCCTCGACATCGGCACCGGAACGGGCCTCATTGCGCTGATGATGGCGCAGCGCGCCCCCGAGGCGGCAATCGAGGGGGTCGACATCGCCGACGTTGCGGAGGCGCGCGCCAATGCCGACGCCTCGCCCTGGGCGGCGCGGCTGAGCTTCCACCGCATGCCGGTTCAGCAGTTCCGTCCCGCGGACGGACGCCCCTATGACCTCATCCTTGCGAATCCGCCCTACTTTGTCGACTCGCTCACCTGTCCCGACGAGGGGCGGACGCGCGTGCGGCATGCCGTGGCGCTCCCCTTCGACGAGCTGCGCGACGCCGTGGTGCGGCTGCTCGCACCCGGGGGGCGCTTTGCGCTGATTCTGCCCCTGGAGGAGGCGCACGCCTTCGACGAACTCTGCCGCGGCCTGCTTGTCCCCGTGCGCCGCACCGGGGTGAGGACCACGCCGCGGCGCCCGTTCCGTCGCCTGCTGACGGAGTACCGCCATGTGGAGGCGGGGGAGCTCCCGTCCGAGTGCGAGAGCGACGAGCTGGTCATCGGCACGGGCGAGCACGAGTGCTATACGGAGTCCTACCGCGCCCTGACGCGCGACTTCTACCTCAAGTTCTGAGTCCGCACCCGGCCCCGCACCCCGGCCCCCGCACCCGGCCTCGCGCTTCGGCCCCCGCACCCCGGCTCGCACTCTGGTTCTCTCGCTCCGGTCCTCGCATCCGGTCCTCGCACTCCTGTCTCCGCACTCCTGTCTCCGCACACCTGTCTCCGCACTCCTGCCTCCGCACCCCGGCCCGCACTCCGGTCCCGTGTTCCGGGCGGTGCACTCCGGTCTCGCGCTCCGACCCAGACCTGCCCCCACATTCTGCCCCGCGCTTTGGGTGGCGGATTTGAAGGGCGGATTTTGGAAGGAGGCTTTCGCGTTCCGGGCTCAAGCTCCGGTCCCCGCGTTCTGGCCCTGTGTTCCGGCCCTGTGTTCCGGCCCTCACAACCCGGTCCTCGCGCCCCGGCTCCTCGCATTCCGCCCTGCGTCGGCCTCGCACTTCGACCCACGCACCCCGGCTCGCACTCCGGTCCTACACTCCGGCCCCGTGTTCCGGGAGGGACGGCTCTTGCGCTTCGAGCCCGCACTCCGGTCCTCGCGCACCGACCCCCGCACCCCGGCTCGCACTCCGGTCCCGTGTTCCGGGCGGTGCGCTCCGGTCTCGCGCTCCGGTCCCGTGTTCCGGGCGGCGTACCCCGGTCCCGTGCTCCGACCCAGACCTGCCCCCCACATTCTGCCCCACGCTTTGGGCGGCGGATTCTGGCGGCGGCTCTTGCGCTCCGGCCCCGCACTCCGGCTCTGCACCCCGGTCCTCGCACTCCGCCCCCCTGCACCTCGGTTTTGCACTCCGCCTCCTGCACTCCGGTCTCGCACCCCGCCCTCGCGCCCCGGCTCCTGCATTCCCGCCCCGCATTCCGGGCGGCGTTTTTGAAGGAGGGTTTCCGGGCGGCGTTTTGGAACGTCGCATTCCGGGCGGCTGTTTTGAAGGAGGGGGGTTACGCAGCGGTTCCTGTGTGAGGCCCCGGCGGTGTGTTTCTGAGCTCCGAATTTTGGCAAACCAACAAAATAAGATATATTTGTAGATTGATTCTAACTTCTTACAGACAATGAAAACCAAATTGCTGGCGCTTGCCATGCTGCTTGGCAGCATGAGCGTCGTGGCTCAGAACCCCTATATCGCACTCGAAGGGGCGACCGAAGGGGCCGAGGGTGTGGTCGTGTCGCTGCCGCGTACGATTCTGGCGGTCGACGTGACGGTGGAGCATGACGTAACCCTCGCGGGTCCCTATGCGCGTTATGCCCAGAAGTTCCTGGGTGTGCGCGCCCCGCTGACCGACAAGTCGGTCTATGCGGTCAAGAGCGCCCGCGTCTCGCTGCTCGACGACGAGGAGTTCCTCGCCGCACCCCAGTTTCCCGCAGCGGCGCAGCTCAGCGAGCAGCTCTACGCCCGGGCCGAGGGCGAATTCCCGCGGCTGCAGGCCGACAAGAACTCCTCCACCGTGCGGACGCTCGAGGAGGCTGCCGAGGAGGCCGCATCGACGATTTTCTCGCTGCGCCGCCACCGCCTCGAGCTCATCACGGGCGAGGCGGGCGAGAATGTCTTCGGCGAGGGGCTCAACGCCGCCCTCGAGGAGATTGCCCGCCAGGAGCAGCTCTACCTCGAACTCTTCCTGGGCAAGCACGTGGTCACCACCTCGACCAGCCGCTTCGTGGTCTATCCCGATGCCGGCAACCGGCAGTACATCGTCTGCCGCTTCAGCGAGGGGAGCGGCCTGCTGCCCGAAAACGACCTCTCGGGCGACATCGTGCTGCTGCAGATTGAGCCTACGGGAGCCTCGATTGCCGTGCCCGAGACCTCGCCCAAGGAGAGCAACGCGGTCAGCTGCCGCGTAGCCGCTCCCGCCACCTGTGCCGTGATATGCGGCGGCCGCGAGTATTCGCGCTCGGTGCTTCCGCTCTTCGAATTCGGACGTACGGTCAAAATCGCGCTTCCGCGCCGCAAGTAATGGCTGACTTCACCTCCCGCATGGTCGCCCTTCTGGGGGCGATGCGCCGTGAGCGCAACGGTGCCGTGGCCGATGCCATGCGCTACTACGGCGCCGACTACGGCCTGAACTACGGCGTCAGTCTGCCGACCGTGCGCACGCTGGCCCGCGCCTGCGGCCGCGACCACGAATTTGCCCGCTACCTCTACGCCCAGGAGGTGCGCGAACTGCGCCTCGCGGCGCTCCACATCGCCGAGCCCGAGCGGCTCACGGCCGACGAGTTCGCCTTCTGGGGCGGCGGCATCTGCAACTCGGAGGTGGCCGAGGAGGCCGCCTTTGCGCTGCTGGGACGGATTGACGCCTTCGACGAACTCTTCCGCAGCTGGTGCAACGGCGGAACGCTGCTTGAGGGCTACGCCGCCGTGATGGCGGCCGCCCGCCGCGAGGATTCGCTCAACCACATCGATACCGCTGCCGCATGGCTGCGCCGCGTGGCGGCCTCGGAGGAGCACTCGGCCGCCCGGCTTGCCGGCCGCGGCGTGGCGACCCTCTTCGTAGCCTGCGGCTCACGAAACGAGGAGAACCGGCTGGCGGTGTTCCGCGTGACCGGTTCTCTGGGGACCTCTCCTGCCGAAGACTGCGTCCACGAGGAGGTCACCGCAATGTTGGGCGAATAGCGCCGCAGCCGTTCGGGCCGCCGTTCGTCCGTATCTCTGTCTGGCGACGGTTCCGGCATCGCTTCCCCGCTGCCCAACGGCCCCTGCGTCCCGGGCGGGCGGCAGGGGAGCGGTGAGCGTGGAACGGGGCGCGGTGAGCGGGGATGTCGGCCGTCGGTTCGGCCCCTTTGCTGCAAAGATTGTTCCGCAGCGGGGCGTCGCGCCCGAAAATATCTGAAAAACAGCCATCCGGAAGGATTGGGACCCGTGAGTCCGCTCCTTCCGGATGGCTGTTTTGTGTGTGTGGGGCTCAGCGTGCCGTCTACTCCAAGAAGAGCGCCTTGGGCAGCTGCGCGACGTTGTTGATTTCGACCACCTCGATGCCTTTCGGTCGGCGGGCCGAGCGGCTCAGATAGCCCGAGACGACGATGCGGCGGAAGCCCAGACGCGCCGCCTCGCTGATGCGCTGCTCGGTGCGCGGCGCCGGCCGCACCTCGCCCGAAAGCCCGATTTCACCGGCGCAGCAGACCCCCTCGGCAATGGGCCGGTCGTAGTACGACGAGATGACCGCCGCAACGACCGCCAGGTCGAGCCCCGGGTCGGCCACCTTGAAGCCGCCGGCGAAGTTCAGGAAGACATCCTTCTGGAACATCTTCATCCCGAGCCGCTTTTCGAGCACGGCCAGCAGCATGCTCATCCGCTTGGTGTCGAATCCCGTCGCCGTGCGCTGCGGCGTTCCGTACGCCGCGCCGCTCACCAGCGCCTGAACCTCAATCAGATAGGGACGTATGCCGTCGGCCGAGGCCCCGACGGCGATGCCGCTCAGCGGCTCGTCGTAGTGCGTGAGCAGAATCTCCGAGGGGTTGTCCACCTCGCGCAGCCCCGAGTCGAGCATCTCGAAGACGCCGATTTCGAACGTGGCGCCGAAGCGGTTCTTGATGCCCCGCAGGATGCGGTAGACGTTGTTGCTGTCTCCCTCGAACTGCAGCACCACGTCGACGATGTGCTCCAGCACCTTCGGCCCGGCGATGGTGCCGTCCTTGGTGATGTGGCCGATGATGAAGATGGAGGTGCCGGTGCTCTTGGCATACTTGAGCAGCGTAGCGGCGCACTCGCGAATCTGCGAGATGCTCCCCGCCGAGGAGTCGAGCAGCTCGGTGTAGATGGTCTGAATCGAGTCGATAATCACCAGGTCGGGGCGCTGCTCCTCGATTTGCGCCACGATGTTCTCGAGCAGCGTCTCGGCGTAGACCAGGCAGTCGTCGTTGCCGATGCCGATGCGCGTGGCGCGCATCTTGATTTGCTCGGCCGACTCCTCGCCCGAGACGTAGAGCGTCTTGAGCGAGTTGGCCGCCAGGGCAATCTGCAGCGAGAGGGTCGACTTGCCGATGCCGGGCTCGCCGCCCAGCAGTATGAGCGAGCCGGAGACCAGTCCGCCGCCCAGCACGCGGTTCACCTCGCTGTTGCCCAGGTCGATGCGCCGGTGGTCGCTCTCGCGGATGTCGCGGACCCGCTGCGGGCGCGAGGCGGGGAGCCCGCCGGCCAGCGCCGAGGCGGGCGACGAGCTCTCGCGGGCGATGAGCTCCTCGGTGAAGGTGTTCCATTCGCCGCACGAGGGGCAGCGGCCGAGCCACTTCGGGGCTTCGAAGCCGCAATTCTTGCAGAAGTATGCTTTCTTGACCTTGGCCATGGTTGTGGTGTGTGATGCCTGGGTTGGGGCGTGTGATGCTTTCGCTTTAGTAGTAGATATGCGACGTCTGCTCGTAGCGCACCACCGACTGGATGTCGGCGTCGGGGTAGAGCGCGCGGAACTGCTCCGTGAGGTCCTCGCCGAAGCGCGCAAGGCGCTGACCCTCCGCGTCGGTGTAGTAGGAGAGCGTGCAGCGGCGCTCCTGGTCGCCGCCGTAGTAGAGGGTGATATCCGTCGAGCCGGGCAGCTTGACGAAGGCGCCGCTCAGCGCCTCGCCGTCGGCCGTGGCCCGCACGGTCAGCCGGCCGCCGTTGTACTCCACGTAGTCGAGCGTGTAGGAGCCTCCGACCTGAACGGGTGCCGAGGCCAGCACCGCCGCGCGGATTGCGTCGGCCAGCGGCGTGGCGCTGCCTTCGCCGCCCTCCGTGCCTTCGCCGCCTTCGCTGCCTTCGGAGCCGTCACTCCCGTCGCTGCCCGAGCCGCCGCCGGTTCCTGCGGACCCCTCCGAGCCGTCGCTCCCGCCGCTGCCCGAGCCGCTGCCGGTGTTGTCCGAGCCGCCGGTTCCCTCACCGTCGGAGCCGTCTCCGAGCTCGGTGCCGGGATTTTCGGGGTCGGTGGGCTCGGTCGGCGTCTCCTCGGTCACCGAGACCGCAGCCTCGATGGCCGTCACCTCGTAGCGGGTCGTGTAGTAGACCTCCGAAGGCTCCGAGCAGGCCGCCAGCGCGGCCGTCAGCAGCGCCAGCAGGCGGCAGATTGATTTGCTGTTCATGGCGTTCCGTTCGTTAGCTTAGAGCCCCATCTCCCGGTCGATGAGGATGACCTTAATGCGCCCCCGCGGGTGGCAGCGCAGCATCTCCATGCGCGTGTTGCAGATGCGGTCGGGCGAGTTGCAGTCGGCGCAGACGCCCGTTTTGGCGCAGGGGGTGCGGAAGCCGGGATGGCGGGCGATGTTGCGCGGCGCGGCGATGTCGCGGATGCGCTGCTCGGCCTCCTCGCGGCTCTCGGTGAGCTTGTTGCGCCCGGCCACGAGCAGCACCTTGCGCGGTCCGAAGGCTACGGGGGCGATGCGGTTGCCGACCATGTCGAGCCAGTGGAGCGTGCCGGCCGTCGTGACGGCGTTGATGCCCGTGATGAAGAGGTCCGACATGAGTGCCCGGCGGCGGATTTCGAGCCGTTCGGGACGCGGCATCGAGGCGTCGAATCCGTCGAGCAGCGTGAAGCGTTCGTCGCCGCGCAGCCACTCGATGATGCCCGTCTCGCGCATGGTCATCGAGTCGCCGAACGAGACCAGGCCCGGCGCTTCGCGCTCGATTTCCTCCTTCATGCAGGTGAAGGCCTCTTCGGGCGTTGCGACGACTACAGCGTCGAATCCATGGCGGCGCAGCGCCTCGGCGCAGCGTTCGAGTCGTTCGGCGGCTGCCGGTGCAGTGTTCTGTGGGGTCGTTGTGTTCATGGTTCGATGGATGTTTTTTGGGCGTTGGGCGCAGCGCTGCGGCCGTCTTGCCGGCCCGCGGTGCGGGCGGAGGCAGGGACGGCAGCGTGCGCGGTTACTTGATGAAGAATCGGTAGATGTCGTTGCCGTTGGCGTAGAGGACGAGCGCCAGGATGATGATGAGCCCGACGTACTGGGCCGTCTCAAGCACCCGTTCGCTCACCTTGCGCCCCGTGAGCATCTCCCAGAAGGTGAAGATGGCGTGGCCGCCGTCGAGCCCCGGGATGGGGAGGATGTTCATGACGGCCAGCATGATGGAGAGGAAGGCGGTCGTCAGCCAGAAGCCCTCCCAGTTCCAGCTGCCGGGGAAGATGCTGCCGATGGCGATGAAGCCGCCGAGCTCCTCGTAGAGCTTCGTCTTGGGCTGCACGATGAGCTTCAGCTGCTCCCAGTAGGAGGAGAGCATCCGTCCCGCCTTGCGGAAGCCGGCGGGGATGGACTCCCAGAAGGTGTACTCCTGCGTGCGGAGCGTGTAGGGCGCCAGAGCCAGCACGCCCAGCTTGCCCTCCGCCGTGACGGGCAGCGTGAAGTGCAGCAGCGAGTCGCACCCCGCACGCTTGACGGCGAGCCTTACCTCGCCTCCGGCGTGGCTCTTGAGCAGCGCCTGGTAGCCCGGGAATTCGAGCCCCGTGGAGTCCTCCATTGCGACAATCTCATCGCCGTGCCGCAGCGCCGAGGCCCCCGGAACGACGACGCTGTCGACGAGGAAGGGGTGGCGCAGCGTGAAGAGGTCCTCGTAGGCCCTCTCGCGGCGCATGTCAATCAGCTCCTGGAGCGGCAGCGTCAGCGTGACCTGCTCGCCGTCGCGTTCGACGACCACCTCGCGGTCGCCCTTGGTGATGAGCAGCCCGTTGAGCAGCGTCTGGATGTTGTCCACGGGCTCGCCGTCGAGCGAGACGAAGCGGTCGCCGTCGCGGAAGCCGAGCCGGTGGCCCGTCTCGTTGAAGTTGTAGCCCCAGCGGGCATCCTCGTTCGAGAGGTAGCTGTCGCCCCAGACGTAGCAGATGCCGCAGTAGATGACGATGGCCAGCAGGACGTTCATCACAACGCCGGCAATCATCACCAGGAAGCGCTGCCAGGCCGGTTTGGCGCGGAACTCGTCCGGCTTGACCGGCTGTTTCATCTGCTCCTTGTCCATCGACTCGTCAATCATGCCGGCAATCTTCACGTAGCCGCCCAGCGGCAGCCAGCCCAGACCGTACTCCGTGTCGCCGCGCCTGAACTTGAAGAGCGAGAACCAGGGGTCGAAAAAGATGTAGAACTTCTCGACGCGGATGCGGAAGACGCGGGCCATGATGAAATGGCCCAGCTCGTGGATGCCGACCAGAATCGTGAAGCAGAGGAAGAATTGAAGCGCTTTAATCAGAATATCCATTGTGTGTCGTACTTGTTCAGAGTTTGAGGTATTCGGCGGCCAGGCGGCGGGCCTCGTCATCGGCCGCGGCGTAGTCGTCGAGCGTCGGGCGGAGGGTGAATGCGGCGTGTTCGAGCGCATACTCGATGGCGCGGACAATCTCCAGCCAGGGGCACTTCCCGGCCAGGAAGGCCGCCACGGCCCGTTCGTTGGCGCCGTTCATCGTGCAGGCGGCCGTGCCGCCCCGCCGCAGGCATTCGTAGGCGATGTCGAGCGCCGGATACTTGCGCCGGTCGACCGCCTCGAAGGTGAGCTGCGGATGGTCGAGGAAGTTGAAATGCTCCTGCGGGCGGCTGGCCCGGCTGGGGTAGAAGAGCGCATAGCTGATGGGCATCCGCATGTCGGGGGTCCCCAACTGCGCCTTGATGGCCCCGTCGTCGAACTCGACCATCGAGTGGACAATCGACTGCGGGTGGAGGATGACGTCAATGCGGTCGGCCGGCATGTCGAAGAGCCAGCGCGCCTCGATGACCTCGAAGCCCTTGTTGACGAGCGTCGAGGAGTCAATTGTGATTTTGGCCCCCATGTGCCACTGGGGGTGGTGGAGCGCCTGCTCGACGGTGACGTCGGCGAGCGCCTCGGCGGGCAGGTCGCGGAACGAACCGCCGCTGCAGGTGACGATGAGCCGCCGCGGCCGCGAGCTCTCGCCCGCCAGACACTGGAAGATGGCCGAATGCTCCGAGTCGACGGGCAGAATCGGCGCCCGCTTCTCGGCCGCCAGGCGCATGACCACCTCGCCGCCCACCACGAGCGACTCCTTGTTGGCCAGCGCCAGCTTCTTGCCTGCGCCCAATGCGGCGACGGTGGGGTGGAGCCCCGCGTAGCCCACCAGCGCATTGACGACCACCTGCGTGTCGCCTCCTGCGGCAACCTGACGGACGGCATCCTCGCCCGCGTAGACCTTCACGTCGGTGTCGCTCAGCGTGTCGCGCAGCGGGGCGTAGCAGCTCTCGTCGGCGATGACGACCGTGTCGGTGTCGAATTCACGGGCCTGAAGGGCCAGCTGCCGCCAGTTGCGGTGGGCCGTCAGGATGCGGGCTTCGAAGAGTTCGGGATTTTCGCGGACGATGTCGAGGGTCTGCGTACCGATGGAGCCGGTCGACCCCAGAATGGCAAGGCGTTGTCTCATGAGGTTCAGAATACGATGTAGTTTTCGGGGTTGACCGGCTTGCCGTTGTTCCACAGCTCGAAGCCGAAGAGCCGCACCTGTCCGTCGACCGGTTCGGCGTTGTAGCCGATTTGCGCACCGCCGCGCACGGCCTGTCCCGTCGTGACGAGCGACTGCGAGAGGTTGCGGTAGACCGAGAGCAGGTTGTTGGCGTGCTGGATGATGATGGTGTACCCCGACTCGGGGCTCCAGAGGCTCTGGATGACCGTGCCGCTCTCGACGGCCGAGACGGGGGCGTCCGATGTGGCGACAATCCCGACGCCCAGACGACCCTGCGCCACGTCGAAGCTCTGGGTGATGATGCCCTCGATGGGGGCGAGCAGCTCCATCGATTCGCGCAGCGCGCGCCGCGAGGCCTTCTGCGAGGCGCTCAGCGAGTAGGGTCCGTCACCCTCCATCTGGGCGCGCAGCAGCGAGTCCTCGTGCGAGGGCATGACCAGCACCTTGCTCAGCCGCGAGGAGTCGCTCGAGGCGATGGTCCTCATGACGGGGGTCTTGCCCTCCATGATGAGGGCGATGTTCTGGTTGTAGGTCATCATCTGGTTCATCACGCGCTCCATCGAGTCGAGGCGGATGATGTTCTGCACGAGGCTTTCGCGCGAGCGGTCGGCCTCGGTCCGGTAGCCGGGCAGGAACTCCAGCACGGGGGAGTAGGCCACCAGCGAGAGAATCAGGATGAAGAGCAGCAGCACGAAGGCCACCAGTGCGGCGAAGATGCTTGCCGGCGAGAGGTGCAGGTGCCACTCCTCGCTGTTGTCGGTGGCGTTGAGCATGCTGAAGCGCCGCTTGCGGAAGAAGTTCCGCCACCAGGAACCTATTTTTTTCTGAATGTCCATCTTCTGCGGAGTGATAATCCCGACAAAGATACGAATTTTACGCGAAAACCCTGCGCCTGCGGCTCAATTCGCGCCTTGAGTTCGCAGCGGTCGCCTTCGCCGCCCCTGCCCCTGCCGCGCGGGTCGGTCCTGTGACGCTGCCGCGCCGCCGCTCTTGTCGCGCTTGCCGTGCGGAGCCGTATTCCGGGCGGTGGCGGGCCAACCGTTTGACACCTGGCGGCTTTTCGACGCCCCGATGCGGACCGGGAAGCAAAGGTTCGCTTATTTTTATTACCTTTGCGGTGTCCATAGGATAACGATTCAAATTCGATGATATTATGGTGAAACCTACTTTATTGGTCCTCGCTGCCGGCATGGGCTCGCGCTACGGCTCGCTCAAGCAGATGGACGGGGTCGGCCCCAACCGGGAGGCCATTATCGACTATTCGGTCTACGACGCCATCCGCGCCGGATTCGGCAAGGTCGTATTCGTCATTCGGCACTCGTTTGCCAAGGAGTTCCAGGAGGTCTTCTCCGCCGAGCGGTTCGGCGGCCGCATCGCCGTCGAGTATGTCTTCCAGGAGCTCGACTACCTGCCCGAGGGGCTGACGGTGCCCGAGGGCCGCGTCAAGCCGTGGGGCACGAACCACGCCGTGATGATGGCGGCCAAGGCCATCCACGAGCCCTTTGCGGTCATCAATGCCGACGACTTCTATGGCGCGGAGGCCTACCGGACCATCGGCGACTACCTCGCACAGCTCGACGGCAGCCGCAACCGCTACTGCATGGTGGCCTACGACCTGAACCGCACCCTCTCGGAGAACGGCACCGTCTCGCGCGGCATCTGCTCGGTCGACGGCGAAGGCAACCTGACGGCGATGGTCGAGCGGACGCAGATTGAGCGCGTGGCCGACGGCCGCATCCTCTTCCACGACGGCGGGGCCGACGAACCGCTGGCCGAGGATACCCCCGTCTCGATGAACCTCTTCGGCTTCACGCCCGACTACTTCGACTACTCGGCCGCCTACTTCAAGGAGTGGTTTGCGGCCAACCGCGAGAACCTCAAGGCCGAGTTCTACATCCCGACGATGGTTAACAAGCTCATCGGCGAGGGGACGGCTTCGCTGCGGGTGCTGCGCAGCACGGCGCAGTGGCACGGCGTGACCTACAAGGAGGACAAGCCGGCGCTGATGGCCAGCATCGAACGGATGATTGCCGAGGGCAAGTATCCGCGCAACCTCTGGAAATAGCGGCCGGCAGCGGCGCCGGAGGTTGGCGGCCGGGAACTGTGTACGGAGATAACGGCCGGAAGCAGGGACCGGAGCGGCTGATGCTGCGGCCGGAACAGCCGCCGGAAGCAGGGACCGGAGTTGACAGCCGGGCACGGCGGCCGGAGATAAGGGTCGGCTGCAGGGACCGGAAACGGCTGATGCAGCGACCGGCAACAATGGCCGGAAACAACGGCACATACAGCGGCGCTCTGCCGCACATCGGAAGAAAGAGTCCATCCACCAGTCGGTGGATGGACTCTTTGTTTTGTGTCGGTTCCCGGAGCTCCTTGCCAAGGGGGAGGGTGATGGGGGAGGGTGATGGGGGCGTCGGGCATGCGGGTGCCGGGCGTGCGGAGGACAGGCTCGCAGGTGTCGGGCGTACGGATGTCGGGCGTGCGGAGAATGGGCGTGCGTGCGGCGGTCAGTCGAGATAGCCCGCGCGGACCAGCTCCTCGCGGATTTTTACCCAGTCGGCCACGGGGCGCTTCACCCCGTCGATGAAGCGGATGGGGCACCCCAGCGCGCTGTCGTCGATGTAGAGGTCCGCATGGATTTTGGGCGACTGCGTCCAGCGGTGCTGCTCGGGATTCTCGTTGACGGCGTAGAGCGGAATATCCCGCTCGGCAAACCAGGCAAGCGCCTTGTCGAGCAGCCGGCCGCTGCGCATCGTGCAGAGGATGAGCCGGCATCCGTTGTCGGTCAGCTCGCGGAGCACGGGCACGGCGCCGGCATCCTCGCCCACGTGGGGGTACTCGTGGGTGACGACCGTGCCGTCGAAATCGACGGCGATGACTGCATCGTGTATGGCCATGGCTTGAGGTCTTTGTGTGTCGGCGGGTTACTTACGCCCTGTCGTGCTTGCGGTGGTGATGGTGGCGGTGGCTCTGCTCCTCCCCGCTGCGCGTCAGAAGCCGGCGCAGGAAGTTCAGAATCCGCTTGCGGTAGCTCGTCTCCTGGTAGTCGTCGCCGTAGCCGTACCCGTAGGTGTAGCCATATCCGTACCCGTATCCATAACCGTACCCGTATCCGTGGCGGCGGCTGCGGGCGCCGTTGAGGACGATGCACATGTTGCGGAGCTTCTTTTCGCGGTAGAGCCGTTCGATGTCGGGCAGCTGGCGGCGGTCCAGAACCCCCTCGCGGATGATGTAGATGCAGAGGTCGCACAGACGGTCGGTGCTGATGGCGTCGGCTACCGACATGGCCGGCGTCGAGTCGATGAAGATGTAGTCGTAGCGCGTGCGGAGCTCGGCTATGAGCGTATCGAGCCGGTCCGAAAGCAGCATCTCGGCCGGGTTGGGCGGCTGGATGCCGGCATAGACGACATCCAGATTGTCGTGAACGCCGGAGCGGGAGATTATCTGGCCTGCGTCGGTGATGGAGCCCGAAAGGTAGGCGGTGATGCCTCGCGAATCCTTGCCGTGGCCGAATTCGCTCGAGAGGGCGTGGCGGCGCAGGTCGAGGTCGAGCAGCACCACCTTTTTCCCGGCCATGGCCAGCGTGACGGCGAGGTTGACGGCCACGAAGGTCTTGCCGGCGTGGGGGTTCGACGAGGTGAAGAGGACGCACTGCAGGCGGCTCTGGCTCGACACGTTCATGAAGTTCATGTTCGAGCGCAGCATGCGGAAGGCCTCCGAGAGGGCGTCGCGGCCCGCCTCGCGCACGGCGACGATGCCCTTCGTGGTCTCACCCTCGTAGAGGGGAACATCACCCAGGAAGGGGGCGCTCAGATTCTCCTCGATGTCCCTGCGGCCGCGGATGGTCGTGTCGAGCATGCTCAGCAGGAAGAGCAGGCCGAAGGGAATGGCCAGTCCGACGATGAGCGCAATGCCGAGAATCATCGACGATTTGGGGGCGATGGGGGCTCCCGAGCCGTATGCCAGGTCGATGACGCGGGCGTTGCTCTCCGCCACGGCCAGGTTGAGCTGCGTCTCCTCCTGCTTGTTGAGCAGGTAGAGGTAGAGCTCCTCCTTGATTTTCTGCTGGCGGGCGATGCCGAGCATCTCCTTCTCCTGCGAGGGGACCGTCGAGATGCGGCGGTTGGCCTGCTCCTCCTCCGAGCGCAGGGCGTTGCGCTGGATTTCGAGCGCGCGGATGTGCGAGTCGAGCGAGGCGATGATGGAGCGGCGTACGGCCGCCAGGTTGTTGTCCAGCTCCTGCATCACGGGGTTGTTGGCCGAGCTGTTCTCGCTGAGCTTCTCGCGGCGGAGAATCCCCTCGTTGTAGGCCGAAATCTGCTCGGTGATGCCCGAGTTGGCGATGGCGGCCATGGCGGGAATCAGGTCGCCGGCATGCTCCCTGTCGAGCAGGTAGGAGCGGATGAACTCCGCCACGTTGATTTGGTTCTCGAGCGAGAGCCCCTCGGCCTTGAACTGCGAGCTCTCCTCGACGTTGCGCGTCGCCTCGCTCGCGAGGTCCACCATGCGGTTGTCCCTCTTGAAGTTCTCGATGTCGCGGTCCACGTCGTTCAGCTCGCTGCCGATGATTTCGAGGCGCGAGTGGATGAAGTCGGCCGTCTCTTCGGAGATGCGCCGCTTGTCGGCGATGGCGTCGTTGTTGTAGACCGTGATGAGGGTGTTGATGACATCCTCGGCCCGCTTGGGCACGGCGTCGTTCATCGCGATGCCGACCACCGAGGTCTGCTTGTCCTCCACGGCGCACTTGACGGCGGCCCGGTAGGCCGACGTGGCCGCCTCGAGCGAGCTTTTCGCAACCTGGATGGCCGTTCCCTCGTCGGCGGGCGAGAGGTAGAGCGTCTTGCGGATAATCATCCGCCCCAGCGGGGTGGAGACCGTATCGCCGTAGGCGGCCGTTACGACGCGGCCGCGCTCCTCGTCGGAGATGTAGCCGTCGTCGAAGTCGGTGAGTTCGACCTGCTCGCCGCCGGCCAGCGGACGGGCCCGGAACGAGAAGGACTGGTTCTCGCCCTCGTCCACGAAGTCGGCCTCGATGGGCGACCGTCCATAGAGGTCCTGCGTGCGGAGTCCGCTGCGCTTCGAGTAGCCGGTCGTCAGACGGAGCGTGCGGACCACCTCCTGCATCAGCCGGCGCGACTGGAGGATGTAAATTTCGTTGTCGACGCTGTTGCGGCTCTGGAAGCCCGAGATGTCGCTGAAGGCCGAAATATCCATGTTGGCCCCCTTGCGGTCGTCCTTGACCAGGATGGTGGCCTTGCGGCTGTAGACCTTCGGCGTGCGGGCCAGATAGAGGTAGCCTGCACCCAGGCAGACGATGACCGATATGGCGAACCAGTACCAGTTGGCCAGTATCATCTGGATGAGGTCGTGCAGCGAGAACATCCCCGCTTCGGAGGTCTCGTTCTGGGGTGCGTGTTGCGTATTGGGTGTCTGTTCAATCATGGTCGCGGATTATTTTCTGGAAAGGGTTACGACGAGCGTCGCAATCGAGATGGCGGTGCTCACCAGCGAGATGTAGAACGAGCGGTCCTGGCTGATTTGACCCGAGCGGGCCTTCTTCTTGTTGGGCTTGACGTAGACCACGTCGTTCTGCTGGAGGTAGAAGGCCGGTGAGTCGAAGATATCCTTCGAGCGCAGGTCGAGGTACTCGATGGTGCGCACGCCGTTCGTCTCGCGGATGACGGCCACCTCGTCGCGCATGCCGTAGACCGTCAGGTCGCCGGCCATCGCCAGCGCATCGAAAATCGAGACGCGGTCGTTCTTGATTTCGTACTCGCCCGGGTTGGCCACCTCGCCGATGACCGAGAACTTCATGTCGGCGAACTCCACGTTCACCGTCGGGTCGTTCAGATACCCGCCCTCGACAATCCTGTCGGCGATGGCCTTGGCCAGTTCGCTGCGGGTCATGCCGCGGCAGTCGATTTTCCCGATGATGGGCATGTCGAACATGCCGTGCTCGTCCACCGTGCGGACCTGAAGCGAGGAGGCGTCGCTCGAAGAACTTGTTCCGGTAGTTGACAGCGCGTTGTAGCCCGAAGCCGTATTGAAGGGGGCGGCCAGTTCGGGGTCCTTGCTGTTGACCACGACGGTGAGCCGGTCGAGCGGCTGGATGCGGATTTGACCCTTGAGGGCTGTCTGTTCCGGAGTGTATGGGGTGGCATCCTGGAGGTACCAGGTCTTTTTGGCGGCTCTTTGCGTTGCACACGACGTGAAGGCAAGCGCCGCGAAGCAAGCGACGGAGAGCAGGAGAAAACGGAAAAATCTCATCTGTTTCAGGATAATTGTATACGCCCCGCAAAGGTAGTAAAGTTTTCCGAAAAATCCAGCGGTGCAATTTGCTATTTGTGCCGCAGTTGGACCGATTGAGCGTCCGTCGGGGCAGGGTGCGGGATGCGGCGCCGGAGTTGAGGTGTTGCGGCGGCGGAGCTCCCTCTGGGGACGCTCAGGGCCGGTGCCGCGCGCTCTTTTGCGGGATTCGGCGTTCAGCCGTATCAAAATTGCCGGAAAAAGTGTATTTTTGGTCCTCCGAAGCGTCGCCGGACGCTCTGGATGCCGGCTTCCGGCCGTGCCAATCCCTCCCGACGCCCTCCCCGATTCGTTCGGCGGGGCATTCCTCCGGCGGGGTATTCGCTCGGCGGGGTATCCCTTCGGCGGGGCATTCCTCCGGCGGACTTCGCTCTGGACCGCAACGTCGGCGAGCGATGCAGTGAACGGCGCGGCGCGACGCTGGTGCGGCAGGGAGGCGGAGCTTCCGCCGCCGGCCCGGTTTGCCCCAGTCCGGTTTGCCGCCGGTCCGTACCGGTCTGTGCCGGTCCGTCCAGTCGGTCCAGCACGGACCCGGTCCGTCCCGGTCCCGGGAGCGCTGGAGGCGGAGCAAAATGTGAACAGTTTGATTTGAAAGGTAATAAGAGACAATGGATGCGATGAATCATCCCGAATGGAGCTATCAGGCCGTCATCTACGAAATGAACGTCCGCCAGCTCACCCCCGAAGGGTCGCTTCGGGCCGCAGCCGCGCGGCTGCCGATGCTGCGCGACATGGGCATCGATGCCGTATGGCTCATGCCCGTCTATCCCATCGGCGTCGAGGGGCGCAAGGGCTCGCTGGGCTCCTACTATTCGATTCGCGACTACTGCGCCATCAACCCCGAGATGGGGACGATGGCCGATTTCGACGCCTTCGTGGCCGAGGCGCACCGCCTGGGCATGAAGGTGCTGCTGGACTGGGTGGCCAACCATACGGCGCGCGACGCCCGCTGGATTGTCGAAAAGCCGGCCGACTGGTACGAACGCGACGCCTCGGGCGCACCCGCCGTGCCGTGGGACTGGACCGACACGGCGAAGCTCAACTACGCCAACCGCGCCGTCTGGGAGGGTGAGGCCGAGGCGATGGAGTTCTGGCTCCGCGAGCACGGCGTCGACGGCTTCCGCTGCGACATGGCGATGCTCGTGCCGGTGGAGTTCTGGCATGAGACGGTCCGCCGCCTGCGCCTTATGAAGCCCGACCTCTTCATGCTGGCCGAGGCCGAGGAGACGAACCTCTTCGAGCACGGCACCTTCGATGCCTGCTACGCCTGGCAGATGCACCACCTGATGAACGACGTGGCGCAGGGTCGGGTGCGGGTCACGGCGCTGCGCGACTACATCTACGCCGACCGCGGCCGCTACCCCGAGTCGGCCATGCGGCTCACCTTCACCTCGAACCACGACGAGAATTCGTGGAGCGGCTCGGAGTTCACCCGCATGGGGGCCGCCCGTGAAATCATGGCGGCCTTCACCTTCGTCGTGCCGCGCGGCCTGCCCCTCGTCTATACGGGACAGGAGGTGGGCTACGACCACAGCTTCGCCTTCTTCGACCGCGACCCCCTGCCCGATGCCGCTCCCAACGCCTTCACGGAGTTCTACCGCCGGCTCACCGCACTGCGCCACAACCACCCGGCCCTCGCCTCGGGCGGCCGCGGCGGCGGGATGGTCGAAATCCGCAACAACGCCGAGGATTGCCTGATGACCTTCGTGCGCGAAGCGGGCGACGACCGCGTCGTGGCGGTGATGAACCTCTCGCCCTACGCCATCCATGCCGACTACCGCACGGGCATCTACGCCGGGCGCTACATCGACGCGATGACGGGCCTGCCGTTGCTGCTTGCGGAGCATGTCGAGGAGGATATGGCTCCGTGGAGCTACCGGATTCTGACCCGCTCCCGCGAATAGCGCCGCCGGAGGAGCCGATGTCAACCTTTTTTCCGCTTTCCTGCCCATGACCACCGAATCCGAACCCATGCTCCGTACCGCTTCCGGGTGCGATGCCCCGTCGGGGAAGGCCTCCTGCGCCGGGGTTGCCGACCAACCCTCCGCCGGAACGGCCGCCGATGGGTCTGCCTCTGTCGGAGTTGCCGCCGGCAAACCCGCAATTCGAGACGGGCGCCCCGCCTACGGAACTGCCGACGGGACTGCCGACGGGGCCGCCGCCGTGCCTTCCGCCGACGACCGCCCGGCTGCCGGCGGAGCGTGTCCCCTCGGTGCCGGGGCCGGGGAGGGCGGGAGCCGCATCGAGCGCATCGAGCCGCCGTCGTGGTGGGTCGGCATGCAAACGCCGCTCCAGCTGCTGGTCAAGGGGCGGGGGATTGCCTCGTGGCAGGTCGCGGTTGATGGCTGCGAGGGGGTCCGCGTCACGGCGCTCCATCCCGGCACGAGCCCCAATTACCTCTTCGTCGACGTGGCCATAGCGCCGACGGCCCGCCCCGGCCGCATCCGCCTCCGCTTCACCCGCGGCGGCGAGCACTTCGGGGTCGATTACGAGCTGGCGGCCCGTCCGCAGCGTCCGCAGCGCGCGAGCTTCTCGACGGCCGACGTCCTCTACCTGGTGATGCCCGACCGCTTCGCCGACGGCGACCCCTCGACGGACAACGACCCCTCGACGGCCGAGCGCTGCGACCGCCGCGACCCCTTCGGCCGCCACGGAGGCGACCTGCCCGGCCTTACGCGGCATCTGGACTACATCGCCCGGCTCGGCGCCACGGCCGTCTGGTGCACCCCCGTGCTGCTCGACAACGAACCGCACCAGTCGTACCACGGCTACGCCACGGCCGACTACTACCGGGTCGACCCCCGCATGGGCGGCAACGAGGCCTACTTCACCTTTGTCGGGGAGTGCCACCGCCGGGGGCTGAAGGTGGTGATGGATGTGGTGACGAACCACTGCGGCAGCGCCCACTGGTGGATGGAGGAGCCTCCGTTCGACGACTGGGTCCACCGCCACCGGAGCTATACGCCCACCAACAACCTCTTCTCGACCCACATGGACCCCAACGCCTCGCGCTACGACCTGGAGGTGTTGCAGAGCGGCTGGTTCGACCGCTCGATGCCCGACATGAATCTCGACAACCCGTTCGTGCTGAACTACTTCCGGCAGTGGGCCGTCTGGTGGATTGAGCGGGCCGGCATCGACGGCCTGCGCGTGGACACCTACCCCTACAACGAGAAGGGGCCGATGAGCGCCTGGTGCGCCTCGGTGCGGCGCGAATATCCGTGGCTCAACATCGTCGGCGAGTGCTGGACGACCGACATCCCGCGTCTGGCCTACTGGCAGAGCGGCCAGATGAACCGCGACGGCTTCGATTCGCACCTGCCCGCCCTGATGGACTTCCCGCTGCAGGAGGCGCTCTGCTCGGCGCTGCGGCCCGGGCGGCGGGGCGGCGGGATGATGCGCCTCTACGACTGCCTCGCGGACGACTTCGTCTACCACAATCCGTCGAATCTGGTCACCTTCTTCGGCAACCACGACACGGAGCGGCTGGCCGACGTCGTCGGTGGCAGCTGGCGGCGGATGAAAATCGCCTTTGCGCTGCTGGCCACCCTGCGGGGCATCCCCCAAATCTTCGCCGGGGACGAGCTGGGGCTGCGCACGACCGATGCGGCGCAGGGCCACGGCGCTCTGCGCCGTGACTTCCCGGGCGGCTGGGCGGGCGATGCGCGCAACTGCTTCGAGGAGTCGGGACGGCTGGGCGAGGCGGGTGACCTCTGCGCCTACGTGCAGCGGCTCTTCACCTGGCGCCGGCAGTGCCGCGTCCTCCACACGGGGCGGACGATGCACTTTGCACCCGAGGATGAGTGCTACGCCTTTTTCCGCTACGACCGCAACGCCTGCGTCTTTGTCTTTGTCAACAACTCGCGGCGCCGCGTGCGCATTCCCTGGTCGCACTATGCCGAAATCGCCGCGCCGCTCCGTGAGGGGCGCAACGTGGTGACGGGCGAGCGGGTCACGCTCTCGGAGCGGAGCCGCGTGGCACCGCTCACGGCGCTGGTGGTCGAGTTCGACCGGGGCGTCGCGCCGACCGGCCGCGTGGTGTGTGACGCCGGGGATAAATCCGCAGCGGAGCAATAACCGGTTGCCTGCCCACTGTCTGCCGCCCCTGTCTGCTGCCCTGTTTTTAGTCTCGCCTCCTTCCTCGCGCCTTGCGCTTTCCGACCATCTCCCGCCTCGCGTTTTTCGACCGGCGCCTTACGTTTTTCGCTCCCGACTTAGAACGCCTTTCGCCGTCCGGCAGACGGCACCTCCCGACTGGCGCGGGAAACCCCTTCCGACGCCCTCCGAACACCATGCTGCAATGCGCTCAGGGCACTATGCTGAAATGCCCTTCGGACACGATGCTGCAATGCCCTCCGGACACAATGCTGCAATGCGCTCCGGACACAATGCTGCAATGCGCTCCGGGCACAATGCCGCAAATAGAAAAGGGACGGAGCTCACGGCTCCGTCCCTCTTTTCTGCACTCCGCCCTCCGGGGCGACCCCTTTCTCGTGTTTGCACTCCGCCCTCCGGGGCGACTCCTTTCGCGTGCTTGCGCTCCGCCCTTCGGAGCGACCCCTCCCGCGTGGGTCAGAACTCCACCTTGGGGGCTACGTCGCTCCCTTCGGCCGCCTCGAAGTAGGGCTTCTTCTCGAAGCCGCAGAGCGAGGCCACGATGTTGGTCGGGAAGCGGCGCACGGCGACGTTGTAGCCGCGGGCCGTCTCGTTGAAGTCGCGCCGCGCCACGGCGATGCGGTTCTCGGTCCCCTCGAGCTGCGCCTGAAGCTCCCGGAAGTTCTCGTTGGCCTTCAGGTCGGGGTAGTTCTCGGCCACGGCCAGCAGCCGTCCCAGCGCCGTGCGCACCTCGGCCTGCGCCGCCTGGTAGCGCTCCAGCTGCTCGGGCGTCAGCTCGTCGACCGAGAGGTTGATGGAGGTTGCGCGCGTGCGGGCGTCGGTCACCTCCTCGAGCGTCGTGCGCTCGTGCTCGGCGTAGCCCTTGACCGTGTTCACCAGATTGGGAATGAGGTCCGAGCGGCGCTGATACTGCGTCTCGACGTTGGCCCAGGCGCCGTTGACCGCCTCTTCACGGCTCACCAGCCGGTTGTAGCTCGAGTAGAAGAAGAATCCTCCGATGACGAGGATGGCCAGTACAATCCAAATCCACTTTTTCATTGTTCGCTCTCTTGATTGGTTTATTCTGTTGTCTCAGTAGGTTGCTGTTGCCTTTTCCGTTGCCTTATCTGTTGCCTCGGCCCGCTCTCAGCGGCTTGCCTCGTCCTTGCTCTCCGCGGCGCCTTGCCCGGTGGGGGGGGGAAGGTGCCGGCCGGGGGGGGCAGTGACTGTGTTTTGCCGGGACGCTGCGCCTGTGTTCTGCCGGGGGCGGTCCCGGGCTGCGGTTCGCCGCGGCGCTGTTCCGCCGGGCTTCGTTTTGCCGCCCTTGCTCGCCGGCCGGGGGCGCTGCATTGCGCGTCCCTTTCTGCACTTCTTGCGTGCTTCTTTTTCCGCTCCTTTGGGCATCCTCGGGGCTACCAGCGCGAGCCGGCGCCGCCGCCTCCGAAGCTGCCTCCGCCGAAGCCTCCGCCCATGGAGCCCCCTCCGCCTCCGAAGCCGCCCAGTCCGCCGAAGCCGCCGAAACCGCCGATGATGGGCCCTCCGCCGCGCCCTCCGAAGCCGTTGTCGCGCCATTCGCGCTCCTGGCGCCGCACCACATGGCCGCAGTGCGTGCAGACGAAGGTGTACTCGACGATGCGGTGCTGGGGGGTGAGCCCCAACACGCGCCGCTCCTCACGGACGAGCGTATGCTTGTGGCAGCGCGGGCAGCGCTTCTCCTGCCGCCGGCGGTGGAGCGCCAGCAGCGAGGTGGCGAGGAAGAAGAGGATGACCGCGCCGAAGATGTAGAGCACCGGCAGCGGCCCGTCGTCCGGCTCCTCCTCCCCGAATGCGATGCCGCTGCCCGTCAGGGCGCCCGCCACGGCCTCGACACCGGCCACCATGCCGCCGCTGTAGTCCCCCGTGCGGAAGCGGGGCAGCATCAGCTGCGTCTGAATCCGCTTGCAGAGGGCGTCGGTCAGAACCCCCTCGACGCCGTATCCCGTCACGAAGCGGATTTCGCGCCGGTCGCGGACCAGCAGGATGCCCACGCCGTTGTCGTCGCCGGCGCGCCCCACGCCCCAGCGGCGGAAGAGGTCGATGGCGAAGGTGAAGAGATCGTCGCCGGCAATCTCGTCGACGGCCACCACCGCCACCTGGGCGATGCCCTGCCGGCGCAGCGAGCCGCAGAGCGAGTCGATGCGGGCGACGGCTGCCTCGGAGAGAATCCGGTCGGGATTCGAGACGTAGCGGTTGCGGTCCGTCAGCTGGACGTTGGGAATCTCCTCCACGCGGTAGCCGGCCGCCCGTGCGGGTGTGGCCGCAAGGAGCGGGAGCATCAGGCTCAGGAGGATGGTGGTCAGCAGGGTGCGCATGGTTGAAAACAGGGGGTTGTGTGGTGCAAACATACGAAAAAAGCGGCAAATTGCCCAATGGTGAGGGGGCCTTTCGTCGCTTTTTTTCGTCGGCCGGTCGGGCGGCCCGGGGCGGGGGAGGGAGGTGCCCCGGGGCCGCGGGCGGGGCCGGGCCGATGGAGGGTCCGGTCCGGGAGGCGGTTCCGTGTGTGGGTCCGGGCTGGTGAAAGGTCCGGGCCGGAAGAGGTGCCGCTTACGCCCGCTCATCGCCCGCTCAGAGGCGGCTGCGGTCCTCGGCGGCTCCCGCCTCGACGCTCTTCTTCTGGAAGGCCTTGCCCGCCTTGAAGTTGTAGGTTACGCCCACCTGGAACCGGATGGAGCTCCAATTCTGGCGAACCTGCTGGTGGCGTACGAAGTCGTCGCCGCGCGCACCGAGCGTCTGTGCCCGGTTCAGCAGGTTGTAGGCCGAGAAGGTGCAGGTCAGACGGTCGCCGAAGAAGCTCTTCTTGATGCTGGCGTTGAGGAAGTGCATCGCGTCGACCCAGCACGAACCCAGATAGAGCCGGTTGTTGTAGCGGTACGAGAGGTCGAGGTAGACCTTGCCCGGCAGCGTGAAGGTGGTCTGCGCGTTGGCGAAGAGGTAGTGGTGGTACCGGATTGAGCCGTGGCTCGAGAGGCGCATGCCGTTGTAGACGTAGTTGGCGTTGAGGTTGAGCGTCCACCACTTGGCGAGCTGGAACGGAAGGCTTGCGGCCAGGTAGTAGCTCGCCGTGCGGTCGTAGTTGAGCCAGAGGATGCCCAGCACGTCGGGATTCTCGGCGTCGGGAACCATGTCCTGGTTGATTTCGTCGTCGACGATGCTGATGCCGGCCGTCAGCGTGTACTTGTGGGCGAGCACCGCCGTGAGGCTCACGTCGCTCGTGTAGCTGGGGAGCAGGTCGGGGTTGCCCGTCTGGTAGGTGTAGTCCGAAATCTGCGAGCGGTTGGGCATGAGCGTCCAGAAACTCGGGCGGCGGATGGTCCGCGCATACTGCGCCACGAGCGAGTAGGCTCCGTCGCTGCTCAGCGAGTAGGAGACGTTGGCGTTGGGGAAGAGGCTGAAGTAGTTCTGCTCGACGCCGTTGCGCCGCCCGTCGGTGCGGGTGTACTCGCCGCGCAGCCCCGCCGTGACGCCCCAGCGGCCGAGCTTGGCCGTCACGACGCCGTAGGCGGCCGCGATGTGTTCGGTGTAGTCGACGCGGAGACTCTGGTCGTCGTTGCGCACCCACTCCTCCTCCTTGAGGTACTGGTAGAGGGAGTTGTTGTAGGTGTGGTTGCGCGTATACTTGGCGCCGGTCTGGAGGCTCCATTTCGGCGAGAACTTCTTGTCGAGGGCCAGCGTCAGCGCGGCAACCTCGAACGAGTTGTCCGTGTGGTCGCGGTAGGTCGAGTCGACGGAGGGCAGTCCTTCGGGCTGTATGTGGCTGAAGTTGTCGTTGTGCGACGAGGCTTCGCGGCGGGCGTAGTCGCCCAGCACCTTGAACTGCGACCCCAGCGTGTCGATTTTCCAGATGTAGTTGAAGGTCCCCTCGTAGCCGTTCGTGGTGCTTGTCGGACGGAACCGGCTGTCGGTCTCGGAGGTGGTGCCGTTGCCCATCATCGAGTGGGTCTGCGTCGTGCCGCTCTCCGTCATGCGGAGGTAGGAGAACTCGGCGCCCACGCTGTGGCGGTCGTTGATTTCGTAGATGGCCCCGAGCCGGCCCCCTCCCGACGTGTCGTCGTTCTTCATGGTCGATTCGGCATTGAGCCGCTTGCTGCTGGTCGTGTAGTCGGTCTTTTCGGTCGAGCGGGCCTCCGAGGGTCCGAACGACGCCCAGGCCGAAGCGTTGATGTCGAAGCGCCCGCTGTGGATGCTGATGTTGGCTGCCGGCATGTACGAACTGCCCATCTTGCCCTGCGTCGTGCGCATCGAGACCGAGCCGTTCAGGCCGTTCTCGCGCCGCTTGCGGAGCGTGATTTTGATGACGCCGCCCGACGAGTCGGCATCGTAGTCGGCGCCGGTGACGGGCACCACCTCGATTTTCTGAATCTCCTCGGCCCGCAGCGAGCGCAGGTAGGTGAGCAGCTGCTCGGGCTCCATGCGCAGCTCGCGGTCGTTGATGAAGACCTTCGAGCCGCTCTTGCCGTTGATGGATATCTTGTCGTCGCTCACCCAGACGCCCGGCGCCTGTTCGAGCAGCTCGACGCCGTCGCGCCCGATGGCCGAGGGGGTGTTGGCCACGTCGACCACGAAGCGGTCGGCTTCGCGGCGGATGAGCTGCGCCTTGACGGTCACCCCTTCGATTTGGGTCGCCGCGGCGCGGAGCGTCAGGTTGCCCAGTTCGCCGTCGGCGGCGAGCTGCACGTCGCGGTCGATGGGTTCGTAGCCGACATACTGGATGCGGAGGTGGTACTTGCCCGCCGGGACGCGCAGTTCGAAGCGACCCTCCTCGTCGGAGGCCATCCCCGCCACCTGCTTTTCGTCGCGCAGCAGCACGACGGTGGCGTATGCCACGGCATTGCCCTGTTCGTCGACCACGCGGCCGCGGGTCGGGAGCATGCGGGCCGCGAAGAGCTCCGTGAGGGAGAGCATCAGTGCAAGTGAGAGAAGAACCAGTTTCTTCATGGCTTTATTGTGTTTTATTATTGTTTGCGTTGCTTGTTATTTGACAATGCAAATATAAATAAATTTCGTTGTATTATGCAATACAAAGTACTAAATTTTCGCATAATTTTTAGATACCTATAATATAAGCGATATTTTTACGGAGGGTGTCGGGTGTCGGGTGGGGTGTCTCCATCGTGTCGTATTTCGTACCGAAGGGTGGGGGTGTCGGGTAGGGCTTATCGTTGCCGACAATGCGACGTCCCTGCCGCGCCGAGTCCCGGTATTGCAGGATGCCGCCGCGCTGCGGAGCGGCTTCTGCATGAGGCGGTTCCGGTGCTGCGGCCGTCCGCAGCGTCCCGTCCGGAGGCTCTGCCGGCCGGCCGCGCTTCCCGCGCCGGAGCGCGCTGCGCGCTCCGGCCGCGTTTTTCGAAAAAAATCGGCGGCACGCCCTCGGGAATCCCGGGAATAATTCCTAAATTTGCAGGATGAATTACGATGACTGATTACGCCCCGAACCTATGCTGAGCCTGATTTTCTTTATCTTCCTCGTCCTCCTCTGCACCCTCTTCATGGTGCTCTCGGCCCTGGCCCTCGTCCTGTGCTGGCCCTTCGACCGCGCGCGCCGCACGGTGCATGAACTCTCGCGCATTCTCGTGCGCATCTTCTTCGCTATTCCGCCCCTGTGGCGGCAGCGCGTCATCGGACGGGAGCTCATCGATCGGCATCAGCGCTACGTGATTGTCATCAACCACCGCACCGTCATCGACATTCCGACGCTCTACTACCTGCCGCTCAACTTCCGCTGGGTCTCCAAGCGCGAGGTCTACAAGGTCCCCTTCTTCGGGCAGTACCTCTTCCTGCACGGCGACATCTGCATCAACCGCGGCCGCGCCACGGAGGCGATGGAGCAGCTGCTGCGCGAAGGCAAGCTCTGGCTCTCGCGCGGGGCTTCGGTGGCCATCTTCCCCGAAGGGACCCGCTCGAAGGACGGCGAGATTCACCGCTTCAAGGCGGGCGCCTTCCTGCTGGCCAAGGAGGCGGGCGTGGCGATTCTCCCGGTGGTCACCGAGGGAACCAACACGCTGATTCGCCCCAACGGCCTCTTCAACTGGGGCAACCGCATCACGATTCGGGTGCTGCCGCCGGTTCCGGCCGAGCGCGTGGCGGCCGAAGACCCCCACGTGCTGATGCAGGAGGTGCACGACGCGATGTGCTCTGCGCTGGAGGAGATTCGTCGCAAATAGGACCGCCGGGGTCCGACAGCCGCATCCCGCCTCGCGTGCGCGGGTGCGCCCTTCGTGCCGGAGGACGAACGGACCGCGGTCCGCGGGCGTCCTGCGGTGCTTCCGGTTATGGACTGAACATGAATTATGGCTGACTTATTGAATAATATTCCTACGGACAACTACGGCGACGACGCCATCGTCACCCTCACGCCCCGCGAGCATATCCGCCTGCGCCCGGGCATGTACATCGGCAAGCTGGGCGACGGCTCGCAGGCCGACGACGGCATCTACGTCCTCATCAAGGAGGTGGTGGACAACTCGGTCGACGAGTTCATCATGGGCGCCGGACGCCAAATCGACATCACGGTCGAGGGGCAGCTGGTCACCGTGCGCGACTACGGCCGCGGCATCCCGCTCAACTCGCTCACGGCGGCCGTCTCGGAGATGAACACCGGCGGCAAGTACGGCGGCTCGGCCTTCAAGAAGACGGTGGGTCTGAACGGCGTGGGCGTCAAGGCGGTGAACATGCTCTCGAGCGAGTTCACGGCCCGCTCGGTGCGCGACGGCCGGGCCCACGAGGTGACCTTCGCCAAGGGGCTCGAGCAGGGCGAGCGCTGGGAGGAGCACACCGACGAGAAGAACGGCACCTTCATCTCCTTCCGCGTCGACGAGGAGGTCTTCGGCCCCTATGCCTACAACATGGAGTATGTCGAGCAGATGGTGAAGAACTACACCTATCTGAACCTCGGGCTGACCATCCGGCTCAACGGCCGGAGCTACGTCTCGAAGAACGGCCTGCTCGACCTGCTCAACGAGAACATGACCGACGAGCCGCTCTATCCGCCCATCCACCTCTCGGGCGACGACATCGAGGTGGCCATCACCCACGGCACGGGCTACGGCGAGAGCTACTACTCGTTCGTCAACGGACAGTACACCTCGCAGGGCGGTACGCACCAGGCCGCCTTCCGCGAGGCCATCGCCAAGACCATCAAGGAGTTCTACCACAAGGACTACGACCCGTCGGACATCCGCACGTCGATTATCGCCGCCATCTCGGTCAAGGTGACCGACCCGGTCTTCGAGTCGCAGACCAAAATCAAGCTGGGCTCGAAGGAGATTGAGCCGGGCGTCTCGATGCGCAACTTCGTGATGGACTTCCTGGGCAAGCATCTGGACGACTACCTGCACAAGCATGCCGACACGGCGCAGGTGCTCCAGAAGAAAATCGTCGAGAACGAGAAGGAGCGCAAGGCCATCTCGGGGGTCCAGAAGAAGGCCCGCGAGACGGCCCGCAAGGTCTCGCTCAACAACCGCAAGCTGCGCGACTGCAAGATTCACCGCACGGACCGCAACGAGCTGGCCGAGCAGTCGATGATATTCATCACGGAGGGTAACTCTGCCTCGGGCTCCATCACCAAGAGCCGCGACGTGCGCACGCAGGCGGTCTTCTCGCTGCGCGGAAAGCCGCTCAACTGCTTCGGACTGACGAAGAAGGTGGTCTACGAGAACGAGGAGTTCTACCAGTTGCAGTCGGCGCTCAACATCGAGGAGGAGATGGAGAACCTCCGCTACGAGAAGGTGATTATCGCCACCGATGCCGATGTCGACGGCATGCACATCCGGCTGCTGCTGATGACCTTCTTCCTGCAGTTCTTCCCCGAGGTCATCCGCGAGGGGCACCTCTACGTGCTGCAGACGCCGCTCTTCCGCGTGCGCAACAAGAAGGAGACCCACTACTGCTACTCGGAGGAGGAGCGTCTGCGGGCCATCGCGCGTTGCGGGGCCAATGCCGAAATCACCCGATTCAAGGGTCTGGGCGAAATCTCGCCCGAGGAGTTCCGCGAATTCATCGGCGAGCGGATGCGTCTGGACCGGGTCCGCATCACGAAGGACGACCCGATTCACGACCTGCTGGAGTTCTACATGGGCAAGAACACCTACGAACGCCAGGGCTTCATCATCGACAACCTCCGCATCGAGGAGGACCTCGTCGAGGAGGACCTGCGTCTGAGCTGAACGTAACACGCCGCCGGCGGCCGGCGCCCCCGTCCGGGGTGCGTGCCGCAGGGCCGGTCAACCAAGCAACGGATTATGTCTGAAGAGAAAGATAAACGCGAGCAGGAAGAGCTGCTCAACGAAGAGGATGCCTCGACGCCCGAAACCGATGCCGGCAGCGAGGAGGAGGCTCCCGTCGACGCCCCCGCCTCCGCACAGTCGGGCCGGCCGAGCCGCTTCGGCCGCCTGATGCAGGAGGAGGCCGGCGTGCGCAAGCTGGCGGGCATGTACAAGAACTGGTTCCTCGACTACGCCTCCTACGTGATTCTGGAGCGCGCCGTGCCCCACGTCGAGGATGGCCTCAAACCCGTGCAGCGACGCATCCTCCACGCCATGAAGGCGGTCGACGACGGCCGCTTCAACAAGGTGGCCAACATCGTCGGCCAGACCATGCAGTACCACCCCCACGGCGACGCCTCCATCAAGGATGCGCTCGTGCAGCTGGGGCAGAAGGAGCTGCTCATCGACTGCCAGGGCAACTGGGGCAACATCCTCACGGGCGACGAAGCCGCGGCGGGCCGTTACATCGAGGCGCGCCTCTCGAAATTCGCCCTCGAGGTGGTCTTCAACCGCAAGACCACCGAGTGGATGCGCTCCTACGACGGCCGCAACGAGGAGCCCGTCACGCTGCCCATCAAGTTCCCGCTGCTGCTGGCGCAGGGCTCCGACGGCATCGCCGTGGGTCTGGCCTCGAAGATTCTGCCCCACAACTTCGTGGAGCTCATCAACGCCTGCATCGCCCACCTCCAGGGGCGCGAGTTCCAGCTCTATCCCGACTTCCCGACGGGCGGCATGGCCGACGTGAGCCGCTACAACGACGGCCTGCGGGGCGGCACGGTGAAGGTGCGCGCCCGCATCTCGAAAATCGACAAACGGACGCTCGCCATCACCGAGATTCCCTACACGACCACCACCGAGTCCATCAAGGAGTCCATCATCAAGGCGAGCGACAAGGGCAAAATCAAAATCCGCAAGGTCGACGACAATACGGCCGAGAAGGCGGAAATCATCGTGCAGGTGGCCCCCGACGAGTCGTCGGACAAGACCATCGACGCCCTCTACGCCTTCACCGACTGCGAGGTCTCGATTGCTCCGAACGCCTGCGTCATCTGGGAGGACAAGCCCCACTTCCTGGGCGTGTCGGAGATTCTGCGCCGCTCGGCCGAGCATACGCGCTGGTTGCTGGGCCGCGAGCTGGAGATTCGCCTCGGCGAGCTGAACGAGGCGTGGCATGCCGCCTCGCTCGAGCGGATTTTTATCGAGAACAAGCTCTACCAGCTCATCGAGGGGTGCCGCAGCCGCGAGGAGGCCTACGCCGCCGTCGACAAGGGGCTGGAGCCCTTCAAGAAGCAGCTGCGCCGCGAGGTGACGCTCGAGGACGTGCAGCGCCTGACGGAGCTGAAGTTCATCCGCATCTCGCGCTACGATACCGAGAAGGCCGACAACGAAATCCGCCAGATTGAGGCCGACATCGACGAGACGCGCTACCACCTGGCCCACCTGACGGAGTATGCCGTGGCCTACTACGAGCACATCCGCGAGAAGTACGGCAAGGGGAAGGAGCGCCGCACCGAGCTGCGCGAGTTCGACTCGATTGAGGCGACGCGCGTGGCGGTGACCAACGCCAAGCTCTACGTCGACCGCGCCGAGGGATTCTTCGGCATCGGCAAGTCGATGAAGGATGCCGAGTTCGTCTGCGACTGCTCGGACATCGACGACGTGATTGTCTTCACGCGGGACGGCCGCTACGTCATCACGAAGGTCTCCGACAAGGCCTTCTTCGACAAGGGCATCTACTACATCGGCGTCTTCAAGCGCAACGACGAGCGGACCATCTACAACGTCCTCTACCGCGACGGCAAGAACGGCCCCATCATGATGAAGCGCTGCGCCATCAAGGGCATCACGCGCGACAAGGAGTACGACATCACGAAGGGGACGCCGCGGAGCGAAATCCTCTACATGTCGGTCAACCCCAACGGCGAGGCCGAGGTGCTGAAGGTCTACTTCAAACCGCGCCCGCGGTTGAAGAAGGTGATTGTCGACCTCGACTTCTCGACGCTGGCCATCAAGGGGCGCCAGAGCCAGGGCAACCTCTTCTCGCGCTACGGCATCCACAAAATCGTCCTCAAGGAGCGGGGCACCTCGACGCTCGGCGGCCAGAACATCTGGTACGACGACGACGTGCGCCGGCTCAACGCCGAGGGGCGCGGCCGCCTGCTGGGCGAGTTCAAGGGCGACGACAAGCTCATCGTCTGGACCTCGAAGAACCAGTACTACATCACGGGCTACGACCTGGCGCAGCACTTCCCCGACGATACGGTGCGGGTCGACCGCTTCGAGGCGGACCGCGTCTACAGCCTCTGCTACTACGACCGCGAGCAGCACTACTACTACCTCAAGCGCTTCACGGCCGAGATGAGCGACCGCCTGCAGTTCTTCCTCGAGGAGGGGCAGGCCGACTTCGTCTGCCTGACCGACAAGGCGGGGGCGAAGCTCGAAATCACCTACAAGGGGGCCCATGCGGCGCGCCCGGCCGATTTGGTGGATGTCGACGAGTTCGTCGGCGTGAAGAGCCACCGCGCCAAGGGCAAGCGTCTGACGACCTACGAGGTGGCGACGCTGCGCTTCATCGAGCCGGAGCTCCCGCCCGAGCCGGAACCCTCCGACGGCGAGGAGCCTCTGGAGGAGGACGATGCTGCCGGTGTTGAGGAAGCTGCCGGAATTTCCGCGGCAGCCGGGGCTGCCGGGGGGTCGAGTGCTGCCGGCGCTGCCGGTGCGGAGCGGGGCGGCTCTTCGGAGGCTGCGGCGGAGGATGCTCCGGCGGCGGCATCCGCAGCCGGAAACGCCTCCCGGGATGCGGCCGCAGGCGCGGCCCCGAAGGGGGCGTCGGGTGCTCAGACGGGTGCTCAGACGGGCGCCTCGACAGGTGCCCAGACGGGCAAGCGGCGTGCGGCGGAGCCGCGCGGCGGTGAAATCTCGACCACGGGCCTTCCCAAGACGGGAGGAGGCGGCGTCGACTTCGAAATCGAGCGGGCCAAAGGCGATGTGGACGAGGTGATTGACCCCGAGCAGCTCAACCTCTTCTGAAGCTGATTCCGGGGCCCTTCGGCGGCGGAGCCGAGGTCCGTGCGGCCGCTCCGGCTCGGGACCTCTGCGGGGTGCCGGCGGTGCCGGAGAAGACGTGACGGCAGGTTCGGAGAAGAAGGAGCCTGCGGGGCGCCAAGCCCGAGATGAAGCCGGCGGAAGACGCCGGTGGCGTCGGCCGGGTACCTGCGGAGCGTCGGAAAAGATGCCGGAGCGGTGCCCGGAAAGGTGCCGGAAAAGATGCCGGCGGGGTGCCCGGGAAATGCCGGCGGAAGGTGCTGGCTGAGTACCTGCGGAGCGTCGGAAAAGATGCCGGAGCGGTGCCCGGAAAATGCCGGCGGAAGGAGCCCGAAACGGTGCCGGAAAGGTGCCGGCAGGGTGCCGAAAAGATGCCGGCGGAGTGCCGGAGAAAATGCCGGAGCTTTGCCGACGGAAGGCGCCGGAAAAGCCGAGGCAGAGCCGGTGCCGGCAAATGGAACATGCAACGATGAAACCTCTCTTTTTGATAGGATACATGGGGTGCGGCAAGAGCACCGTCGGGCGGAAGCTCTCGCGCCGCCTCGGGTGGCGCTTTGCCGACACCGACGCGCTGGTCGAGGAGGCCGAAGGGGCCTCCGTGGCCGACATCTTCCACTACGAGGGCGAGGAGCGCTTCCGTGAGGTGGAGCGTCAGGTGCTCGAGCGCCTCATCGCGGCGGCGGAGCCCGTCGTGGTCTCGACGGGCGGCGGCCTGCCTCTGTGGCACGACAACATGGAGCGCATGAATGGCTCGGGCGTGACGGTCTACCTGCAGCGCTCGGCGGCGGGAATCGCCCGCCGGCTGACCCCCTACGGCCGCCGCAAGCGCCCCCGCCTGCGCGGCCTGAGCGACGAGGAGCTGGTCCCCTTCATGGAGCGCGACATGGCTCTGCGCGCCCCCTTTTACGAGCGTGCGCAGCTCACGCTGGCGTGCGATGCGCTGAGCGACGAGGCGGCGCTCGATGCCGTCGTGGCCCGGCTGCGGGCGGACGGCCTGGTGCGTTGAATCTTCAAACTGACGTCTGATTGCTATGGACAACCGTCCTGTCGGAGTATATGATTCGGGCCTCGGAGGCCTGACCGTGTGGCGCGAGCTGCGGCGTGCGCTGCCCGGGGAGTCGCTCCTCTATCTGGGCGACGGCAAGAACTGCCCCTATGGGGCGCGGCCGCGCGAGGAGGTGCGCCGTCTGGCCTGCCAGGCGGTCGACTACCTCATTGCGCAGGGGTGCAAGCTGGTGGTCGTCGCCTGCAATACGGCCACGGCCGCAGCCATCGACTTCCTGCGCGGGCGCTATCCCGACATCCCGCTCGTGGGCATGGAGCCGGCCGTCAAACCCGCCTGCCTGCATACGCGCAGCGGGGTGGTGGGGGTGCTGGCCACCGAGCGGAGCCTCGACGGCGAGCTCTTCCGGCGTACGGCGGCCCGCTACGGCCGCGGCATCGAGGTGGTAACCGCCCCCGGCAAGGGCTTCGTCGAGCTGGTGGAGTCCGACCGCGAAGCGACGCCCGAGGCCGAGGAGTGTGTGCGTCGGGCGATGGCCGGGATGCTGGAGCGCGGTGCCGACCAGATTGTCCTCGGCTGTACGCACTATCCCTTTTTGATGCCTGTCTTCGAGCGGATTGTCGCCGGGCGCGACGTGACCATCATCGACCCCTCGCCGGCCGTGGCGCGGCGCACGGCCCAGCTGCTCGACCAGTACGGTCTGCGGGCCGCCCCGGACCACCGTCCCACCTACGAATTCCGCACCTTTGCCGACGAGGCCTACCGGGAGCGCCTCCGCGCCAAGGCCTTTGCCGACGCCGATACGCCCGCTGCCCGGTAAGCGGCGGCGGAGCGGCAGGGAGCGTTGCGGCGCCCGTCCGCCAAGCTGCGGCGGGGCAGGAAAACCGGTTGCAGCGGTCCGGGAATATTTTGCCGCCGCTTGCCGGGCGGTGGCGGGGCGGCATGGAGCGTTGCGGCGACAGTCTGCCAGGCGGCAGGGCGGAGAACCGGTTGCAGCGGTCCGGGAATATGTTGCAGCCGCTTGCCAGGCGGTGAAGTTCCGGGCCGAGTCGGGCGGCGGGCCGAAGCCGGGCGGCGGGGCTAAACCGGGAGACCGGGCCGAACCGGATGCCCGGGCCGACGCGGGGCGGTGAAGCTCCGGACCGGAACAGGTCGGCTGGGCGGAGAAGCTCCGGGCCGAAGTCGGGCGGCGGGACAGTGAAGTTCCGGGTCGGCTGAGCCATGTCGCGGCACACTCGCTTTCAGTCGGTTGCGCGCCGCCAGTTCGAGTACGGCTCGATGCCGTCCGTGCAACGCGCTGAGCTGCCGCGGCTCCGCCGCATTCTTCCGACGGATTCAACCCTCCGATTTTTTAGTTTCGCAAAATTTCCGTAACTTCGCTTGATAAATCAAGCGCAAATTCCATGGCATCCAAAAATACCTCCTCCGGCAGTCGTCAGCAGACCACCCGTTCGAACCGCGACAGCGCCCGCTGGACGCTCGGCCTGCTGCTCTTTTTCACGGGGCTTTTCGCCACGGCGTCGGTCCTCTTCTCCTTCTTCTGCTGGTCGGCCGACCTGAGCGTGCTGCAGGGCGTCGGCAGCGACAGCCCGCTCTACGACGACACGGTAGAGAACCTCTGCGGGCGTGCGGGTGCCTGGCTGGGCGAGCAGCTCGTCGGCCGTTCGTTCGGCGTCTTCGGGGTGCTCATCCCCGTGATGCTGACGCTGGTGGGGGTGCGCATCATTCGCCAGCGCCCCATCCTGTTCAACCACTCGATTCTCTCGCTCTCGCTCATCATGATTCTCGGGTCGCTCACCCTCGGCTTCGCCTTCGGCGACAAGTGGAGCCTCTGCTCGAGCACGGGGTGGGGCGGCGCCTTCGGCATCGGGGGCGGCGAGTGGCTCGGCGCCCAGATTGGCTCGGTGGGGACCCTCATCCTGCTGCTGGGCGGCTGGATTCTGACCGGCGTCTTCATCAACCGCAACTTCATCAATACGGTCAATACGGCCGGCAACGCCATGGTGGACAAGGGGGGACGGATTGTCGACATGGTCTGCCACAAGATGGCTTCGGGCCATGCCCAGCAGGAGGGGCAGGAGGAAGAGCAGGAGGCGGCCGAAGCGGCCCCGTCCGAGCCCTCCTCGCCGCGTACGGCCGCTCAGGCCGCTCAGGCCGCACCGGCTGCGCAGCATGCCGCGCAGCGCCGTGATGCCGCCGCGGAGCGCCCGGCAACGCCCTCCGAGCGTGAGAACCCCCGCGACGTGTCCGGCCGGACGGGTCGCGAGGTGCCGCACGACGAGCCGGCGACGCTCACCGTGCAGCGCCGTGCGGAGGAGCCCCGTCCGACGGCTGCGGCCGCTTCGGAGGAGAACCCCTTCCTCGAACTGGCCCCCGACGGCAAGCCCGTTGAGATGGAGATTGCCCGCCACACCGCCGAGGAGGAGGCGGAGCAGCCGCACGCGCCGCATGCCGACGCGTCGGATGACGCCTTTGAGGAGGTCGACCTCGCGTCGCGCGAGGGGCGTCTGGTGATGGGCCGCAGCGGGCTGGTCGAGCTCGAACGCCCCGCCGCCCCCGTGCGCCGTCCCGCCGTGGTGCAGAACGGCCCCTTCACCGAAATTACCGTCGGCGGAGAGCCTGCGCCGGAGTCCGCACCGGAAGCCTCCGGGGAGGCCGGCGCCGCACGGCAGGACTCCTCCGCCCGGCACGCGGCACCGGAGCCGGCCGCTGACCCCTCGTCGCCCTTCGTCGAGATTGCCCTCACCCCCGCCGCATCGCAGCACGAGGCGGAGACAGCCGCTCCGCACTACGGGGAGGAGGCGCCCGCCGCCCCGCAGTACGAAGCAGAAACGCCCGCCGCGCCCGCCGCGCCGCTGCATGCCGCCGCCGAACCTGTCGAATCGCTGCATGCGGCTGCCGCCGAGCCGGGCATCGTGGTGACGGTCGAGGCCAACAAGGCCCGCGAGGTCGACGACGCGCAGATTGCCACCGACGCCTACGACCCGCTCAAGGACCTGGTCAACTACCACCGCCCGCCCGTCTCGCTGCTCGAGGACTACATGTCCGACACGGAGGTGAGCGACGAGGAAATCTACGAGAACAAGTCGAAAATCGAGGAGACGCTCAAGAACTTCGGCATTCCGATTCAGCGCATCAAGGCGACGGTCGGCCCGACGGTGACGCTCTACGAGATTGTCCAGGCGCAGGGGGTCAAGATTTCGAAAATCCAGGGCCTCGAAAACGACATCGCCCAGAGCCTCAAGGCGCTGGGTATCCGCATCATCGCCCCCATCCCGGGCAAGGGCACCATCGGCATCGAGGTCCCCAACCGCGACAAGCAGGTGGTCTCGATGTATTCGGCCATCCGCTCGCTGCGCTTCCAGGAGTCGAAGGCCGAGCTGCCGGTGGTCATCGGCCGCACGATTCAGAACGAGAACTACGTCTTCGACCTCACGAAGATGCCCCACCTGCTCGTGGCCGGCGCCACGGGTCAGGGCAAGTCGGTGGGTCTGAACGCCATCATCACCTCGCTGCTCTACCGCAAGCACCCCGCGCAGCTCAAGTTCGTGATGATTGACCCCAAGATGGTCGAATTCTCGCTCTACGCCAAAATCGAGAAGCACTTCCTGGCCAAGATGGAGTCCGAGGAGGAGGCCATCATCACCGACCCGCGCAAGGCGGTCTATACGCTCAACTCGCTCTGCATGGAGATGGACGCCCGCCTCGAGCTCTGCAAGAAGGCCGGGGCGCGCAACATCTCGGAGTACAACGAGAAGTTCGTCTCGCGGCGGTTGAATCCCCACAACGGCCACCGCTACCTGCCCTACATCGTGGTGGTGGTCGACGAGTTCGCCGACCTGATTATGACGGCGCGCGAGGTCGAGGGTCCCGTGATGCGTCTGGCGCAGAAGGCCCGCGCCATCGGCATCCACCTCATCATCGCCACGCAGCGACCCGACGTGAAGGTCATCACGGGCGGCATCAAGGCCAACTTCCCGGCCCGCATCGCCTTCCGCGTGATGCAGATGATTGACTCGCGCACCATCATCGACCAGCCGGGTGCCAACCAGCTCATCGGCCGCGGCGACATGCTCTTCTCGAAGGACGGTCAGCTGACCCGCATCCAGTGCGCGCTGGTCGAGACGCGGGAGGTCGAGCGCATTGTCGACTACATCTCCAAACAGCAGGGCTACACGTCGGCCTACCTGCTGCCCGACTACGCCCCCGACTCGGGCGAGGGTGGCGGCGGCATGGGCAGCGAGGAGTCGTCGGCGCCCCAGAAGTACGACTCGCTCTTTGCCGAGATTGCCCGCGACGCCGTCTCGAGCGGGAGCATCTCCACCTCGATGATTCAGCGCAACTACGAGGTGGGCTTCAACCGTGCGGGCCGCATCATGATGCAGCTCGAGCGTGCCGGCATCGTCGGCCGCCAGCAGGGGGCCAAGCCGCGCGACATCCTCTTCCACGACATGCCCTCGCTCGAGGCCAAGCTGCAGGACCTGGGCCTCTTCTGAGGCCGGACGGGGGGGGACCGGACGAGAGGGGAAGACGACCCCGGAGACGGGGCGGTTCCGGTGAGAGGGGGCGGGCCCGATGAGAGGTAGGACAGTGAAGGGGCGGTCCCGGAGCTGAAGCGGCCCGGTGAAAGAGACGGCCCGGCGTGGAAGCGCCCGCGAGGCTCCGATTGCGGGCAAGGAACCCGAGGCCCGGTGAACTTCGATTGCGGACGGTCAACCTGAGGCCGGGAGGCGTCGATTCTGGCCGGGCAACCCGCCGGATGGCGCAATATGAACCGACAAATACCTTTGAAGATGATGAAATACGGAATCCATACATGGAGGTGGCCGCTCTGCAGCGCGCTGCTGCTCTTCGCTGCTCAGCCGCTCCGGGCGGCGCAGGCATTCCTCGGCGCTTCGGCCGCCGCGGAGGTTCGCTCTGCGGCGCCCGCTTCGGAGCGTTCGCAGCGGGCCGAAGAGCTGCTCCGGCGGCTGGTGGCCTCCATCAAGGCGCTGGGCGACTACGGCGTTTCGTTTGCCGTCGAGAGCGGCGACCAGACGGTCGAGGGGCACTACAGCGTCTCGGGCAACCGCTACAGCATGACGCTGGGCGACGCCGAGGTCTTCTGCGACGGCAAGGTCCGCTATGAGGTGGACCACCGCCGGCGCGAGGTGGTCATCGACCGGGTCAACGAGTCGAGCCGCAACATCGTCGACAACCCGACGCGCGCCTTCGACTTCCTCGATGCGCAGTACCGTGCCTCGCTCGTCAGCGAGGTGGGCTCGTGCGCCGTGGTGCGCCTCACGCCGGCGGAGGGGGGTGCGCTGCCCGTGGGGAGCATCCTGCTCGAGGTGGATACCTCTGCCGCGAAGCCCCGCTCGCTGACCTACGACTTCGACGGCGAACAGATTGTGGTGCGCGTCAGCCGCATCGCTGCGGAGCATGCGGCCCTGCGCACGTTCGACGCCTCGGCCTGCAAGGGCTACGAGTTTATCGACTTCCGGTAGCCCGTCCTCGGCCAGCCATCCGCGCGGCCAGCCATCCGGCGCGGCCAGCCTTCCGCCCACGACCTGCTGTCCGGCACGGCCCGCCTCCCTGTTGCGGCCAGCTTTCTGTTGTAACCCGCGGCCCGGCACGGCCCGTCATCCTGTTGCGGCCCGCCATCCGGCGCCGTCTGCCGGTCGTCTGCGGCCTGCCGTTCGGCACTTCCGGCTTTTCGGTGCTGCCGGTTTTTCTGCGTTGCCGGCCTTCCGTCCGCGGCGGCTCCGATGGGTGCGGCCGGTTGCGGCGAGCCTCCGGCCGCCATTGATTGCAGAGGCGGCGCCTGCGGCCGAAACCATCGCGCGGCGGTTACGACCCGCCGCGAAACCCCGTAAAAATCCCGACCCCCTGTCGGGATTTTTTTTTGAACGGCTCAAATCGCCCGAAAAGGGGCCTTGCGGGGACAAATCGCGCGAATTGCCCCGTCGCGGCCCCAGATTTCGGCGCCCAAAGTTGGCCATATCGAAAAAAAAACCTATTTTTGTCTGTTAAAACGAAGGTAATTCCAGAGAGAAATGCTAACTGAAGAAGAAAAGAATGCCGGTTTGGTGGGGCGTATCATCCCCATTAACATCGAGGAGCAGATGAAGACGGCCTACATCGACTATTCGATGTCGGTCATCGTGTCGCGTGCGCTGCCCGATGTGCGGGACGGTCTGAAGCCCGTGCATCGCCGTATCCTCTACGACATGAGCGCCGAGCTGAATCTCTATTCGGACAGACCCACGCGTAAGTCGGCACGTATCGTCGGCGACGTGCTCGGTAAGTTCCACCCCCACGGCGACTCGTCGGTCTACGACGCCATGGTGCGTCTGGCTCAGGACTGGTCGATGCGCTACCCGCTCGTGGACGGCCAGGGCAACTTCGGCTCGATGGACGGCGACTCGCCTGCCGCCATGCGTTACACCGAGGCCCGCATGAAGAAAATCACCGACGAGGTGATGGCCGACATCGACAAGGAGACGGTCGACTGGACGCTCAACTTCGACGATACGATTCCCGAACCCACGGTCCTCCCCACGAAGATTCCGCTGCTGCTGGTCAACGGCGCGAGCGGTATTGCCGTCGGCATGGCGACCAACATGGCCCCGCACAACCTGGGCGAGGTGGTCGACGCCTGCTGCGCCTATGTCGACAACCCCGACATCGAGTGCGAGGAGCTGCTCAAATACGTCAAGGCCCCCGACTTCCCGACGGGAGGCATCATCTACGGCTACGAGGGCGTGCGCGAGGCGCTGCTCACGGGCCGCGGCCGGGTGGTCATGCGCGCCCGCACCGAAATCGAGCATACGGCCAGCGGCCGCGAGTGCATCGTCATCACGGAGATTCCCTACATGGTCAACAAGGCGGAGATGATTAAGAAAATCGTCGCCATGATTAACGAGAAGAAGATTGAGGGCATCTCCTACATCAACGACGAGTCGGACCGCAACGGACTGCGCATCATCATGATTCTGAAGCACGATGCCGTGGCGAGCGTCGTGCTCAACACGCTCTACAAGAATACGCCGCTGCAGACGGTCTTCCCGGTGAACAACATCGCGCTGGTCAACGGCCGCCCGCAGCTGCTCAACCTGCGCGACCTGGTCAAGCACTTCGTCAACCACCGCCACGACGTGGTGGTGCGCCGCACGCGCTTCGAGCTGCGCAAGGCCGAGGAGCGCCTCCACATCGTGCTGGGTCTGCTCATCGCCCAGGACAACATCGACGAGATTGTCCACATCATCCGCTCGTCGCAAACCCCCGACGCCGCCAAGCAGACGATGATTCAGCGCTTCGGGCTGAGCGACATCCAGGCTTCGGCCATCATCGAGATGCGTCTGCGCGCCCTCACGGGGCTCGAGCACGGCAAGCTGGTGGCCGAGCGCGACGAGCTCGAGAAGCAGATTGCCCACCTGAAGGAGGTGCTGGCCAACGTCGGCATGCAGCTCGAGATTGTCAAGCAGGAGCTGCTCGAGGTCAAGGAGAAGTACGGCGACGAGCGCCGCACGGAGATTGTCTACGCCTCGGAGGAGTTCAACCCCGAGGACTTCTACGCCGACGACGACATGGTCATCACCATCTCGCACATGGGCTACATCAAGCGCACGCCGCTGGCCGAGTACCGTACGCAGAACCGCGGCGGCGTGGGTGCCAAGGGGAGCGCCACGCGCGACGAGGACTTCATCGAGCACATCTATACGGCCACGATGCACAACACGATGCTCTTCTTCACGGAGAAGGGCCGCTGCTACTGGCTCAAGGTCTACGAGATTCCCGAGGGCACGCGCAGCTCGAAGGGCCGCGCCATCCAGAACGTCATCCAGATTGAGCCCGACGACAAGGTGCGCGCCTACATCCACGTCAAGCGTCTGGACGATGCCGACTACGTGAACAGCCACTACATCGTCATGTGCACGAAGGAGGGCGTCATCAAGAAGACGCAGCTCGAGGCCTACTCGCGTCCGCGTCAGAACGGCGTCAACGCGATTGTCATCCGCGAGGGCGACCAGCTGCTCGAGGCGAAGCTCACGAGCGGCAGCGCCGAAATCATGATTGCGGCCCGCGGCGGCAAGGCGATTCGCTTCAACGAGACGACGGTGCGTCCCATCGGACGTGTGGGCGCCGGCGTGCGCGGCATTTCGCTCGAGGAGGGCGACGAGGTGGTCGGCATGATTTGCATCGAGCCCGACTCGAAGCAGGACGTGCTCGTGCTGAGCGAGAACGGCTACGGCAAGCGCACCGACCTGGAGGAGTACCGCATCACCAACCGCGGCGGCAAGGGCGTGAAGACGATTAACATCACGGAGAAGACCGGCGACCTGATTTCGATTCAGGCCGTGACCGACGACAACGACCTGATGATTATCAACCGCTCGGGCCTGACCATCCGCACGGCCGTGTCGCAAATCCGCATGGTGGGACGCGCCACGCAGGGCGTGCGCATCATCAACCTGCGCGAGGGCGACGCGATTGCTTCGGTCATGGCCGTGCCGCATGCCGACGAGGAGGAGACTTCTGCCGCAACGGACGAAACGGCGGGACAGACCGCAGTTGAGGCTCCGGATGCGGAGAACGGCGCTCAGGACGCAACGACCGAGACGACTGAGACGACCCCGGAGAAGTAGTTCCTCCGGGCCGTTTCGGCCGGAAAGGACATCTTTGGGGCAGTTTCATGCGGCGCATCTGTTGCAGTAGTGGATTTTATGCCTATATTTGCAGGTAGGAAACACCGCATGACGGAAACCAAATACAAACACCTAAAAATAAGTTCTTTATGAAAAAAACATGTGTAACGGCCCTCGCGGCGCTGCTTCTGGCAGTTCCCGCCGTGCAGGCTCAGAAGGTGAACAAGGATTCGTTCCTTTCGAAAATCGAGAAGAGCGACGCCGACATCGCCGACGTCAAGAAGGGAGCCAAGGCTGCAACGTGGGTAAATCGCGGCAAGCTCTTCTTCGAGGCCGTATCCGAACCGACGAAGGACCTGTTCCTCGAAATGGACCCCGTGATGCTCAAGTTCAACGACGGAGACCCCCAGTCGACCTCCGAGGTGACCTTGCTCGACGTGCCCTACACGGCCTATGTATATCCCTACTACACGGCCTATGTCAAGGACAACAAGATTATGGCATGGACGCAGACCCAGGAGATTTACCCCGGCGCTCTGGAGCTCTCGCTCGAGGCCTACAACAAGGCCTACGACATGGACCCCAAGACCGCATCGAAGGTCAAGGTCGGTCTGAAGCAAATCAGCGACTTCTGCGCACAGGCCGGTGACGTGAGCATCACCACGGGCAAGTATGCCGACGCGGCCAAGTACTACATGACGGCCTATGCCGCACAGAGCAGCCCCGCCTACGGCGAGAAGCCCAACCTGGCGCTGCTCTACTATGCGGGCTATCTGAAGACGGTCGAGGGTTCGACGAACCCCGAGGCCTATGCCGAGGGTGCCGACTACCTGAACCGTGCGCTCGAGCAGGGCTATACGGACGAGGATGGCAACATCTACTACTACCTCTTCCACTGCTACTACGGCCAGAAGGATAAGGACGCCGCCTTCGTCATGAAGAGCAAGGATGCGCTGCTGGAGGGTATCGAGAAGTTCCCGAAGAGCGAGCGTATTCTCGACGGTCTGATGCAGCTCTACACGGCCGAGAAGGGCGTGGGCGACCCCGCCGACCTGGTGACGATGATTGACGCCGCCATTGCCGAGAATCCGACCAACACGGACCTCTGGTTCGGCCGCGGCCGTATCTTCTACGCGCTGAAGAACTACGACGAGAGCATCAAGTCGTTCGAGAAGATTGTCGAGCTGAAGCCCGACATGTACGAGGGCAACTACTACCTCGGCCTCTTCTATGCGCTCAAGGGCGATGCCATGAACAAGGAGATGAACGAGCGTCAGTACAGCAGCCAGGCCGACTACGATGCCGACCTGAAGACGGTCAATGCGGTCTACATGGCAGCAGTGCCCTGGTTCGAGAAGGTCCTCGAGCTGAAGCCCAACGACCCGGACGCCGTTGAGTTCCTCAAGTCGCTCTGCTTCCGTCTGCGTGACGAGGAGGGCATGATGGACAAGTACAAGAAGTACAACGACCTCTACAACCAAATCAAGGGTAACTAATCGCCCGGCGGTTTGAACGAAGCGCGGCAGCCTTTAGCGGGCTGCCGCTTTTTTTGTGCCTGCCGGGGAGGGGAGGCACTTGGAGGTGCGGGAAGGCGCGGGGAGGCGGCCGGCGGGATGCGGGGTGACGTTTTTTCGGGCGTTGCGGGGTGGCGAGAGGGGGAGCTTGGGTGGGGCGCGTGAGCAGGGAGTCGGAGAGAGGTGCAGGTGGGCGAGGATGCGGATGTGTGGGGGCGGGCTCCGGAGCTTTTCCCTGGTGCGGGCGGGTGCGTGGGGGCGCGGGGAGGCGCGGCAGGAGGTGTGTGTGGGCGGTTGGTTTGGGCGCCGGAGAGGAGGTCGTGGGGCAAGCGAGTGTTGGACGCTTGTGTCGTCGGGTAGGCGACTGTCTGTGTGTGGGGGGGGTAGTGCCGGACCGGGTGGCGGAGAGGATGCCGGAACAGCCGGGGTGAGGCGGCGGAGAACAAAAAAACGGAGGCCGCACAGATGCGGCCTCCGTGGTCCGGCGGCGGTTAGCCCGCGGCGCACTATTCGTACTGTCCCGACTTGAGGCGCTCAACCTCCTCGCGCGTGAGGAAGCGCCACTGTCCGCGCTTGAGGTTCTTCTTCGTCAGACCGGCGTAGTAGACCCGGTCGAGCTTCAGCACCGTATAGCCCAGATGCTCGAAGATGCGCCGCACGATGCGGTTGCGCCCCGAGTGGATTTCGATGCCGACCTCCTCCTTGTTCTCCGATACGTAGGAGATTTCATCGGCATAGATTTCGCCGTCCTCGAGCGTGATGCCCTCGGCGATGGCATCCATGTCGGCACGCGTGAGGGGCTTGTCGAGCGTCACCTGGTAAATCTTCTTCTTGCGGTAGGAGGGGTGGGTGAGTTGCTTGGTCAGGTCGCCGTCGTTGGTGAAGAGCAGCAGCCCCACGCTGTTCTTGTCGAGCCGGCCAACCGGATAGATGCGCTCCGTGCAGGCTCCCTTGACCAGCTCCATCACCGTCTTGTCGGTGTGGGGGTCCTCCATCGTGGTCACATATCCCTTGGGCTTGTTGAGCACGAGGTAGACTTTCTTCTCGCCCTGTACGCGCTCGCCGTTGAAGCGCACGTCGTCCGTCGGCTTCACCTTGCTCCCCAGCTCCGTGACCACCTGCCCGTTGACCGTGACCACGCCCGCCTGGATGTAGTCGTCGGCCTCGCGGCGCGAGCAGAGGCCCGACTGCGCGATGAAGCGGTTGAGGCGAATCTCGCCGCTCCCCTTCGCCGCGTCGAAACGCGGATAGGAGCTCCGTTCGCCGCGCCGCTCCGAGGCGAAGCGTCCGCCGCGCTCCTCGCGGCGCCCGTCGTACGAGGGCCGTTCGCCATACTTGCGCGGAGCCTTGCGCTCGCCGTATGCCGAGGCGGAGCGCCCCTCTGCGCGGTTGTTGTCGTATCGCTTGTTGGGTTTGTGCGGTGCGTGGCCGTACTCCCCGGCGCGGCGTTCGCGGCGGTCGTCGCGGCGGTCGTCACGGCGGTCGTCACGGCGGTCGTCACGGCCGCGGCCTGCACGCCGCTCCTCGTCACGCTCGTCGCGCTGCCCGTAGCGGCCGTACTCCTCGCGCGGCTCCTCGTCGTAGTAACCGTACTGCTCTTCGCGGCGGTCGCGGCGCTCGTAGCGCTCATAGCGGCCGCGCGTCTCGTGCCGCTCGTCGCGGTCGCGCGTTGCGTACTGCCCGCGGCGGCTCTCGCCTCCGCGTGCGGCGCCTCCCCGGCCCTGGAAGCCTCGTCCGGAGTGCTCCTTCTCGCCGTAGTGCGGACGCTCGCCGTAGCTGCGGCCTTGCTGCTCCTCGTGCAGCGGGCGGTTGTCGGCCGTGAAGTTGGGGTTGTACGAAGCCCGTTTGCGGGGCTGTCGGTCCGTTGTGGGTCGCTCCGAGTCGGCGGCATCGCGCTGCGGACGCGGGCTGCGCTCAACGCGTTCCGCCGTGACCGTTGCGGTACGCACCCGCTTGTCACGCCCGAAGCGTGCGAGTGCGTCGGTTGAGTCGTTCTTGTGTTCTTTCATACGAATGGTCGAGTTCGACGTGGATGTTTTTTCGGTATGGTCTGTTTGCTGAACGGAGGCTCCTGCCGGCGGCGGAATACGTCGAACTCGTTTCGGGGCGTCGCTGACGCCCGGATTCCTGCCGGCATTTGCCCCTTTTGCCCGGTCGGCGGCTGCGTCTCCGCCGTGCGGAGCGGCGGCCCTGCGCATGGGTCCGGGCACGGGAAGGGGGCTTCCCCTCCGATGCGCTAACCCGCACGCGTCGACAAGGTTGCGCAAAGGTAATTCAATTTTCGGGATTCTGCACACGCTTCGTGCCGAAATCGGAAACAAAAGGGGGGCGGGGCCTTCATTTTGTCGAATTAAAGTGTATCTTTGTATTCGCTTCGCCGGAACCCCCTGCCGCGGCGGCTCTTTGCGGCATCTACCCTCCGGCGGCGAGTGCCCATGTCGATGAACCGCGAAATCCTGCGCCTGGCGCTGCCCAACATCGTCTCGAACATCACGGTGCCCCTGATGGGCATCGTCGGTACGGCCATCGCCGGCCACTCGGCAGGTGACTCGGCGGCCAACATCGGGGCGCTGGCCATCGGGGTCTCGATTTTCAACTTCATCTACTGGAACTGCTCCTTCGTGCGGATGGGCACGAGCGGCTTCACGGCGCAGGCCTTCGGTGCGGGCGACTTCCGCGAGTGCACCAACATGCTGGCCCGTGCGCTGGTGGTGGCCGCCTCGATGGGGCTGCTGGTCGTCGCGCTGCAGTACCCCATCGGCGAGCTGGCGCTCTGGGCCATGAACGGCGGCGAGATGACGCGCGCCTACTTCTACGCCCGCATCTGGGCCGTCCCGGCGGGCATCATGCTCTTCGGCTTCAACGGCTGGTATACGGGCATGCAGAACGCCCTGATTCCGATGTGCACGGCCGTGACGGTCAACATCGTCCACGTGGGGTGCAGCCTCTGGTTCGCCTTCGGCATGAAGATGGGCATCGTCGGCATCGCCTACGGCTCCGTTGCGGGGCAGTGGACGGGGGTGATGCTGGCGGCGCTGCTGCTGGTGTGGCGCTACCGGCACGTGCTGACGGGCATCGACTGGCGCGAGGTCTTCGACCTGCGTCCGCTGCGCCACTTCTTCATCGTCAACCGCGACATCATGCTGCGCACGCTCTGCATCGTGGCCGTCTACACCTTCTTCACGGGGGCCTCGGCCCGCATGGACAACCCGGCGATGCTGGCGGTCAACACGCTGCTGCTCGAGCTCTTCACCCTCTTCTCCTACATGAACGACGGCTTCGCCTATGCCGCCGAGGCGCTCACGGGGCGCTTCATCGGGGCGCGCGACGGCCGCTCGCTGCGCGCATGCCTCAAGCGCTGCATCTTCTGGGGGACGGCCGTCTCGGCCCTCTTCGTGGGTATCTACATCGTCTGGTGGCGCGACCTGGTGGGGCTCTTCGTCGACGCGTCGGCCCCCGACGCCCCAACCATCGTCGAGCTTGCCGGGCGCTACATCGTCTGGATTATCATCATCCCCATCGCCAGCGCCATGCCCTTCATCATGGACGGCATCATGGTGGGAGCGACCCATACGCGCGTGATGCGCAACTCGATGTTCTGGGCTACGGCGGCCTACTTCGCCATCTACCACCTCTTCTACGGGTGGATTGGCAACAACGCTCTCTGGCTCGCCTTCATGCTCTACATGTTCCTGCGCGGCGTGCTGCAGTTCTTCATGACGCGCCGCCTGCAGGTCATCTACGCGCGGGCCGATGCGGGCCGGGTCGGGTACGCGTCGCCGGTCCGGGAGTAGAAGGGGCGGCAGGAGCAGGCGGGGCCGGACCGGGCAGAGAGGACCCGCGCCGGTGCTTCGGGTGAGCCGGGAGCAGGCGGGCCGGGCAAATGAATGGATAAAAGGGAAGCGACCCTTGCGGGGTCGCTTCTCTTCTTTTTTTATGGGCTGGCGGCGGAGCTATGGTCGGCAGGTCGCGCGGGCGGCCGGTCGGCACCCCGGTCAGCGGCCCGCTATTCGTGCGTGGCCTGCCACCATGCGGTCTGCTGCTTGGTCCGCGTGGCGTCGCTCGTGCTCGGGTCCGAGGTGGTGATGCCCGAGAAGGTGCGAATCGCCTTCGCTCCGCTCGACATCGAGTAGAACTCCGGCGTGTGGCGGTGGTAGGGGACCGTGCGGGCAAGCTGCTCCTCGAACTCGGCAAGCAGCGTGGGCGAGGTGCAGAGGTGGCGGACGTAGTCCCCCAGGTCGAAGAAACGCGTCGGGTTGTAGCCGTCGAGCACCTGCAGCTCGGAGAGCTGCGAGCCGTCGAAGACATCGCCCGCATTGATGCGCTTCATGATGTCGGCCAGACGCTCCAGCTCGGCGCAGTCCGTCACGCCAATCGTCCCGTAGGGGTACTGGTACGAACTGTAGAAGCGGTAGAACGACTCGCAGATGTTCTCGTAGTCGGGTTCGCCGACCAGGTAGCGCCCCATCAGGGCGTAGGGGAATCCGTAGGCCATGATTTCGCACGTCGAGCCGATGAGGTGGCGCGTGACGTGGCGCAGGTCGTAGGCCACCTCGACCGACGACATGTAGCAGTCGTCGAAGAGGATGTACTCCATCTCCATGCCGGCCTGCGTGATGCCCTCGGCCAGCGTGGTGATGTCGGTCCGGTACTGGTCCAGCTTGCCGCCGAACCAGCGGGTCAGTGCCGCACCCTCGGCCGCATACTCCCAGTACTCCCGCTCGCGCGGAGCCGCGCTGCCGGGCCGCGCGTAGATGCCCGAGACGGGGAGCCAGGCCATGCCGTGGCTGCCAATCGTCATGGCGTAGCGCTCGGCGGGGGCCGTCTGGCGCACCTGCTCGAGGATGGAGGCGATGCCCTCGGCCGTGGTGAAGTCGGGCGCCGTATCGTAGGTGCGGTGGTTCAGCCGGACGCACTGCCCGTTGTCGTGGTAGAGCTCGAAGAACTCGGCCCGCCGCTCATCGGGCATGAAGAAGACCACGAGCCGCGTATCGCCGAGGTAGCCGGCGGCGACGGTCTGCTCCATGTCGGCGAGGTTCTGCTCGAAGAACGAGGTGAGGTCGCCTGACCAGGGCATGTACATGAGCAGCGTCTGGGGCGCCGTGGCCATGCTCTGCTCGACGCCTACCTGCGTCTGGAGCCCGCCCTTGTCGAGCTGCAGCGTGATGCTGCCCAGCTCGCGGCGCAGCCGCCCCTCATTTGCGGCGAGCGCCCGCACCGTGACGGTCGTCTCGCCGCGGTCGCCGCTCGCGGGGCCGACGACCTCGAACTCCTCGCCCGTCGTGGTGAGCGACCACGGGCCGCTCGACGAGACGGTGAACGACGCCTCGGAGCCCGCCTCGGAGCGCAGCACGACGCTCGCGACGTTGCTCTCAAGGCGCTGCCGCTCGCCTTCCTCCTTGCTGCAGCCGAAGGCCGCGGCGGCCGTCAGCACGAGCAGCAGCAGGCGGCGTGCGATTATTTGTAGGTGCGGGGTTTCAGATTGTTGAATTGCCATGTGCGGTCACGTTTATAGGTGTATCCTTCGGGTTTGTTGCGGTAGATGCGGCTGAAGTCGAAGTAGAACCCCTTGCGCTTCTTCCCCTCGATGACCATGGGCGAGACGAGCGGCACGAACTCGACCTCGCGGCTGATGACGCGGCTGCGGCCGTAGGGGAGCCCCTCGGAGGCGAGCACGTCGAGTGCATGGTCGAACATGAGGATGTGCTGCGGCGTCTTCTGCGTGTAGCCGTCGCCCGACTGCTCGATGGTGCGGATGATGCGGTTCATCCGTTCGTAGTAGGCCCGCTCGCGGATGGTGTCGCCCAGCGCCCCGTAGGCGTAGGCCATCAGGTTGAGCACCTTCGGGCTGAAGGGGTCGACCTTCTGGGCGTCGTTGCCCGCCGAGACGAGCAGCTCGAGGTCCTCGCGCAGCGGCCGCTCGACGTCGATGCGCGCGGCAATCATCAGCATGCGGTCGAGCGCCTGGTTCGAGGCGAAGGGCTTGTAGGCATCCTGGAAGGCGTAGCCGTAGTAGAGGTAGTGGTAGTCCTCGTCGGTCATCGTCGAATCGCCCGCGTTGTAGCGCATCATCAGCTTCGTGTAGTAGAAGGGCGAGGCGGTGTTCATCGTCCGGTCGAGGATGTCTTCGTCGTCGGGCACCTTGGCCAGCGCCAGCGCCGGCAGGAGCAGCAGTGCAAGGAGCACTCGTTTGAATCGTTTCATAGGCAGCGGTTGTGCACGTTACTGGATGGATAACTAACGTGCAGCCTACCGCAAATCGTATTCCGCAATGAGCTTTTCGAAGCGGCGGCGCAGCGCTTCGGTCCCCTCGACCAGCGGCAGACGCATCGTGGGGCCGATGAGCCCCATGCTCGCAAGGGCGCACTTCACGCCGACGGGGTTGCCCTCGGCGAAGAGCGCCTCGACCGCCTCGCGCAGCCGTTCGTAGGCGCGGTCGGCCTCGTCGAACGCCCCGCGCTTGGCCAGGTTGATGCACTCCATGAAGCGGCGCGGGAAGGCGTTCGCCGCCACCGAGATGACGCCGTCGCCGCCGCGGCGCATCAGCTCGAGCGTCATGCCGTCGTCGCCCGAGAGGACGAGGAACCCTTCGGGGCGGTTGTCGAGAATCTGCTGCATCTGCTCGATGTTGCCCGAGGCCTCCTTGATGCCGATTACGTTGGGGAAGTCGCGCGCGATGCGGAGCGTCGTCTCGGCCGTCATGTTGACCCCCGTGCGGCCGGGGATGTTGTAGAGGATGACGGGCAGCGGCGAGTGCTCCGAGACGGTGCGGAAGTGCTGGTAGAGCCCCTCCTGCGAGGGTTTGTTGTAGTAGGGCGTCACGCTCAGGATGGCGTCGGCGCCCCGCAGGTCGAATTCGCGCAGCTGGTCGAGCACCTCCGAGGTGGAGTTGCCGCCGCAGCCCATCACCAGCGGCACGCGGCCGCGGATGTGGTCGGTGATGTACATGGCGATGACGGCCCGTTCGGGCATGTAGAGCGTCGGTGTCTCGGCCGTGGTGCCCAGGGCCACGATGTAGTCGACGCCCCCCTCGATGACGTAGTCGAGCATGCGGGCCAGAGCCTGGTAGTCCACCCGTCCGTCGGGCGTAAAGGGGGTTATCATGGCGGCGCCTGCGCCGGCCAGTTTGTTCTGTAACATGGTTTGTTCGCTGTTTAGGGTTTATGGTTTGCGGGCCTCGGACCGGTTACCGGTCGTGCCCCTGTTCATGGTGCTGATGGTTGTCTGCGGCCGAGTCGCTGGGCCGGAGCCGCCGCCCCGGTTGAGTTCGGCTGGAGCCGCGCCCCGGGAGTGTTCGGTCGGAGCTGCCGTCCGGAAACATTCGGCCGGAGCCGCCGCGGGAGTGCCGCCCCGGAGCCGCCGTGCCTCAGAAGAGTTTGCCCTGCCGCGCCGCGCCGTCGCTGCCGGGTCTCGCTCCGGCGTCGGGTGCCGCGCCTGCCTCGGGCTTCGGTTCTGCTTCGGGTTTCGCGCCTGCCTCGGGCTTCGCACCGGTTTCGGCCTGCTCCCCGGTCGGGCTGGCTGCCGGTTCCGTTTCGGTCGGAGTCTCCTCCGCCGCTTCGGGTGCCGCGCTTGTTTCGGGGGCCGCTCCTTCCTTGGGCTCTGCTCCTGCTTCGGGCACTGCCTCGGGCGAGTCGGCCTCGGCCAGCATGGCGTCGAACTCCTCCTCGGAGATTATCTTCAGCCCCAGCTTCTCGGCCTTCTTGAGCTTCGCCGGGCCCATCTTCTCGCCCGCCACGATGTAGTCGACGTTGGCCGAGACGGCCGAGAGGTTGCGCCCGCCGTGCAGCTCGATGAGCTCCTTCAGTTCGTCGCGGCTGTGGTTCAGGAAACGTCCCGAGATGACGAAGCTCTTGCCCGCCAGACGGTTCGAGGCGAGCGTGCGGGCCCGGGCCTCCAGCTGCACCCCGGCTCTGCGCAGGCGGTCGATGATGCGCAGGTTCTCCTCGTCGGCGAAGTATTCGCGGATGGCGTCGGCGATGCGGCCGCCCACCTCGTCGGCCTCGACCAGCTCCTCGCGCGAGGCCTTCATCACGGCGTCGAGCGAGCCGAAGTGGCCCGCCAGATACTTGGCCGTCGTCTCGCCCACGAAGCGGATGCCCAGCGCGAAGAGCACCCGCGCGAAGGGCACCTCCGTCGAGCGGCGGATGGAGCGGATGATGTTCTCGGCCGACCGCTCGCCCAGCCGCGGCAGCGGGGCCAGCTGCTCGGCGCGCAGGTCGTAGAGGTCGGCGACGTTGCGCACCAGCGCGTTGTCGTAGAGCAGCTCGACGGTCTCCTCGCCCAGCCCCTCGATGTCCATCGCCTTGCGGCCGATGAAGTGGATGATGCGGCCGAGAATCTGCGGGCGGCAGCCGTCCGCATTGGGGCAGTAGTGCTTCGCCTCGCCCTCGTAGCGCACCAGCGGCGTGTGGCAGACGGGGCACTCGGTGATGTAGGTGAAGGGGCGGCTGTCGGCCGGGCGCATCGAGAGCTCGACGCCCGTGATTTTCGGGATAATCTCGCCCCCCTTCTCGACATAGACCATGTCGCCCGGGCGGATGTCGAGCAGCGCCATCTGCTCGGCGTTGTGGAGCGTCGCACGGCGGACCGTGGTGCCGGCCAGCAGCACCGGTTCGAGGTTGGCCACCGGCGTGATGGCCCCCGTGCGCCCCACCTGGAAGTCGACGCTTGTGAGCCGCGTGAGGGCCTGCTCGGCCTTGAACTTGTAGGCGACGGCCCACTTCGGCGCCTTGGCCGTGAAGCCCAGCTGGCGCCGAAGGGCGAAGTCGTTGACCTTGATGACCACGCCGTCGGTCGGGAAGGGCAGCTCGCGCCGCGCCGTATCCCAGTGGTCGATGAAGGCGTCGACCTCGGCCCGCGTGTGGCAGATGCGCATCGCGTCGGATACCTTGAAGCCCCACGTGCGCGCCTGCTGCAGGCTCTCCCAGTGGTTCGTGAAGGGGAGGTTGTCGCCCGCCAGCTGGTAGAGCGTGCAGTCCAGCCCGCGGTGGGCCACCACCGACGAGGCCTGCTGCTTGAGCGTCCCGGCCGCCGCATTGCGCGGATTGGCCAGCAGCGGCTCACCCGCCGCTTCGCGCTCGGCGTTCAGCCGGTCGAACGAGGCGTAGGGCATCAGCACCTCGCCGCGGATTTCGAACAGCTCGGGCCACCCCTCGCCGTGCAGATGCAGCGGCACGGAGCGGATGGTGCGGACGTTGGCCGTCACGTCGTCGCCCTCGACACCGTCGCCGCGCGTCGCGGCCAGCACCAGCGCGCCGTGTTCGTAGGTGAGCGAGATGGCCGTGCCGTCGAACTTCAGCTCACAGACCAGGTCGGCGGCCCCCACCTCCCGCTCGATGCGGTCGATGAACTCGTGCAGCTCGTCGAGCGAGTAGGTGTTGCCCAGCGAGAGCATCGGGAAGCGGTGGCGGACGGTCCGAAAGTCGGAGGTCAGGTCGCTGCCCACGCGCACCGACGGCGAGTTGGGGTCGGCATACTGGGGATACTCCCGCTCGAGGTCGACGAGCTCGCGCATCATCGTGTCGAACTCGAAGTCGGAGATTTCGGGGGCGTTTTCGACGTAATATTTATAGTTGTGGCGGTCGAGCTCCCGGCGGAGCTCCTCGATTCGTTCCTGGGGTGTCATCGTGTTTGTCCGTTTGCCGCCCGGTGCCGAGTGGGGCGGGGCGGCGGCCCGTCGCGGCGCCTCCCGCCGGCGAAGAGGCCGGCGGGGCAGCCCGTGGGGGCATTAAATAATTGTTGTGTAAAGGTACGCAATTTGTTCAGAACATCATCGAAATTCGAAAAAAATGCAATAAAAAATATTCCGGGGTGGTGCGGTTTGCAAATTTTGCGTATACTTGCAGAAAATTTTTACACGTTAGTTTTACGCTGTACCATGACCAAACAGAATAGCACGAAGAAACATATCGTTGCGAGTCTTCACAACCTCAGCCCCGAACTTCAGGAAGCCGTGCGGGAGAAGTATCCCCTCGGATTCACCGACGCCATGATGCGTGTCGACAAGCCCAACGGCGACTTCTTCTACGCCGTACCGTTCGATACGGACGAGGTTGCCTATCTGGTGAAAATCGACGTGAAGGTCGACGACCACGCCCAGGATGACGACGACAAGGACTACTACGACGACGAAATCAAGGGCGCCGACGAGATTCAGGACGACGGCAGCTCGGAGGGGCTCGAAGAGACCGATGACGATATCGACATCTGACCTGTAAAAGACTCAATTTCAACAACATCATCATAGAACATGCGCCGTGCCCTTTCATCGCTTCTCGTGCTGCTCTGCACCTCGTGCGGACTGCTCGATGACGGGTACGACGACGCGGCGCGGACCGAATACCTGCGCTTTACCGACCCCGCCTTCGAGCGCTACTGCCTCGAGACGCTCGACCTGAACGACGACGGGCGCATCTCGCGCTACGAGGCCGAGCGCATCGTGCGGATGGACTGCTCGGGGTGCGGCATCGCCTCGCTCGACGAAATCTCCGACTTCCGCAACCTGCAGCGGCTCGACTGCAGCGACAACGACCTCACGCGGCTCGACCTCTCGTCGTGCCCGCGGCTCGTGGAGGTCAACTGTGCCCGCAACCGCATCTCGTGGCTCGACGTCGAGCGGCTCGCGATACTTGCGACGCTCGACTGCAGCGGCAACCTGCTCTCCTCGCTCGATTTGAGGGGCGATACGGCCCTCTCGACGCTCGTCTGCGGCGGCAACGCCCTGCGGACGCTCGACGTGAGCGGCTGCGCTGCCGTCATGGAGCGGGTCGATACGCAGTCGAGTCCCGAGCTGGAGACGCTCTACGTAAGCTCGACGCAGGAGATTCGCCAGTTGCAGGTGGACGGCCATACTGACGTGGTGGTGCTGTGACCCCGGCGGCGGAGGGGGCGAGCAGCAGGGACGGCAAGTTCCGGGCTGCGGACGGCCGAGACCCCGGACGGCTGAGAACTGTGACCCCGGCGGCTGAGAACTGTGACCCCGGCGGCTGAGAACTGTGACCCGGGCGGCGGGCGGAGGCTTTCACGGGGGGCTACCCGGACGGCTGAGATTCCGGCGGCCAGGCGGCTGAGCCCCGACCGGCGGGCGGCTGAGCGGCTGAGGCTCCGGATGGCGGAGGCTTTCACGGCTGTGACCCCGACCGACGGGCAGACCGAAATCGAAGGCAGACAGGCTGTTGCAGGAGAACATGCTGCCGGAAGTCTCCCGCAAAAGAGACGGGCTCCCGGAGTGCGGAGCCGTTGTCGTGCGGCAGGGTGTATCGGACGAGCATCCCGGAGCAGAAGCCCGTAGAGTAGCAGAAATAGAAGTGAACGGACCGAGGTCCGTTTTTTTTGTGCCCGTATGTGTTCGGGCGGCGGCGCACCTTCCCCTCGGAACACTTTTTTTGCGTCCTGGCGGCGGGCGCATCTTCCCTTCGGAACACTTTTTTGCGACCCGGCGGCCGGCCCGTCCCGTCTGCACCTCTGAACTCCCCGTCCCGCCCCTATCCCGCGCCGCTGAACACGCTGGCCCCGTCCCGTCTGCACCTCTGAACTCCCCGTCCCGCCCCTATCCCGCGCCGCTGAACACGCTGGCCCCGCCCCCGCCTGCGCCGCAGAACCCCCGCCTGTTCCGCCCCCGTCCCGCACCGGGCCCCACCGCTGAACGCGCTGGCCCCGCCCCCGTCCTGCGCCGCTGAACACGCTGGCTCCGCCTCCGGGCTCCACCGCAGAACCCCCTGCACCGCCCCCGTCCTGCGCCGCTGAACGCGCTGGTCCCGCCCCGGCTCCACCGCAGAACCCCCTGCACCGCCCCCGTCCTGCGCCGCTGAACACGCTGGC